>Ga0209345_10000237_pt1 | contig 75724 bp, 57 predicted proteins | sample Cruoilmetagenom7_FD_187294 | JGI IMG/M metagenome (GOLD analysis project Ga0209345, IMG submission 187294) | Oil polluted marine microbial communities from Coal Oil Point, Santa Barbara, California, USA - Sample 7 (SPAdes) (version 2) | ecosystem: Environmental > Aquatic > Marine > Oil seeps ... | reverse complement strand
TCTTCAGATATTCAATTTTCAAATAACGTAGAGACAAAAAACAACAAGATGCGCTAATCTAAACCAGCGCGCCCCGCCATCCGTATCTCTGAATTCTCTCTTCGCTTCCGTCCCTCAGCGTCTCCGCTTCGCTCCGTCCGCTGCCCCGTCGCTCATTGCTGCGCTTCGGTAAGGGGGGTTCTAGGGTTTCCCAAACAAACCCGCAACCCCTTTCTTTCAGGAAATGACATCCAATGCCATTTTCCTGAGTTGCGACACACGCCGCCGCCAATACTCCTTGTTTTTATGGCTCTAATTCAAACACACACCAAACAGTTTCTACCCCACCCCCCCATAACAGCTCCAATTTCCACCCAACTGCCCAGAAATTAACCCCAACAACAACAGGAATCACCACTACCAACCCCGACTCAGCCGGAATCAGCAGCGGCAAACCGGACATCGGGCTGAATGTGGTTTGCATCAATTGAGATCCTGCAGCCATTTCTCCGACGTTTCGCGTTTATCACCCGAAATGCCACACAGCGGTTGATTCAGACATTCGTCCCGCAGCTTTCAATCATGCCGTTACGCTGGGGGCTTTCCAAGTTTGGTATAGTGGCAGCTGACGGCTGCTTCCCGAACCCACTTCACGGACGATCACAGATTGGATCCGGCCGCTTTGGTATCTTGACGGGCTGCAGACGCCTTGTTTTGCCGTGCAAGCCATTAAGCTTGGCCCCGTCTATATAGACTTGTCAGGAATCTACGTCACAGAAGAAGATACTAAGATGCCAGCTATCTGAAACAGCCACTGTTCGTATTTGAAAAATAACGCCTAGCGGGACACCTGAACTTTTCTTGTTTGAGTCCTCAGATAAACTGAGCCGTAGGAACACGGGCGCTTCACATTGGTATGAACACTTCCGGTTGGCCCTTCATTGGCCGCGTCCGGCACCAGATGCCTGAGGACTACGTTTGGTATCTACAATCGGTGAGCGCGTGGGAGACAAGGCTTGCTGACCACTGCGACAACGTTGATGTGCAATACTCCCGCTACTTCGAAACCGGCAAGCAGCGCGTATTTTTGTCTCGAACAGGTTGGACGGATGAGTTGGGCTATAACCGCAACTAACCGACAGAAGGTTAATCTTGCGCAACGTTTGGCGCGTCCCAACAGGCTAGCAGTCCCCTCAACAACAATTCATACGAGAGGAAACCTGATGTTTCGTACCTTAGTTACGTCTGCGGCTGTCATAATCACCCTTGGTGGCTCAGTCGCCGCGGAAACATTCGAAGTTAGAATGCTGAACAAAGGCGACGCGGGCACAATGATTTTTGAACCGGCAGCCTTACGCATTGCTGCAGGAGATACAGTCAAATTCATCCCCGCCGACAAAGGCCACAACGCAGAATCCGTCAAAGGCATGATCCCTGAGGGAGCCACCGCTTTTGCCGGCAAGATCAACAACGAGATTGACGTAACCCTGACAGAGCCCGGCCTTTATGGCGTGAAATGCAAACCGCACTGGGGCATGGGCATGGTGATGGTGATCGCCGTTGGCGATGACGCTTTCGACGCGGACAGCTTTCTTGAAGGCAAGATGCCCAAAAAGGCAAAGGCCCGGTTTGAAGAAAGCCTGAGCGGTCTCTGAACCGATACCCGAAAGCGATGGGGAAGCCCCACGCGCCTGACGACGGATATTTTCATTCATTCGTCACATTGCATCGACGTGCCACACCTCATCCAGAGTTAGCTGTTTCACCATGAAAACCACTTTCACCCTCTTTTTCGGCGTCTTGCTGTCAGTGTGCCTTACTTTGTACGGCCCTTTCAGCGTGGCACCGGCCAAGGGCGTAACGGTCTTCTCAATGGAGATTTGTGCGGATGGCGTTGCAAAGACGGTGTCGTTCGACGTTGATGGCAATCCTGTTGATCCCGCGCAAAACTGCCCTGATTGTCTGAGATGTTGTCAGGCTGTCGGCAACCTAACATCCACAATCTTTTCGGCAGTCCCGTCCTTTGCCCTTTTGGACAGCAGCGCAGACAGTCTGGTCGCCTGGAATCCCGTTCTCAACAAACGACACCTTTATCCCGCGCCACGTGGCCCCCTGGCGGTGCAAATTTCTATGCTGAAACCGTTCAAGCAGATGGCCATTGGTCGGTCTGGTTTCGGTGAACAAGCGCACAGCGACGGGCGACTTCTGCTTAAGGACGCCTCCGCATGAAGATTCTACTCTCTCCGCTCAAATATATGGCTTTGATAGCGACGATGCTCTTTTTCGGGCTGCCCGTCGCTGCGGACACCATTCTGGCCGAACTGCTGCCAGATCTCACTGCGTCAGAGCTGGTGGAAGGGGCGGACGCCTTTGGCGCAACCCATCCAGACATCCCCGTTGTTGAGGTTCTTAAGCAGACAGACCGCATCGGCTGGGCCTATATCACCTCTGATTTCGTCTCGACGACAGGATATTCCGGCAAGCCCATTCATACGATGGTGGCCATTGATGATGCTGCACAGGTGATCGGCGTTCAGCTGGTCAAACACTCCGAGCCGATCGTGTTGATCGGCATCCCCGACGCAAAGGTGAAAGCGCTGGTTGCCAATTACCGTGGTCTCGACCTTGTCGCAGAGGCCGAGTCCGGCGGCACTGCGCACCAGTTGGATATTATTTCAGGGGCGACCGTCACGATCATGGTGATCGACGATTCCATCGTGCGGGCAGGCATGAAGGTCGCGCGCCAGCTTAGCCTTGGTGGCCTTGCGGTTGAAGAAACAGACACGGGGCCGCAATTCGCCATCAATCCGGATGCAGAAGCATCGACAGACTGGATGACGTTGGAGGGCGATGGCACCTTGCACCGTCTGTCTTTGGACGTGGGCCAGATCAACGCAGCCTTTGCCAAGATGCATGACAAACGGGCAGGTAAACGTGCTTTGAAAGGGGCCCCTGAGGCGACCTTTATCGAAATGCAGGCCGCTCTTGTTTCACACCCCGCCATCGGGCGTGCGATTTTAGGCGATGCAGTTGCCGAAAATCTTGAGACATGGTTGGACGAAGGCGACAGTGCAATCGCGATCGTTGGCCGCGGCCTCTATTCCTTCAAGGGGTCAGGCTATGTGCGGGGCGGTATATTTGACCGGATATTCCTGATCCAGGATGACGTATCTGTCCGGTTCCGCGACCGGATGCACAAGCGGATCAACACCATTGCCGCAGACGGGGCGCCGGTGTTTGCCGAAGCCGATCTGTTCAAAATTCCTGCCGACAGTGGCTTCGACCCGACTAAGCCGTTCCGCATCCAGCTTTTGGTACAGCGCGAAGTCGACGCCATCGAAAAAGTGTTCACCACTTTTGATCTTGGCTACCAATTGCCGTCAAAATACATCCGGACCATTGCACCACCACCCGCGGAGGTTCCAGACAGTGTTGCCGCCGTGACCTCACAATCCGAGGCGGACGCACAGCAAGCCCTGTGGAAACGGATCTGGGCCGGCAAGAAGGTCGAGATTGTCGTGCTAGGCATCATGTTGACCATACTCACCGGTGTATTCTTTTTCCAAAACCTCGCCGTGCGCAATGAACGCGGGTTCTACTGGTTCCGCATCGGTTTTCTAACTGTAACCCTGGTTTATCTCGGCTGGATGTCTAACGCGCAACTGTCCCTGGTTAACCTGATGGCCCTGTTTGGCTCGCTGGTATCTGGCTTTAGCTGGCAGGCGTTCTTATTGGACCCGCTCACCTTTATCTTGTGGTTCTCGGTTGCTGCTGCGCTGCTGTTCTGGGGACGCGGAGCCTATTGCGGCTGGTTGTGCCCATTTGGCGCACTTCAGGAATTGCTCAATCAGGTTGCGCGCAAATTGCGCATCCCGCAGTGGACCCTGCCGTGGGGCCTGCACGAGCGTCTGTGGCCGCTGAAATATATGATCTTTCTCGGGCTGTTTGGTGTTTCCCTGACCAGTATCGAACAGGCTGAACATCTGGCCGAAGTCGAACCGTTTAAAACCGCGATCATCCTGAACTTTGTGCGCGCTTGGCCCTTCGTCGCCTATGTCGCCGCCTTGTTGATCGCCGGCCTGTTCGTCGAGCGGTTCTTTTGCCGCTACCTCTGCCCGCTCGGCGCGGCCCTCGCGATCCCTGCGCGCCTACGGATGTTCGACTGGCTCAAGCGCTACAAGGAATGCGGTAACCCGTGCCAGACCTGTGCCCATCAATGCCCGGTACAGGCGATCCATCCCACCGGAGAAATAAACCCGAACGAATGCATTAACTGTCTGCATTGTCAGGTGCTCTACCAATCCGAAACAACCTGCCCCGTTGTGATCAAAAAGTTGAAGCGGCGGGCAAAAGATGGGACCGGCCCAGACCTTGAACGGTTTGTCGGACACCCCAACCAAAAACTCAAAATCCCAACCACATGAAAGGATACGACATGTCTGAGGACAAAAAAATACCGATCTCTCGCAGAAGTCTGCTTGGAGCCACCGCTGGCGGTGCGGCTCTAGCCGGAACGTGGGGCGGCCGTGCCATGCTCGCAGGCGGCGCAGCAGGTGCAGCAACGTTGGCAACAGCCACCAGCGCACGCGCAGCGGCAGAAGTCGCGCCAGGTCAACTCGATGAATACTACGGTTTCTGGTCCTCGGGCCAATGCGGTGAAATGCGTATTTTGGGCATCCCCTCCATGCGTGAGCTGATGCGCGTTCCGGTTTTCAACACCTGCTCCGCAACAGGCTGGGGCATCACGAACGAATCCAAAAAGATCCTGACCGAAGGTCTGCTGCCAAAAACCAAGGCCTACCTGAAGGCGAATGGTCATGAGTTCCCGCCAAACGGCGATTTGCACCACCCGCACATGTCCTTCACCGAAGGTAAATATGACGGCCGCTATCTGTTCATGAACGACAAAGCCAACACCCGTGTGGCGCGCGTCCGTTGTGATGTGATGAAATGCGACAAAATCATCGAGATCCCGAACGCCAAGGCGATCCATGGTTTGCGTCCGCAAAAGTGGCCCCGCACTGATTACATCTTCTGTAACGGTGAAGACGAAGTGCCGATGGTCAACGATGGCAAAATTCTGGACGAGCCAGAGAAGTATGTGAACTTCTATACTGCCGTGAATGCTGACGAGATGACAGTCGCATGGCAGGTGATGGTTACCGGCAATCTTGATAACACTGACTGCGACTATGACGGCAAGTATGCGTTCTCGACCTCGTATAATTCGGAAATGGGCATGACCCTGACGGATATGACCGAGGCTGACATGGACCACGTGGTTGTGTTCAATATCAAAGAAATCGAAGCTGGCATCGCCGCTGGTGATTTTATTGAGCTGAATGGAGTCAAAGTGCTGGACGGGCGGAAGGGTACCACGAACAAATACACCCGCTACATCCCGATCCCGAACAACCCGCACGGCTGTAACATGGCGCCTGACAAAATCCACCTGTGCATCGCGGGCAAACTGTCGCCAACGGTTTCGGTGATCGACGTTCGCAAACTGGACGCGGTGTTCGATGAGGATGCCGATCCACGCAGCGCCGTTGTGGCAGAGCCAGAATTGGGCCTTGGACCGCTTCACACCTGTTTCGACGGAACAGGCGATGCCTACACCACGCTGTTCCTCGACAGCCAAGTGGTCAAATGGAACATCGAAGATGCAATCAAACTGTATAACGGTGAGGACGTGAACCCGATCCGCACCAAAGCGGATGTCCACTACCAGCCCGGCCACAACTCAACCGTGATGGGTGAGACCCTTGAAGCCAGTGGTAAGTACTATTTGACCATGAACAAGTTCTCCAAGGATCGGTTCCTTAATGTTGGCCCGCTAAAGCCGGAAAACGAACAGCTGTTTGCGATTGACGGGGACAAGCTGACCCTGATTCACGACGGCCCGACATTCGCCGAGCCGCACGATGCAATCATGGTCGATCCGTCCAAGCTGAACCCGAAATCCGTGTGGGACCGTAACGACCCGATGTGGGCCGATGCGCGCGCTCAGGCTGAGGCGGACGGTGTTGATCTGGACGACTGGCAGGACACTATCATTCGTGAAGGCAACAAGGTGCGGGTCTACATGTCCAGCAACGCGCCGAACTTCTCGCTGGAATCCTTTACCGTCCAACAGGACGATGAGGTGACTGTCTACGTAACCAACCTTGATGACATCGACGATCTGACCCACGGCTTCACCTTGGGCAACCACGGTGTCGCGATGGAAGTGGGACCACAAGCCACATCCTCGGTCACATTCATCGCGGCCCAGCCGGGCGTCTATTGGTACTATTGCCAGTGGTTCTGTCACGCTCTCCACATGGAGATGCGCGGCCGGATGTTCGTTGAGCCAAAGGCGAGCTAAGCCATGATCCGTGCCCTGTTCCTTATGCTGTCTTTGCTAATCGCACTGCCCCTTTGGGCAGACGAACGGCATGTGATGGCTGGGCGGGGCACGCTTGCTACGGCCATCGCCGGGGCCAGTCCCGGCGATGTTCTTATTCTACAATCCGGCCTGCAAAGCGGTCCTATTGTCATCGACAAACCTCTGACCCTGACCGGTGGGCATGATGCGATCATTGATGGAATGGGCCAAGGCACAGTGGTGAGCGTGAATGCTTCGGATGTGACTATCCGCAACCTGACCGTGACGGGCTCTGGCCAGAACAGCCAAGAGACGGATGCAGGTATCAAGATTCTCAAGAAAGCCGACCGTGCTATTATTGAAAACAACCGCGTGTTGGGTAACTTGCATGGCATTGACGTCCACGGAGGGCGCGATGCGCAGGTCCGCGACAACACCATCGAGGGCACGCGCAATCCGCGCATGAATGATCGTGGCAACGGCATATATGTCTGGAATTCACCGGGCACAGTGGTCGAAGGGAATTCGGTCCGTTGGGGCCGTGATGGTATTTTTTCAAACGCGTCGCGCAAAGGCGTCTACCGCAATAATTTGTTCCGCGATCTGCGCTTTGCTGTGCATTACATGTACACCAACGATTCAGAGGTGTCGGGCAACGTGTCGATCGGCAACCATCTTGGCTATGCCATCATGTTCTCTAACAAGATCATCATACGGGATAATCTGAGTCTGTCTGACCGCAGCCACGGCCTGATGCTTAACTTCGCGAACAATGCTGATGTGTCTGGCAATCTGGTTCGCGGCGGTGCTGATCGCTGTACGTTCATTTATAACGCGCACAAGAACCTGATTTACGGCAACCGCTTTGAGGGGTGCCACATTGGCATCCACTTTACAGCTGGTTCAGAGCGGAATGTGCTGACGGGGAACGCCTTTATCGGGAACCGGACGCAGGTCAAATACGTCGGTACCCGCGACATAGAATGGAGCTTTGAGGGCAAGGGCAACTATTGGTCCGATCACGCCAGCTTTGATCTGGGCGGTGACGGGATTGCCGACAGCGCGTTTCGTCCGAATGACCTGATGGATCATATCCTATGGTCCCAACCTGCCGCCGCCCTTTTAACAGGGGCCCCTGTGGTTCAACTTCTCCGCTGGGCGCAGTCAAGCTTCCCGGCAACCCTGCCGGGCGGCGTTATAGACAGTGCTCCGCTGATGATCCCGCCAAATGTAAACGTCCCCTTGAAATATCTCGCCATGGAGGCCGAAGCGGCCAAGCGGTTGAATGAAAGCGAACCAAATGACATCGACGTTAACGATCTCGCATCTCACTAAGGCCTTTGGCGGGGTCAAAGCCCTGTCTGATGTCTCTCTGCATGTCGCTGCCGGCGAACGTGTTGCGTTGCTTGGCCATAATGGCGCGGGCAAATCCACCTTGATGAAGATCATTCTGGGATTGATCCCTTCGGACAGTGGTGAGATCTCCATTTGTGGCACCGCGCCGGGAGAGGCCGCCGCGCGCGCCAAAGTCGCTTACCTGCCGGAAAACGCGACATTCCATTCGGCCCTGACGGGATTGGAACAGATCACGTATTATCTTCGGCTACGTGGGGAGGATACATCGGGCGCTATGGCGCTGCTCGACAAAGTCGGCCTGGGCCATGCGGCCAAGCGTCGGATCGGGACCTACTCAAAAGGGATGCGGCAGCGCGTGGGGCTAGCCCAAACCTTGATCGGGCACCCAAGTCTTTTGGTGTTGGATGAACCGACCAGCGGTCTCGACCCCGTATCACGTCGCGACTTCTACGAGCTGCTGGACGCTCTTGCCGCAGACGGCGCGGCCATTCTGCTGTCCAGCCATGCACTGACAGAAGTAGAGGCGCGCACAGACAGGCTGCTGATCCTGTCAGGCGGGAGAATGGTGGCGACCGGATCGCTACCGGAATTGCGGCGCGAGGCGGCATTGCCCGTCAGCATGCACATCACCGCAATCAACGGGTACGATACCGACATTCTCGCGACTTGGCCCAACGCTATTCGCGTCGGCAAAGAGTTGCGTCTCGATTGCGCCCAAGAGGACAAACTTGCCACCCTCGCGCGGATTGCGTCCTTCAAAGGCAAGGTGGCGGACATCGACGTCATCCCGCCCAGCCTTGAGGATATCTATGGCCATTTCAGCCGGAGGGACGGCCAATGATAGCTCGCATCTTCGCAACTGCGATAACCGAAGCGCATATCGCGCGCCGCAACCGCTGGGTGCTGATCGCGGTGGTCCTGATGGTGGTATTCTCGCTCGTTCTATCAGCGGTGGGGTCCGCCCCCAGCGGCGGGCTTGGCGCTGACCGCTTGTCCATCACGGTGGCCTCGTTGACCTCACTTTCGGTTTACCTTGTGCCCTTGGTGGCGCTGCTGATGTCCTTTGACGCCGTCGCGGGCGATGTTGAACGGGGCACGCTTCCTTTACTGTTGACATACCCCGTTGCACGTTGGGAAGTTTTGGCAGGCAAGCTGGTTGCGCATACAGGCATTCTGATCATTGCCCTTGTGACAGGTTATGGCGCCGCAGCCCTCGTTGCCTTGGTCAGCGATCCCGAGGCTGCTGCCGGACTTGGCGCACTTTGGCGGCTAACGTGGACCTCGACTCTTTTGGGCGCAACATTTCTGGGGATCGGCTATGCGCTATCTTCATTGGCGCGGCGCGCCTCAGGCGCTGCGGGTCTGGCGATCGGGCTTTGGCTCGGACTGGTGGTACTTTATGATCTTGCGCTTTTGGCGGCTGTTGTTGCTGACAATGGCGGCACGTTCACTACGCAAGTCTTTCCCGCCGCTTTGCTTGCTAATCCAGCCGACGCCTTTCGTCTGTTCAACCTGACCGCTTCACAGGCGACGGCTGCGGCGTCCGGCATCGGGGCTGCGGCAGCCTCAATCACGCTATGGCAGTCGCTGCTGTCAGTTCTCCTCTGGCCACTAATCGCATTGGGCCTTGCCACACTTGCATTCAGAAAGGTCGAAGCATGATCCGTTTGCTCAGCATGATCGCATTGGTTTCACTGGTCGCCTGCAAAAAAGAGGTGGTGCAAGACACCTCGCCCGTGCCGCTTACCCTCACAGCCGTTGGCCATTTCTGCCAGATGAACCTGTTTGAGCACGAAGGCGCGAAGGCGCAGGCACATTTGGGTGGACTGCCGCAAATGCCGCTGTTCTTCAGTCAGGTGCGCGACGTCATCGCCTATACGCGCCTGCCAGAACAGACCCACGAAATACTGGCGGTCTGGGTCAATGACATGGGCGCGCAGGGTGCCACGTGGTCTGACCCCGGCAGTACCAATTGGGTGGCTGCGGACGCAGCATACTACGTCGTCGGCAGCCGCGTGGTCGGGGGAATGGGTGCCCCCGAGATCGTGCCCTTCTCGGACACCATAAAGGCAGATGCTTTCGCTGCCCAGAACGGTGGACAAGTGATGCGGCTGGCCGAGATTCCCGACGATACCGTACTAGCACCCGTCGTGCTGGATGGTGAGAGCGATGACAAGGATTTTGAACAACGCCTGCGCGCTCTTTCGCGCACATCAGGAGAGTAAGACCATGACAACACGTCGCCGTTTTCTCAGCATCAGTGCTGCTGCTGTCGCCTTTCCAAGTTTAAGCAGCGCTGCGCCAGTCTATACATGGCAGGGTGTTGCCCTTGGCGCACGCGCGACCTTGCGGTTGGCTCATCCCGACGCCGAAGCAATCTGCGCCAGAGTCGCGACAGAGATTTCTCGGCTTGAGGACATCTTCAGTCTGTACCGGCCCGACAGCAGTTTGATGCAATTGAACAGCGCGGGCAGGTTGGACCCGCCGCCCTTTGAACTGCTTGAGTGTCTGTCGCTTGCAGGGGCAGTACACCGCGCCAGCGCCGGACGATTTGACCCGACAATCCAACCGCTTTGGGCCAGCTATGCCGAAGCCTCTGTACTGGGAAAGCTGCCCACAGCAGAAGCCCTGAGCATAGCCCAAGCAAAGACCGGTTGGACGCACGTCCACATTGATGCGTCTGCAATCGTGTTGCAGACATCCATGGCGCTCACCCTCAACGGCATCGCCCAAGGCTACATCGCCGACCGCGTCGCTGAAATGCTGACGACTGAGGGGCTCGGCACCGTGTTGATCAATACAGGAGAGTTTCGCGCAGTTGGAACACATCCTGACGGCCACCCTTGGCCTGTCAAACTGGCGGGTGGCGGCGAAGTCCCTCTTGCTGCACGCGCTCTTGCCACCTCCGCACCGCTGGGTACGACATTTGATGAAGCCGCGCGGGTTGCGCACATACTTGATCCGCGTGACGGCCAGCCCGTGAAACCAGTCTGGCGGGAAATCACAATTTCAGCCCCTTCAGCAGCACTCGCCGATGCGCTGTCGACGACTGCATGTCTGTTTCAGGATCGCGCTGCTATGGCAAAGTTTGTCCAGCGCTTCACCGATGCCCGCATAGAAGCGGCATCCAAGGGGTAATCGGGGACCCTCCTGGGCCGAAAACCCCAGACAACTTAAAATTGCACGGTTTTGCCACGAGGTCGCCATGATGTGCGGGCAAACTGAGTTCTTAGGTTTAACTAAATAACTTTGGTTTTGCCACCAACCAGTCTGCCGGAGACAACGTCATGCCGATCACTCTATTATTCCCTGTCGCCGCCGGCCTGTGCCTGTTGGGCGCCTATTTGACCACCGCAAGCGGGCGCCGCCTGTTTATCACGATCGCCGCTTCTTTCTTCATGCTTTGGGCTCTCTATGCTTGGGCGCTTTCGGCCCTTTCCCTACACAGCTAGAACTTAGCGATGAAGTTGACGAACACACCTTCATCGTCATAGGTCAAATCCGTCAGATCATCCGAGAAGCGGCCGGTGTTATAGCCGATGCCCAGCTTCACGTTGTTCCCGATATGGCGGTAGGCCGCTCCCAGCACGCCAAACTCTGACAGACCTGCATCTGTCGCATCCAGATACCGTCCCTCGATCAGCAAATCCCATTTGTGGGTCAGGTGATAGCGCGCGTTGACGACGGCCAGATAGGCATCGTTGTCGGCCAGCGGGATTGTGTCATCCGGAGAAGACTGCCCCCAACGCCCGCCTATTTTACCGCCAAGTGTCCATTGCTGGTTCAGGTCGTAGTCGGCATCCAGGGACAGCACATGGCTGGTCTGGCGCGGACCACGCTCGGTCGAGCTGTCGATCTCTTGCCCGATGGTGTCTTTCAGGAAGCGGTATTTGAACAACACGTTCAGGCGGTCATTGTCCACAGGACGGAAGGCATAGCCCAACTGCGCGTCAACGTACTGGCCCGACAGGATCGAGGAATCGTCGGTATCCGTATCGGCATAATCCAGAGAGAAAAGCACGCGCTGATTCTCATTGATCTTGTAGCGCGCAGAACTGACGAACAGGATGGCATCGCTGTCGCGATCAGTGCCCAACGTCTCGCCGCGGTCACGTCGGAATTCGGCACGTGCGCGCCATGACAGCCCCTCTTCATTTTCGAACCGCGCCCCTAGTGACAAGGCCTTGCGATCCAGATCGCCGTCGACAGCGTCACGCACCTGTCCGAATTCGTAGCTGCCTGACAACGTCAGCTGTTCTGTGGTGCGGTATTCCACACCGTAAGTGCTGGTCAGTGACCGATGACGGCCAAACAGATCGTAGGTGTTCTCACCATAAACATCGACATCCTCGTGCACCGCACGACGGCCACCGGCGACGTACTGCCCGCGGTCGCGGCCCACCAGATCGCTGCCCGCAAACTCACGGCCCGGATCGAGGCGGTAGCCTAGATAGACGTTATCTGTGTCGTTACGTTGGTAGGTAAACAACGCGGCACCCGCGACCCCCTGAGAGCCGTCCGAAAGCTCGCCCTCGAAGGTCCATTTTTCAGCAAAGCGATAGCGGATACCCGCGCCCGCGCGGTTGTTCTTTTCCAATCCGCCAGAGCGGTCGACAGTGCTTTGACCGAAGACGTACCAAGCGAAATCTTCGCTTTGTGCCACCGTGGCGCGCACACCTACATCGGTACGGCGACCATTTTCGTCAGCATCACCCGAGGGTATGTTCTGCTCTAGATGCTCGGCCCCGAATTCCAGCTTCACACGCTCGGTCAGCAGATAGGCAATTTCGGCCCCGCCTTCGCGTTTTGTCCGGCCATCGGCATCTTCAAAGCTGTCGTAGTAAAAGCGGTAAGCGGTGCGCTCATTCGCCTCGACATCAAGGGCGACGCCCCACAGTTCTTCATCAACGCGGGTTTCATAATCAAGCGTGGAGAAACCTGCATCGCGTGTCTCGTAATAGGCAGAGACGACGCCGGGCATCTTCAGGCCAACATCTTGCAAATCCACCTGAACGCGGGCGGAGTAGGCATCCCCCGTCCCATCAGAAATACCGGCAGTCGGGTCATTTTGTACGATCAAACCGCCATCGGTGGACAAACTAGAGCCAAAGCCCGGCCCCTCGGTCTGGGCAACTTCAAGCGACAGGAAACTCCGCTCGGTCAGTTCCCATAATAAATCGGCGGATTGCGCCGTCTGGTCGGCAATGTCGGTCTGTTCAACGATACCGGTATAGCCAAGGCGCACGTTGTCCCCGACCCACGCCTCAACGCGGCCACCGTAACTGTAGCCGTCCACATCGCCCGCAACGGGCGTGTATTCATAGTTGGCCACCAGCAGCACATCATATTCGCCACCCGCCTGCCCGATCACGGAACCCGAGCTGGCCGATCCGCTCAGCGGTTCAGAAAGGATGATCGTACCTTGCAGGTAGTTGATGCGGTAATCGCGGCCGGCACTCAGGGTCCGGGTTTCAACAACACGGCCCGTGTCACGGTCACGCAGCTCAACCCGCAAAGTCTCGGAATCCACTGAGATATCCTGCCGTTGCAGGAAATATACCGATCCCCCAGTGCCGAGAAAGCTCTCGCGGCCAGGCAGATTGTCAGGGCTGGCCGCATACGCTTCGACCGAAACGCGCGACTGGCCGCGGCTGGTGGTCTGCGGGCTGCGGTAGACGCCTTGGGCGCCGTAAAGCGTACGTTCATTGCGCAGATAATATCCACCCTGAACCGATGCTTTGTAATTACCCCACATGATGTGGCTGCCGTCACGTTCCGCACGCAGATAGAACTTGCCGTCGGTCGGCGCCCCCTCTTCATAGGTGCTGTCATCGCCGTAAGTTGGATAAGCGTTCTCACGTTGCAGACGCAGCAGAACGTGCAGTGGGTCCTTTTCATCCAGATTGCGGAAGATGTCGGAAAGCTCTTCCTCGCCCGTGTCGACAGAGCCGGTTAGAATCCAACCGTTCTGTGTTTTGCCCTTGGCATAACCCGCGATGCGGCCGTAGCTAAACGTCTTGTCATATTCTGCACCGGCGGCGTCCACGCCACCTTCCAGACGGCGGCCATAGGTCAGATCGACGATGCCTGTATAGAACCATTCGGCGCGCGGAATGAGGATATCGCGCTCGATATAGGTGTTCTCCCCCGCCCCGTTCACGCGCACAGCAACCGCTTGATCGCCAGCCGGCAGGATGCGTTGCAGCACAAAAGCGCCAGACGCATCGGGGCGAATTTTCTCACCAAGCGTGCTGACGACTGCGCCCTGACGGACGTCTGTGCCACTGATCGTGACAGCACCACCATAGACCGGAATACGGCGGATGCCGCCTGCGTCCTCACCCAGTTCCGGTGGAGGCGCGTCGATGTCGGTCTCTTCGCCCACGCCAGCAGGGCGCAACGGCAAGGGGCGTGTTTCGTCGAAACGACCTTTGGCATCATAGACGCGGTAGGTCATCTGAAGGTTTTCGCCCTCTGGCAGCCGCAGGCTGGCACTGCCGTTGGCCGCGATTGGCGTGCTTGCCACGACCCGCGGGCCGCCGCGTGCATCCGGATCAATCACGCGGATTTCACCGCGGGTGACATACGCCGGATAGTTCATCTGGCTTTGCACCTGTAACGTCTCGCCCGCGCGCGGGGACGTTTCATTGGTCACCAATGCGGTCAGGCGTGGCTCTACTTCCAGTCCATCAAACTGCACGCGCAGCTTGGCGCGTTCCAGCGCGCGGTCTTCGCGCGCCTTGGTGGTCGACAGGCGCGGGTCACCGGCCACGGTCTCGCCGCCGATGGAGATGCTAAAGCCGGACCCTTCCTGTGCCAAAGAGGCCGCAGAAAGCGCCACAAACGATACGCCGGTCAGTACGACAAGGCGCGGGGATATCACTTTTTTAATCATTACCCGTTCCTCACTTCGTTTTCGTCACTGTTTTTTCGATCACAAGCTTGTACCTACCCTTGCCGCGCCACTTCTTGCGGATGAGCTTTTCCATCTCGCGCAAGCGTGCGCGGCCCATATCAGGCGGCTCGTTTTTGCCCAGCACATACGTCAGCTGAAGCACCGAGGGTTTCTTGGCAATCTGTCCGAGAAGCCCGTCAACAGCCCCGGACAGCCCGGCTTTGGGTGCGCTGCTACCGGTCACAAACGCGGCTGCGGTCAAGTCGATATCGACCACATTTCCTAGACGCGCACCAAAATTCAGCTTGGCAAATTTACCAGCCGTCAGGCGCACCACACGCGGGTTCTCGGTTGTGACGCTATAGCCGGTCGGCAGCGTCCGCGTATCCAGTTTGAGCATGAAGTTGCTGCCGATGTCGCGCGGCAGGGCCGCACAAGGCAACGAATAGCGGCCATGTTCATCTGTGGTGATCTTGATACCATCCGGCGTAACCAAACGCACACCCGGCAGACCCGGCTCTGACTGGTCGCGACGCGCTGGCGTGCGATCCAGCTTGCCGAATTTGCCGTTACCGACATAGCTGTCGTCGATGATCGGTTCGGGCAAGGTGCCCGGCCCGTCCTGATAGCCGTTGCCGTTGCGGTCATCAAACACGCGGCCGATCACGTCCGAACAGTCAAAGACGTGTTCAGGATCGATCCGCACTGTTGCCTCTGCGATGTTGGACAGGGTTCGGCCAAAGCGATCTTCAAGATACGTGCGGTTGACCCGTTCACCGAATTCACCCGTGCGCGCGACGCGTACAGCAAAGGTAACAACCGTGGTCGCACCGGTTGCCAGATCATTGCGCCATTCCAGACGACGACCAGTCGAGACAGGCTCGACCTGCGTGCCGTTCACGCGCCCAGTACCAGGGGTATACAACAGGCCCGCTGGCAACAGATCGACAATCCGCGCGTTAGGGATGTCGCGGCCCGAATTGTTAGCGAAGCTCAGCGTATAGTTCACCGTTTCCCCGAAGACGGCCGTACGGCGGTCTGCGGTTTTGGTCGCAACAACATCGGTCACAGCCGCACAGGCTGTGAGCGGGATGTTGTTCCCGATCAGCATCGGATCACCTGCCGCGATGGTAAAGCTGGTGTAGAACGGGTTGGCGTCCGCGCTGGCATCGGTTAGCAGGTTGGTCTCCCCCGCAGGTAGCGAGCCGATGACACCGGGGTTGGCAGGCGCATAGCGGCCCGCATTAACATTCCCGTTCGTGGTACGTGCAGTCGATGGCTGGGTTTGCGTTGGATAGTTAAGCCCCAGCGTATAGGTGCCCGCAGCCGTGACATAGAACTGATAGTTCCCGTCCGCCCCGTCACGAACAATCGTGATCGGACCCGAAGTCCCCACCCCTGTCTGTGTCGTTCCGCCGCCCGAGACCGATATCTGGCCGCCAGAGAATATGCGCCCGTCGTCCTCACAATAGAATGTGCCGGTCGGGTCATAGTCAAACCTGTCGGGAATGCCGTCTCCGTCACGGTCAGCCGTTGGCGATTCAAGGTAGTCAGGAATGCCATCGCCATCCTGATCCGTGGTTTGGACAACCACCTGCCCTTCTGTCGGCTCACCCAGCTGGCTAGAGACCACAGATGCCGTGTTCGGCGCACCGGGTTGACCAGCCGACGTGCCGTAAACAGCAACCAGCGTGATGGTACCAATTGCACCCGGTTCAAGCGTGGCGTCACCTGAGATCAGCCCGGTCTCGGTGCTGCCGTCATAGGCCGCGTTGGCGCTGCCGCCATCAAAGCCCGCAATGCTGACCTGCGGCGGATAGGTATCACCCAGCAGAATTGCCGGTGACAGGAAGGCCACCAGATCATCGCGCACCTGAATGCCCGACTGGGTGATGTTGCCTGTGTTGGTCACTGTGATGGTAAAGGTCGCGCGCTCCACTGTCGGGAACAACAGCTCGTTTGTGCCGACCGACTTGACGATCTCGAAAGATGGCAAGCTCTCCACCCGCACCACAGTTGGATCGTCCAGCCCTTCGCCGTCATCATCGGAGATATCCAGCAGGTTCGCTCCTGTCGGGCTGGCTGCCGTAGCGGTGACCGTGTTGGTCAATCCGCCGACATCCATATCCGACTGGGTCAGTTCAACGCTGGCGGTATAGGTCGCAGTCTCACCCGGCGCGATTGTCCCAGCAGGCGAGGCAGGTTCGCCATCATTGCTTGCAAAGACAAGCGGCAGGCTGCGCGGGTTTTCTCCGTCCAGATCCGTCAGGCTATCATTCAGACTCAGCGCGCTCAGCGTCACGTTGCCGGTGTTGCGCGCGGTGATGACATACTCCACCACCTCGCCTGCTCGCGTGCCAACTTCTGCCGCGACCTTGATCACCTCGAAGGATGGCACCAGATCAATTGGCATCACGGTCGGATCGTCCGTCAGGTTCCCGTCGGTATCGATCCCGTTATTAGACAGCACCGAGATCGGATCGCCGGCCACATCCAGCCCGTTAACCAACGCGCTGTTGGAAAGGCCGCCCGCATCAATGTCTTCCTGCGTCAACACATGTGTCACGCGCCACGTGGCGGTCTGACCCGGTGACAATAAGGCTGGCACGGCCTGCGGAATGATTTCCGCCGGCACCTGATTGCCGTCAAGGCGGGTCATCGTGTCACCGGCGGTCAAACCGCTGATGTCCTGATTGCCGGTGTTCTCTGCAACCACTTCAAAGATTACCATCTCATCCACCTGTGTGGCAGGCGTGATGACGGTTTTGACCACGTTGAGCTCGGCTTTGGTTGCGACGCGGAACTCTGTCACGTCACCTGATGTATCTCCATCACCGTCGATACCATCATCCGAGACATCACTGACCGCAGAGCCCACTGGATCACGTGCATTGACCACAACCTGGTTGAGCAAGCCGCCGCTGTTCAGATCGCTTTGACGTAGGGTGCGGACTGCGGTGTAGATCCACGCCTCGTCCACATCAAGAACGCCATCGCCATTGGTATCGCTGGCCGCTTGCAGCGCAAACGGCGCATCCAACGCTATCGGCCCGCCATCAAGGTTGGTCATCTGATCCACAACACCGACATTGCGCAAGCTGACATTGCCGGTGTTCTCCACCCGCAGTGTAAAGCGGACCGGCGCCCCCAGAACACTAGCCGCAGGTGCCACAGTCTTGGTCGCTTCAAGTCGGCCAAGCCGTTCCGGACCAGGCGTGGTAATGGTTGCATCATCACTCACGCTCAGATCACCGGGTCCATCGCCACTCAGGCTCGCGGTGTTCTCGATCTCGCCTGCGTCAACATCAGCCTGTGTGACCACATAAGGCATCGCACAGCTAAGGTTGCTCGCCCCCGGCGCGATAGTCGGGATTTCGCAACGATAGTCGTCGTCCATCGCGTCGCTGATCACCAGATTGGTCAACGTCACGTTGCCGGTGTTTTGCACTTCAAACAGATAGGTCAGGGTGCTGCCAACTTCACCGAAGGGGGTCGGCGTTGCGGTTTTAATCAGGTTTACGGCAGGGGTCGCCGCGATTTTGATAACGACTGTCTCGCTTGCATCTACTGCGTCGCCCTGCGGGCTGATGCCGCGCACAGTTGCCGTATTGCTGAGGCTGCCCGCGTCCACATCCGCTTGCGTCACAGTGTATGTGCCGGAACATTCCAGCGCCTCGCCACGCAAAAGCGTGTCTTGCGAACAGGTGAAACCAGTCAACAGCGGATCACGAACGGTGACGCCACGCAGCGTCTGGTTACCCGTGTTTGTGGCGACCAGCGTGTAGGTTACCTGCTGCCCTGCCTCTGTCAGCGACGTTGTCGAAGGCGTTTTCTCAAGCGTTAGATCAGGGGCGATGTCTGCCGATACGGTCACACTGGAGGGCGGCGAAGTCACAGTCGTGTCGTCCAGCCCGTATAGGGTCTGGGCATACGCCTCGTTAAACACGCGACCGCGGTCCAGATCGGCCTGCGTCACATTGTAGATGCCGCCACAGGTCACAGTTTCACCAGCGCGCAGATCGGGGTCTTCGGTTGTCGGCGTAAAGCAAGTGACGTTGCCGAACAGCATATCGGTCACCACCACAGACGATGCAAACGCCCGCGTGCCAGAGTTGGTCACGGCAAAGCTATACTCAAGCGGTTCGCCCACTTCAGAGAACAGTGTCCCTTCGGTTGTGGATTTCACAATGGTGAGTGCTGGAATGCCCTGCTCGGGGATTGTCTCAGAGGCAAGCGGCGATGTCGTCGTGCCATCACTAGCGCTGGCTAGGTTGGTCACACTACCCAGATCAACGTCCGTCGCCGTCACGGTGTATTCACCACGGCAGACATAGGTGCCGCCGGGTGCAATTCCCGCGTCGGGGAAGACAGGACAAGTGATTGCCGAGGCCGCAATGAGGTTATCGGTCACGATAATCGGCGCGGTAATGGTCGTGTTGCCTGTGTTGGTCGTGGTGTAGGTATAGCGGGCAATCGTGTCCGTCACGAAATCGACGGCCTTGATTGGATCGGCGGTTTTGTCCAGCGTCAGAGACGGCGTCTGCAACGCAAGGATGGTCGCGGTCGCCTCTTCAGAGACCGTATCATTGGCACTGGCTGTTGCGGCGTTGTCGATCTGGCCCGCATCAATATCAGCCTGCGTAACGGCGTAGGTTCCGGTACAGGTCAGCGATGCAAGCGGCGCAAGACCGCCCTCAGGCACCGCAGCGCAGGTGATTTCACCACCCGCATCAGTGATCAACGGGTCAGAGATGTTTACCGGACCGGCAAAGGTGATGTTACCACTGTTGGTCACTTCAAAGACGTACGGCAGCAGTTGACCGACGCTGTCATAGCTGGCTGGCGCGTCCTCGCCCAATTGCTTGACCAACGTCAGCGCAGGTGCGGATGGAACCGTCAGAACAGTTGGATCATCTGTGGTGTTGCCATCAGCGTCGTCCGCGTCAGCAGTAATATCCGTTAACGGGGAACCGACAGGTGGTGTACCCGTCACGCGAGCGGTGTTTTCGATCCCGCCAGCGTCGATATCGGCCTGCACAAGGGTATAGAAAGCACGGTAGGTCGCGCTTTCGCCCGGTTTCAGGACCCCTGCCCCAGAGCCTGCCGACGCACCCGTAAAGAGCGGTTGCGTATCCAGCTCCAGCGCTATGCCATCGGCACGGGTCAGCGTATCGCTGGCCACGCCGACGTTGCTCAATGTAACGTTGCCTGTGTTCAGGATCACGATCTCGAACCGGATCGAGCTGCCCACTTCCGGCTCGCCGGAGACGATCGATTTGCGGCCTTTAATACCTGGGCGTGCCTGAATTAGGGTCGATGTCGGATTATCCGCGCCATTGGCGGGCACCCCATCGTCAGAAGCATCCAGCACAAGCGCCGCATCAGGTGCAACACCGCGTGCGGTGACCTGGTTGCTCACCCCGCCTGCATCGATGTCGCCCTGCTCCAGCGCATATTCCGCTGTGTAGGTCCAGACCTCGCCGACCTCCATCAGTCCTGTTTGACCAGTATCACCGCCAATAAATTGAGGCTGCGGCGCCGGGCTAATGGTCGTGCCGTCCACACGGCGCAGCGCATCAATCAGGCTGATGTTGCGCAGCGTCTGGTTGCCGCTGTTGGTCACACTGATCGAATAAAGCAGAACGTCGCCAGCCATTGGCGGCATAGACAGACCGCTTTCGTCCACGGTTTTCAGCACAGTCAGCGCAGGCGCTTTGACCTGCGGCGTGACCTCGACAGTATCGCTAAAGCTGGGCGCGTTGCCATCAGGACTGGTGGCTGAGACTGTGGCTGTATTGCGCAGCACGGTCTGGCTATCGACGTCCGCCTGCGTGACCGTATAGCGCGCGCTAAAGGTTGCGACATCACCCGGCGCAAGAACGCTCCAGACACCGTTATCGTCAACGCTATCGCTACTATCATTCGCGGGTGAAGCATCGGTACCAAGGCTATCTTCGCCTACAGCCAATGCAACGGTACCGGCTGCAGAGGTATGCGCGTCAGTCAGCGTGACATCGGTCAGCGTCAGGTTGCCGGTGTTGGTGACATTGTACGTATAGGTGACCACGTCATCGACGGCGACATTTGCGGTCACATCCGCAGTTTTCTCCAATAGGATCTGCGGATTGGCAATCGCTGGTACCGTCAGGCTAGCGGTTTCGGGTCCCGGCGTCGCAGGCAGCGGCGCGTCGTCAGAGAAGGCGCGCGCGATGTTGGTGATCTCACCCTCGTTCATATCCGCTTGGGTTACGGTGTAGGGTGCCTCACACTGCAGGCTCGCACCGGGGACAAGACCCCCAGACGGCAGCGGCGCACAGGCTACATTGGCAATCCGGTCATCCGTCACCATCGGCTGCGCCGTCAGCGTGATGTTACCGCTGTTGGTGACCGTATAGGTATAGGTGATGATCTGGTCTGCTGCTGTGACTTGCTCCAGATCAGAGGTTTTCACGATGCTGAAGGCAGGCGCATGATCCGGGCCACGCACAAACAATTCGTCCTCGGTCGTGACAGCTGGCGCATCCGGTGTGGCGGCTACGGCTGTGCCGTTGGCCACGTTAACGAAGCCACCAAAGGCCACCTGCCCCGCGTTCACTGCGTTCACGTCTTCTTGCGTTGTCAGGTAAGACACCACACAGCTGGCATTCACCTGACCGGGTGAAAGCGTACCGACATTACAGCTGGACGGAGATGTGGTCCGAGCGTCAGAGACCTCGACATTGTTCAACGTCACGTTGCCGGTGTTGCGCGCACTCAGACGGAATTGGATCAGCTGGCCTGCGGCGGTAAAGGCGGATTGGCCTTCGGCTGGTTGCGGCACCAATGTCTTTTCAACTTCAAGCAACGGGGAGGAATCCGCAAGAGGAGCAGCGACTTCGGCGTCCGCCCGCACGGTTGCACCCTGCGGTGTCTGGCCCGCAACTTGGGCCATGTTGACCAAAGAGCGACTGTCGAAGTCAGATTGCAACACGCGATATGTGCCTTCGCACACCAAGGTAGCACCGGGCAGCAACACCACATTCGACGGGGCCGTCGCCCCGTTCACTGAACAGCTAAGAACCGGCAACATCGCATCCGCGATAGACACGCCGGACAACGTCTGGTTGCCGGTGTTGGTGGCAGTCATCCGGTAAGTGACATCTGCTCCGACAGAAACACCACCCTGTGGTGACACAATCTGTTTGAGCAGATCAAGTCCGGGCAAAGCATCCGCATCAACAGTTTTGGTAGCGGCCTGCGACAATACAGGCAGCGCGTTTCCGGTACCGGGCGCAAAGACCGTTTGGGCGATGGCTTCGTTCGTGACAAATCCAGCGTCAAGATCGGTCTGCGTGATCAGATATACCGCAGTACAAGTGGCCTGCTCACCTACGTTAAACAGTCCCTGCGTGTCTGCATCATGACAGACAATCGGATCGGGGATCCGGTTGTCGACCACCAGAATATCCTCGCTAAGCGCAGCAAGGGAGTCGTTGGAGACCGTGTAGATATAGGTGATCGGATCACCGACAGAAGAGAAGGTGATATCGCTTGGCACGCTTTCTTTTGTCAGCGCCAGCGCTGGCGTTGCCGTTACGGGATAGATCGCACTATCGCTGGGCGAAATAACAGGCGCGCCATCAAAGCTGCCAGAAACCGTGGCGGTGTTGTTGGTCGACCCCAGTGCCGGATCCTCTTCGGTCAGCGTATAGGTGCCAAGACAGGTCACGCTTGCCTCTGGCAGAAGTACACCGTTCGGCAATGCTGGACAGCTGGCATTCAGCGCAAGGGAATCGTTCACAGTCATCGGGCCATCGATGGTCACGTTGCCAGTGTTGGTCACCACAAATTCGTAAGAAAGTACGGTGCCTGCATCAAACACATTCGGTGACGCGACCAGCAGGTTCTTTTCCATCGACAACTCGATGTTTTGCACCGCCGGCGCTGTGGCCTTTACCGGATCAGAGATGACAGGAGCGTCGTCAAACACTGCCTGTGAAGTCGCCTCATTCGTGACAAATCCACGGTTGAGGTCTTCCTGCTCGGCGGTCCAGACATGGCTACAGCTTACGGTTTGCTGCGGCGCAAGCGGGCCGGTTGAGCACGACAGGTTCGTCCCGATCTGGTCGTCAGTGATGGTGATCGGCCCTGTCAGTGTGACGTTGCCGGTATTCGTGACGGTAAAGTTATAGGTGATCCGGTCACCGATTTCACTGAATGAACCCGCAGAGGTGCTGGCGATCGCTTTGGTGGTGACAAGAGCAGGTGCTTGTGTGGCGTCAATCTCGACAGAAGAAGGGTCAGAGCTGATTGCAGCAGAGGTTGGATCGCCCGGGGCCACTGGCAACAGAGGCTGGTTCACATTCGCAGTGGCGGTGTTTTCAAACGTGCCGCGATCCAGATCATCCTGCGTGATGGTGTAATCACCGGTACAGGTCATGCTTGCTTGCGGCGCGAGTGGCGGCGCGGGACAGGCAACTCCGCCAAGGCCCTGCGCATCAATCAACGGATCGCTGACGGTAACCGGCGCGGTAATTGTAATGTTACCTGTATTGGTTACCGCGAATTCGAATGGCACAACTTGACCAACAGTCGTGAACGGCAGCGATGCTGCCGGCCCGACACTTTTAAGCATGGCAATTTCAGGCACACCCTGAAGGTTGACCTCGGTCGGATCATTTTCTGTATTGGCATCCGTGTCATCGCCGTCGTCTGACGTATCGCTGACCGGCGTACCATCGGGATCAGTTGTCTCAACCAGCGCTGTGTTGCGCACACCACCTGCATCAATGTCATCCTGCGTCAGGCTGTGCGTGCCGCGGAATTCCCACGTCTCTCCGACCTCAAGCGCCCCTGTGGTGCCGCCGTCGCCACCCGTCAGCGATGTGCTAAGCGACAACGCTGTGCCATCGCGGCGCGTAAAGGTATCAGTCAGAACCACGTTATCCAGCGTTACGTTACCGGTGTTTTCTGCCGTGATAACAAAGGTAATCTGATCACCCACCTGAACAGGCGTTTGCAGCCCGGACAGATCAGCCTGTTTGACAACATCCAGACCAGGTGTTGCAGGGATCGCTGTCAAAGTGGGGTCGCTGTTGTCCGTGCCAGGCATCGCATCATCCGAGGCGTCCGAGATTGTTCCACCATCCGGCAAATCGCCCGTAGCCAGTGCTTCGTTGCTGATCTCGCCTGCGTCGATATCGAGCTGGGTCAGCGCGTAGGTCGCGGTATAAACCATAGGGACTGTGCCAACAGCAAGATCAGGCGCTGTTGTCCCACCGATCACCACGCCACCGCTTTGCAAAACCGGAACAGGTGTTATGCCTGTGCCGCTGAAGGCCGTCTCGGACAGGACCGGGTCCAGCACGCTCACGTTGCCCTCATTGGTCAATGTGTAGGTGTAGGTGATGATATCACCGACAGTTGCAATGCCATCGCTGCCCAAATCGAGAGCAGAGGTTTTCACAAGACCGATGGCAGGCACACCTGTCAAAGGCGTCGCTGTTGGGTCGCTGTCAGCCGGGTTGTCGCTGGTATCGTCCGATACATCGCTAATGCTATTGTTCTCGGGATCAATCGCATTGCCAACAGCCGAGTTTTCTACACCGCCCGCATCAATCGCAGGCTGGTCAACCCTGAACTGCGCCACATACAGCCATGTCTCGCCTACGTTAAGGCGGCCATCACTGTTCAGATCTCCATCATCATAGATCGGGCCGCTTGTCAGGTCCAAAGTATCGCCATTTGCGCCTAACAGCGTATCGCTCATCGTCGGAGACGTCAGTGTGACGTTGCCGGTGTTCGTCAGTGAAATCGTATAGTTAATAACGTCTCCGACCTTAACCGGAGCGCTAAGTAACGGGCTGGCCCGCTTAACGGTCTGCAGCGCTGGTTCACGTTCGATCAGCGTCACAGTCGGCGCATCACTTTCGGTATCCGCCGGATCGGATTCATCGCTGATCGGATTTCCGCCGGGATCATTTGCCGAAGCGGTCGCCTGGTTGACCACTTCGCCCGCATCAATGTCCTCTTGTGTAAGAACATAGGTCGAGGTGAAGACAACTGTACCGGTGCCAACTGGCAGGTCGAGCACATTCGCATCGCCACCAATCGCAACGCCACCGCTGGCATAGACCGGCAGTGGTGCTGTACCGGTGCCGGCAAAACCTGTCTCGGCCACAGAAACATCATAGAGCGTTTGGTTGCCCTCGTTGCTGACGGTGTAGGTATACGTAATCGTATCCAGCGCATCCACGCGACCATCGGTGCCGGCATTGATCACGGCCGTTTTCAGGACAGCCAGATCAGGGTCGGTGTCAAACATGGTCGTCGTCGGGTCATTCGCTGGATCGCTATCGCCATCAGTATCCGTTGCACCGGCATCGTCGTCCGACACATCGCTCACATCATTTTCAAACGGGTCTTTCGCCTCAACAAGGACAGAGTTGGCCAGCCCGCCTGCGTCGATTGATTGTTGGTCCAGTGCAAAGCTGGCGGTATATTCCCAGACTTCACCCACATCCAGTTCGTCATCGCCATCTGTATCGCTTGCCGCAACCAGATCAGGACCAGACGTAAGCTCCAGTGCGTCGCCGTTTGAATCCAGTAACGTGTCTGTCAGCGTGACTGCGCTCAGTGTCTGGTTCCCCGTATTGTCTACGAGGATCGAGAAGGTAACAATATCGCCAACAACGGCAGGCGTGTTCAGCGCCGAAGCATCCAGACGTTTTTCAACAACCAGCGCAGGTGCACCGGTAAGCGGCACAAGCGTTGGGTCATTGGTTGCATCACTATCGCCATCTGAATCTGTGGCACCGGCGTCATCATCCGAGATGTCGGTTACTGGATTTCCATCAGGATCGGCTGCAGTCACGCTCACGCTGTTGGACAGGCCGCCCGCGTCGAGCGCAGGTTGCGTCAGCTCATATGCCGCAAGGTAGACCCACGTCTCACCGACATTCAGCAAGCCATCTTCGTTAACATCGCCGCTACTGAGGGCAGGCTCGGCCGATAGCTCCAGCGCATCGCCGTTGGCATCCAGAATCGTATCTGTAAGTACCGGCGCTCCAAGGGTCTGGTTGCCTGTGTTGGTCACGTCGATGGTAAAGCGCACCTCTTCGGTCAACACCGGAGGATCACTAAGATCGGACACATCCGCCCGCTTTTCAACGACCAGCGCAGGGGCCTGGTCAATCGCCAGAAGCGTGGGGTCATTGGTTGCATTGCTATCGCCATCGGCATCCGACGCACCCGCATCATCGTCTGATATATCGCTGACGGGGTTTCCGTCGGGATCACTTGCCGAAACAGTCACTGTGTTCGATATACCCCCCGCGTCGAGCGCCGGCTGGGTCAGGTCGTAGCTGGCGCTATACGTCCATGTTTCACCCACATCGAGTGTGGCGTCTGTGTTCCCGTCGCTGCTTACGAACTGCGGATCTTGGATCAGGTCAAGCGCCTGCCCGTCAGCATCAGTCAATGTATCCGACAGCCCCAGCACGGTCAGCGATTGGTTGCCCGTGTTGGTGACTTCGATTACGAAGTTGATGGTATCCCCCAGCGCTGGGGGATCGGACAATTCGGTCACGCCAATACGTTTCTCGACGGTCAACGCTCCGGCACGGTCCAAGAGTGTAACTGTCGGATCATTTGCGTCATCAGCGGTGCTGTCATCATCAGACACATCGCTTGCAGGGACACCCGCGGGGCTCTTGCCCGTGGCAGTCGCCTGATTGGATACTTCACCTGCATCAAGGTCTTCTTGGGTCAGCGCATAGACGGCCTCAAAGGTGATCACCCCTGCCCCGACCGGCAGATCAAGAACCGCCGCATCGCCGCCTAAATTGCTGCCACCCGTGCCGTAAACAGGTACAGGAATCGCGCCCGCGCCAAGAAAACCTGTCTCGGCCACGGCAACGTCCAGCACATCCAACAGGCCGGTATTGCTGATCGTGTAGGTGTAGGTGATCGTATCATCCACATCCAGAACACCGTCACCACCGTCATCAGTCACAAAAGTTTTGACCACTGCGATTTCCGGAATGCCGTTCAGAATAACATCATCGGTCACCGCATCCCCCAGAACGTTCTCGTTCTGTGGATCCGCTGCCGTCACATCAACCGCGTTGCGGATTCCGCCTGCGTCGATGGATTCTGGCGTAACGTCAAAGCGGCCAATGTAATTCCATGTCTCGCCAATATCGAGCAAGCCGTTGGTGTTGGTGTCACCGCTGTTCGCGGGATCAAGCGCCATCGGCACGGTCAGGTTCAACGGGTTACCGTTAATGTCGGTCAGTATGTCGGTCAGCTCAGGCGCGAAAAGCGTCTGGTTGCCAGTGTTGGCGACAGTGATGCTGAACGGGATCTGCTGCCCCACTACAGCCGGAGTGGTGATGTTGCTGTCATCAGCGGTTTTCGTCACAGCGATTGACGGTGCTTTTGCAACCGTGGTGACCGCAGCATCATCCTGCTGTGTCGCGGTTCCGCTGTCGTCAGGGCCTACGCCTGTGACGGTTGCGATGTTGGTCAACGTAAATTCTTGGTCCACATCCGCCTGCGTGGCGGTGTAGGTCGCCGTGAAGGTCACCTGATCGCCGGGCGCAAGCGTGCTCCAGATTCCAGGTGCGGCAGTATCTGTCGATGTGCCGGTCTCGTTCACATCGGACGTCAGCGTTTCACTATCCATGGGCAGAGTAACAGTGCCCGTAGCAGAGGTATGTTTGTCTGCGACCGTCACTTCCGTCAACGTCACGTTGCCAGTGTTAGTAACCAGATACTCATAAGTGATGTCTTCGCCTTCCGCGATAGCGGCGGCAGGGTTTGCTGTCTTTGCCACGGTCAGATCAGGCGTCCGCTTGGAGTCGATGGTCAGCGAGGTTGTATGTTCAGGAAGCGGAGCGACCTGACTTGTGGTGACCGTAGCAATGTTGGTCACACCACCACTATCAAGATCTTCCTGCGTGACGTTGTAGGTATTCGTACAGCTGTACTCGGCCAGCGGCGCAAGCCCGCCTGCCGGGAAAGGTGCGCAGTCGAAGGTGCCGATCTTGTCATCAACAATCTGCGGAATTTCTGTCAGGGTGACGTTCCCGATGTTGGCCACGTTAAAGGTATAGACCACCACTTCGTCATAGGTATCGATAATGGACTTATCGGCGGCCTTGGATATGGCGATGCCCGGCTCACGTTCAGGACCTTGGACAAACACATCATCTTCGCGCGTGATCGGAGCCAGTGCGCTGTTTGCAGGCGTCGCGGTCACATAGGCAATATTGGTAAAACCGCCGAACGTATCGCTGCCGCTTGTGTTGATGACGTCGATATCTTCTTGCGTAACAGTGTATTCAAACTGACAGGTTGCGTCAGTCGCGCCCGGCGCGATTGGCCCGATTGTACAGCTGGCTGGCACAACAAGACGACTGTCTGTCACTGTTGCGGATTCAAGGGTGATGTTGCCCGTGTTCTCTACGGATACCGTAAAGCTGATCTTCTGACCCGGCGTGCTAAAGTCAGAATCTGGGCCAATCGGACGATCAGAGGTTTTGGTAACAATCATTTCGACGACTGGCGGCACAATTGTAAGCACATGATCGTCAGAGCCTTCAATCGTCACACCTTGCGGATCGGTCCCTGTGGCTGTGGCCATGTTCACCAGCGTTTGCGCATCTACATTGACCTGGGTGACCGTGTAAGAACCGATACACTGCAATGCGTCATTCGGGGCAAGCACCACATTGCTCGGCGCAGGTGTTATGGTCGCACCAACAGCAGGCACGACGCTACAATCCAGATCAGGAACCAACGGATCGCTGAGCGAGACACCGGACAATGTCTGGTTGCCGTCGTTCGTAGCAGTCAGGCGATATTCAAGCACCTGATCCAGAACCGCACCTGTTCCGATGGGCGTAGTCATCTCCTTAAGCACAACCAGCGACGGGTCCTCGGCTATCGTGATAGTCTCGGCGGCATTCGGAGAAACCACGTTGGTGGTACCGAATATCGTCTGCGCAGTTGCGTTATTGGTCACAAAACCGCGGTCCAGATCTTCTTGCTGAAGGGTGTAGGTGAATTCACAAACAGCGGCCGGCGCGGGCGGAGGGCTAAGTGGATCCTCTCCCGGGTTTCCGAATGAGGCGATCTTACAGACCAGCGGACCAGCAATCTTATCGTCTGCAATTGTTACTTCATTAACAAAATCGACGTTGCCAGCGTTTGTTACGGTATACCGATAGGTCACCACATCGGTGAGGCTGTCATAAGCGGCGGTCGTATCCACAGGCGTACCGGTTACGTCCAACGCCACTTTTTCAAGCGACAACGCGGGATTGGCTGTCTCGGGATAAATCGCATTATCGCTGGGAGAAATGACAGGGTCACCATCAAACATCCCCGTCACGCTTACGACGTTGGCTGCCTGCGCGAGGTTGATATCGTCCTCTGTAACGATGTGGAACGTCGTACAGGTGAAGCTTTGCTGCGGTGGCAGTTCATTGTTCAACAGCGCCGGGCAGGAAAAATCATTGGGGTCGGTGACAAGGTTATCTGTGAACGTAAATGGCTCACTGATAGTCACGTTGCCTGTATTTATTACTTCGATGCTGTATTCCAGCCGATCGCCCTGAAGAAAGAAGCCGGGGTTATTTGTAGCCGTGAACGTCTTATTGACCTCAAGCGTTGGATTCTGGACCGCGTTGATTGTAACGCTATCAGTGTTGACCACGACAGGAACGTTTGCGTTCTGGTCATCGACAAAAGTCGTGTTCGGTGTTGCTGTGTTTGTGACAAAACCTGCATTCAACGCGGGTTGATCTGCCACATAGACCTGCTCACATATGACAACGCCACCCGGTGCCAATGGTGGTGTCCCACAGTTCTCGGTTGCAATCCGGTCATCGGTAACAGTGATCTGGTTCAACAGCGTGACGTTGCCGATGTTGGTCACGATGTATTCAAACGTCACCTCATCCCCGACCGCAGAATAACTGGCGCTGGACCCTGTTTTCACACGCTTGTCGATGCGCAGCTTAGGCTCTTGAACAGCAAAGATAGTCACAGTGTCAGAAGGAGACGTCACCGTCACACTCGTTGGGTCATTAAGGGTTTGTGGGATTACTGACTGGGTAATCGTCGCGGTGGCGACATTAGTAATGAAACCGGCGTCCAACATCGGCTGGGTCACAGTCGTCGTCGCGGTACAATCAATGAAGTCATCAATCGCCAGACCAGCCGCCGGCACAGCCGGACAGCTGACTGACGAAATCTGATTGTCCGAAACGGTGATCGGTCCGGTCAGTGTTATATTGCCACGGTTATAGACACGGTAGCTGTAAGTAAGCGGTTGCCCCAGCGCATCAAAGTCTGTCGTGGTGGTCGTTTTGTCGATTTCCAGCTCCGGTATCTGCTGAGGACCGGCGACCGTTACTGTCGCATCATCTGACACAGGTGTCGCCTGCCCCTTGGACTCCCCCGTGACTTCGACGGTGTTTGTATAGCTGCCAAGGTCGACATTCTCTTGGTCAAACGTCTTTGTCGCCGTCAAGACGGCACCGCCCGTACAGGTCGTGGTCGACGCGTTTGGTAGCAGATCATCCAACGCACAGGTGAATCCCAAATCAGGGTCATTCAACACCAGATTTGTCAGCGTCACGTTGCCCGTGTTGGTCACGGTGAAGGTAAAGACTTCGCTGTCCGTGGCAGAGGTATACACACCATCTGCGGCTGCTTTCGCGACCGCGACAGATGCCTGCTCTGCGGGTGCTTGCACAACTACGGTTGAAGTTTGATCCACTGGATCGCCTACACCTGCCGGTGCATCAACTGTAATGCCCGCTGTGTTGGTGATCTGGCCTGCGTTCACATCTTCCTGTGTTGTCACGTAGGAAGCGGTACAGGTGCGGTCCGTCGCACCCGGTGCCAGCTCAAGGATCGAACAGGCGTAGTTTGGGTCGAAGAACGTGTCCGTGATGTTCAGATTGCTCAGCGTCACATTACCCGAGTTGGTCACTGTAAACAGAAAATCGACAGTCTGGCCCGCTGCGGTAAAGGCGCTTGGTGCGGATTTCACAAAGGTATAGCTCGCGTTGCGCGCAGGACCCTGGACGCGTTCATCATCCGTCTTGGTTGTGATCTCGGCCGAGGCGAGCGTCGCGATATTGATGACTTCGCCTGCGTTGATGTCTGCCTGCGTGACTGTGTGCACATAGCTACAGGTACTGTTGGTCGCCCCCGGCGCGAGGCTCGCGATGGAACAGGTGTAAGTCGCATCAAGGCTTTCCGTGACAGTCAGGTTGCTAAGGGTCTGGGTGCCCGTGTTTTCGACGTCGAAGGTGTAAGTGATCTGCTCACCTACATTGGCAAAACTGGTGCGGTCGGATCGCTTTTCGATGCTGGCAACTTTGGTGCCTGCCCCGGCTTGGAGGCTCGCCACACTGGTGTCGCTATCGCTTTGCTGTGGACCTTGGGCCGGTTGTGCAGAAACCGTTGCGGTGTTCGGGATGGTCTCAAGGTCTATATCAGCCTGCTGGACGGTATACGTCGCGGTACAGCTGTCGCTGCTGCCGGGCGCGATATCGGTCAACGTACATGACAGGCCCGGGATCAATGGGTCAGTGACCGTTGCAGTACGCAAGGTTACATTGCCCGGGTTCGAAACCACAAAAGTATAGCTCAACTGCTGGGTGACGGCGTTGAATTCTGCTGGCCCCTGCTTATCCAGTTCTACCAACGGATCAGCGATCACGGGCACAGTAGCTGTTGCTGCATCGGAAGTAATGATCGTCGTGACGCCACCGTTCACATACGGGAAGGAGGCCGTGGCCGTATTGACCACCTCACCGGCATCAAGCTCTGCCTGCGTGATACCATTCCGCGTACCGGTACATTGGAAGCTTCCACCCACAGGCACATCAGCCACTTGATCACACACAGCTGGACTTGTCAGCAGCGGATCATTGATGGTCACCGGCTCTTGTGCGGGGCGCAGAACGCGGTCACCTGTGTTTGTCACGGTGAAAGTATAGGAGATGTCATCCGACAGCGTGCCAACACTGGCTGTATTGGCGACCTTGGTCAGAGAGACTTCGGGATTGAACTCCGGTGAGACCCGCGCGCTGACCTGATTAGAAGGTGTCGTACCAGCAAAGGCAGTAGCCGTGTTAACCACAACACCCGCAGCAACGTCGGGTGCTTGCAGGATATAGTCTGCAGTACAGCTACGCGTCTGGCCGATAGTCAGCGGCGTAGCGAAGCAGGTGATGGTACCGATTTTATCATCAACGATAGTGATTTCCGATACGCCGATATTATTGGCGATGCGCACGTTGCCGGTGTTTGTTACTTCGAAAGTATAGGTGATCGTATCACCCACACCGAAATTCGCGGCCGTTACAGCGGGCGCCGTTTTTGTTAGGCTGATCGCCGGCATCTGTACGGCGGGAACGGTCACACTGTCGCTGTTAGAGGTTGTTGTATCGCCTGTTGGTCCGGCGATAGTTGCGCTGGCCGTGGCCGTATTGGTAATGCCCCCACTATTCAGATCGCCCTGCACCGTCGCGTAAACATCCGACTGACATGTCACCGAAGTTTGCGGCGCAATTACCGTGGCTGCACAAGTTACGTTCACGCGGTTGTCCGTCACAACGGGGGCCAGCAGGTCCACGTTACCGGTGTTGGTGAGGATATAGTCATATACCAGTCCGACACCGGTGGCGTTGAACTGGCTAGGCGATCCGGCGTTAAGCTGTTTGTCCAGCGTCAGACCAATAGTGCGCACTGCAGGGACTGTGGCAGTGTCGCTATCGCTATCCGTTGAACCGCCAACAGTGATCGAGGCGCTGGCAGTGTTAAGCACGCTACCGGCATTGATATCTTCCTGATCTACCGCATAAGTGGCTGTACATGTCACGCTGTTGCCGGGCGGCACTGGCCCTGCCGGACAGCTCAAAGTGTCAGCGTTAGCGTCGGTCACTGTCGGTGCCGCCGGGAAGGTCACATTGCCTGTGTTGCGGATCACGATCTGATAGCTAAGCACATCGTCCACAGCGTCATAATCGGCGGTCAACGCGGTTTTCGTCAAATCCAGCGATACGTTTGCCGCAGGGCCGGGCAGGTCAACAGCATCTGTTTCCGTCAGACGCCCATCACGCGGCGTATCGGCTGACACGGTCAGCGTGTTGCTCAGTACATTTGCAGGATTTGCGGCGAAGTTATCTACATCCGTTTGGAGGACGGTATAGCTGCCGGCGCAGGTGAAATCCTCATCCGGCGCGAGATCGGGGACGTTACACGTCAACGACGGAATAAGACTGTCGCTGACCGTGAAATTGCTTAGCGTCACATCACCATCGTTGCGGATCAGAAAGCTGTAAGGTACCGAAGTACCCGCCACGCCAAAGTTCGTCAGCGTTGTGGATTTGTCGACGAATAATTCAGGCGATGCAGCCGGACCAGTTACAGTGAGCGTATCCGACAGGGTACCCAACTCACCAACGTCCGGCCTACCCGTCGCGAAGGCAACGTTGGTCACGCTCTGATTGTCATAGTCTTCCTGCGTGACAATGTACGTACCAGTACAAATCGCGGAATTTGGGTTTGGGCTGTTTCGTTCTACGTCAAGAATTTCGGTAACATCACAACTGATAGCAGCCGAGGAGGTGAACTTGTCATCCGATACTGCCAAACTGCGGATCGGGACAGATCCGATGTTAGTGATAGTATAAGTATATTCGATCTCTTGCCCGACTGCGGTGAAGTTTGTCAGGTTTGCCGTCTTCTCCAGCGTATAGCCCGGCGCAACGGTGACGATATTCGGATTGGTCAAGCTTGGGCCGCGTGTAAAATCCCAATAGTTATCGTTCGGGTCATCATCGAACACCTGCGTCGTGGTTTGGTTAGTGGTCAGGATGTTGGACAATAGCGCAGAGTTGCTAGTGCTGAACCAGCCGGTGTTGAAGGTGTTGTTCCCGAAACCCTGCACCTGACCATAGCTGATCGTGCCATCGGTGTTGGTGATGTCGGTTGTCACATCGGACCAGTCGCCAACGGAATAACCATTCAGCCGCAGCGTAATGTCGTTCCGGTCAAAACCACCGACCTGAGTATCGCCATCATAGGCGGAAAAACGGATGTAGACGTTTGCAAGCGCGCCGCCAAAATAGTCGGTACAGCTGGAAAACCCGCAATCAAGCTCGATGGGGTCGTTGATTGTAAATGGGTTGCCGCGAAACGCCGCGGGCTGCCCAGATGACTGGAAACCGATAAACGCGCCGGTTGGGTTGGAAAACTGGTAGTAAACGTTTCCGTTCACACCAACCAGAACAAAGGCAACGCCGCCCGCTTGAGGATAATCAGTGGGCAAGGTCAGGGTCGTATTTGGAACTGACATGGTGAAAGGCGTCGCATCCGCACGCAGCACGATACCAAAGGAAAGCAGAACCCCCAAAAGTACGCTCAGCAGTCTGTTCACAATCAGGTTTCTCAACATTTACTCGCCCGTCTTCTCAAATACATCGTGGAGCAAAAATGCAATCTGAATGAAAATCCGCATGCCGCCCACCATCTCTTAACGGTATGGCGAACGAAGCGGTTTTTTTTCAAGGGGAAAGGCTTGGATACATGACGCAACCCCAAGAGTTTTAACGAAGTGTTGCGATAATTCCCCAAAAACGTGCATTTAGACGGCGATTTATGCGGTTTTAGCTGAAAGTCATCCTAACCATTTGTTTTATAACGTTAATAGTGGGTTTCAGTGAATTATCTTCCCTGTTTTGCCGCAGTGGTGTCGTTTAGTAAGCAACCCAGTTTCAGGGTATCGCTAACCCTGCCCTTTCAACCGTTGCAATTAGCCAGCCAGATTGCGGGCTGTCATCCAATCGTTTGAGCATACTTGGAACCATGGTGATTGCGCAGAAGTGCCGATCACAATGCAAGCTTTCTTCGCTGATCCAAGCCGGTACACCAGCACCGTGTCCCAAGGTATGGTTCATGCATTAATCATGAAACGGGCTTCGTCATTGGTCGTGGACAATTTTGCAACCAAAGTACCGGTTTTGTTTGCAAAGGTGTTTAGCCGAAATAGATCGCTTCAGGCGTTCATTTGCACAGCGGTTTGCCTGAACAGTTTTGACGTCTAGCGGATCCACAGCATAGGAGCGATAGAGCAAGAGTACATACACTTCGACTTTGGATGTTGTCCGGCTTATAGATCACTCCAACATATCCGGAATGGACAAATTGTCCGCGGACAATTGTGGGATCAGGTTGCATATCCTTGAGCAGAAGCCAGACGGCGAACCAATTTCTCGGGACTAAAGCCATCGCTTTTGGACCCGGTCGTGATTGACCTGAAATATGCGCCCACGGCTTTTATCTTATCGTGGAACTGCATGATTGCCCAAACGGTCGCAGCTGCTCTTAATCCACCGAGCTTTTGGTGTGCCGCTTCGTAGTTCTGGCTGGTGATCCCGATCATTGGGGCAAGCGTGCGTGCATGTGCGACGACATCGGGGATTGTCTTAATCGTTCTTAGTGAAAACTGGGCTGCTTCGGGGCATGCTAATAGCAATTCGGGCACTGTGATTGGTTCATCAGCGATTGTGACAAGCCTTCTCTTTTCTTGGTTGGCTGGCTCTTTATCATTAAGTTCTTTATTTGACCTATGATGGTGCCGGACAAATTGGCCGTCACTGGCGGACATATGTGTTGCTGAATTGGATGTTTGGGTATCCGCCCCCTCAGCTTCAACTTCGGAAATTTGTAGGTCTGCGAGGATCATTTCGCAGTCTTGCAATGACAATTTGCGCCGAAGGGTACGGAAGATGTTCTGGGCCGTATCGTCATTTGGATTTTCTGTGAGGCTGGCATTCGCCGCTGCACGGATTTTAGCGCGCAGGTAATCAATTTTCTCCTTTTCCCTCAGAACGTCTGCGGCCATTGCAGCAATTTCCTGCAGTCGGTGGAAGAGAGGCGTAAGGTCAAAGCCAAACCGAAGAGCTTTGCCTTCGTGGCTGTTGTGCTTAGTGAAACGCTTCCGGTTTGGGCTGTCATGGCGTACGAGCAGACCGATCTCTTGCAATGTTGCTGCGTGACGTCTGATCGTTCTGTCAGAGATACCGTTGCGCCTAAACGTGAGCGTTGCGTTTGACGCAAACACTGTGTGGTGGTTGCGCTTTGGCGCGAGGCAAGAAAGCATCGCGTCCAATGTTGAAATTACTGATGCACTCAGGCCCAAACGAGGGGCCGCGTTTCGAAGCGTTGCTACGACGATGTGGCGTTCAGGAATGGAGTTGTCCGCGGACAATAGCCCGTCGGTCTGCAGCCGAGTGGGCGCAGTTGCTTGTGTAAATGCCATGTTTATTCACGACAACCTGATGTGAAAGGCGCCATTATCCCGAAAATCAGAAAAAAGGCCGCAAATCTTCAGCAACCGAATCGGTTGTTCTTGACTGGCGAGGAGAAGCTGGTAAATCTGAAAGTGCAAAGAACAGATTGGGCTCTCCTAGGGAAACCTTGGGGGGCTCTTTCGTTTTTGGGCTGCTGGTCGTGCTCCTGTTTTAGGTGTTACTGCTCAGTCGACAATCAGTCAGGCTTTTGCTCTGACTGCCACGCCTCATATAGGCGCGTAAGCTCAGCTTCTGCGTTGGTACGCATCCACCGTGCAAATTCTGGGGTATCAGACTTTGACAACTTAAATGTCAAAGCACGAGCTGTCTCTTTCACCTCGGCCAGAGGCGTCCCATCCGCAAACTTGATGGAAAGGGTAGGCGAGGGTGCCGGTTTACCGGCGGCCCTGGATTCTAGCGCCTGAGAGAGGGCTTTGCTGACAATGCTAAAGCGCTCGTCAGAGCTATTGGCGGCATCAAGCCGAAGTGCCGTGGTTATCTGCTCAAGATCGATGTCATCATTTCGAGACTGATCGGCAAGTTCTTCCCAACGTCTTCGTCCAACACCATGGGCGGACCCGATTTGTTCGATGACTGTTTTTGGAATGGATCGCGCAACTTTGGTCATGCGTGAAAGCATCGGCTTGTCCACCGCGAGGGCATCAAGAATGACCCCTTGTTCGTATCCACTTGTGGCCAGCTCCGCCGCGAAGAGTGCCTTTTCAATAAAGCTTGGATCCAAACGCTGGGTGTTCTCTTGTCCCTGCGCAAGGATAGCCTCCTCGTCAGAAAGGGATCTGACAAGCGCTTTTGCCGCGAGGCCCAACGATCGCAAAGCCCGCAATCTGCGACGACCATACACGATCCTGTAATGCCCGGGCTTGTCCGCGATGGGCCGTACCATAATAGGTACCTGCTGGCCGTGAGCCTTTATGCTCTCTGCCAGCGCTATCACATCTGCATCTGTAAATGAGAGGCGGTCCTTGGGCCCGCCCTCTTCGATGACATCTACAGAGATTTCTCTCACTGCATTACTTGCGACATCCTTCAGAGTGGATTTCACGCCGCTCATCGCGCCAGTGTTGGGAAAACGCGCTTTTTGATCCCCCGATGGTGCGGTGGTGGTTTCTGTGTCAGGTGGGGGAGGGGGCTGGAACAGGTTGCGACGGGCCATTAGTCAGATTCCCTTCCCCAAGCATGTTGAATGGTCTTTTCGAACTCATCAGCAACGCCATTAACAGACTCTAATATGCGTGTTAGAGTTTTTTTCACGACCTGCGAAGGGTCCAGTTCATAGATGGTCTGTTGCGTCATCCCGGCGTCTGAGATTGCGGTGGATTTTAACATTGGTGTGGTCAGCACCTGATCCAAGAGAATAGATCTCAAGAAGCCCGCCATTTGCGACTGGGGTACGTCTGTTGGTTCATATCGAGCAATCAGGAACTTAAGGAAATTCCAGTCGATAGGGCCAGCCGCTTCCTCTAGTGTTTGGACAGTTTCGCCAGCCATTTCAAGGAATTGCGCCATTGATGCGACGTCCAGCATGCTTGGCACGACTGTAATCAAAAGGCCGGTCGACGCCAACAAAGCTGTCATCGTTGTAAAGCCAAGTTGAGGCGGGCAATCGATGATGACCAGATCGTAGTCTGCCTCGACCTCGTCGAGAGCGATAGCAAGGCGCTGTGTAAAAGGCGGGTCGATTTTGTGCTGAAGCGCATAGGCTGTTTCGGTTTCATATTCCGATAACAACAGGCCCGCAGGCGCGAGATCGAGATTGTGAAAATAGGTCTTTCGAATGACTTGGCTCAGCGGCACCGGGTCTTCGTATTTTAGCGCGTCATAAACAGTTCCGCTTTCAGCGAACTCGATCTCAGGACGATACCCGAACATCGTGGTCAAACTGGCTTGTGGATCCATGTCGATCGCAAGTACGCGATAGCCTCGCAACGCGTAGCGTTGGGCTAAGTGGATTGCACTGGTGGTCTTGCTGGAACCGCCTTTGAAGTTGACGATAGAAATGACTTGAAGGGCGTCGTTCTGACGCCGACCAGGAAGGTACGTTTCGCCATTCCGGCCGGTCTTTGCCATTACATGTCGGATTTGGTCAATTTCTTCGGCTGTATAGAGCCGACGACCTCTTGAATCCGTCTCTACATCGGGGAAATCGCCTTCCTGATGACGTGTCCGCAGGTTGGACATGCTGATCCCAGTAAGCTCTGACACTTCGGCAGGATGGAACTTGCGCAGCGCTTTTCGGCTATCGGGCTGGAAGCTATTGCGCATATGATTGTTGAGCGCTTCCGACAGGCGGGCAGCGTTTGACGCGATAGATGCTGCGATAGAGCTGTTTTGCGCGATATTTGCGTTTGAATTCATGCTGCCCTCAAGACCTCTTAGTGGGTCATATTTGTTTCGTCGCTAAAATGCGTGATTTGCGCCAGACTGCGACAACTAAACTCATGACACGCAACTTATCCCCAGGCAACATTTTTTTGCCGCAGTTGGCAGAGGGTAACTCTTGTATTCAGGTATTGATCCCGAAGCTGTGTTGTTAACCTATTGTAAATAATGTATTTTAAAGCTTCAGTGGTCGACCTCAGGATGTTGCGGAATTTCGTCACACGATGGCAACGAATGGCAACCGGATCTGGGTCTCGAATCGAATGCGTCGCTGGAGCTGTTGGATAAAGTGTCTCCACCTAAACTATCGTTTTATGAAAGATTACACATTCTGGGCAGCTGAAACAGTACTTCGTACCGCAGATCAGGGAGCTAATTCTTCTTGGCGGCAATGTCGGATTGTCAGTCGGGAGCGGGGATGGGCGGATCAAGACACCAACCACTGGATCCGCTCAAACAAGATATCCCCTCGTTGCAGCAAAAATATCTTGCCGCCTTCGCAAAGGCTGAAATCGGCCAGTAATAGAGCCAGTCAACATGTGAGATGAGGTCGTGGTGGAAATGCTGGCGTTTGCAGCATGGCCGCGTTCTTTCACTCTTACGATAGAGAGACTTCATAATAGAGATGTGGCGTAAGTTCGAGGCGACACTTAGCGCCTGATGCTTATGGTAAAGGGGCGCAAACCTTGCAATGATACGATATCAACAACGTAACCCATAGGCTGTCTGATGACCTCTACCACCGCGCCGCTGCCCGACCACGAAGTGACCTACCGCAAGGCCCGCGACCTGATCCTGTTCGGCGAGCTGTTGCCGGGCGAAGCTGTGACCATTCAGGGCATCGTCGACCGCCTTGGCACAGGGATCACGCCTGCGCGAGAAGCGATCCGTCGCCTGACTGCCGAAGGCGCGCTGCGGGCCAGCGACAACCGTCGCCTGATGGTGCCTGAGTTGACGCTGGAGCAACTCCAAGAGCTAACCTATGCGCGTACTGGCATCGAGCCACAGATCGCGCGGCTGGCCGCCGTTGGGATGGAGCCAGCGGATATCGATACGCTTGAGCAGATTGATGCAGAGGTCAACGCGGCGCTCGCGGGGGGAGATATTCGCGCTTATCTTCTTCACAACCACCGCTTTCACTGGACTCTCTATGCCCATTCAGAGGCGGAAATTTTGATGGCTACTGCGGCGTCACATTGGCTGCGCGTCGGACCATCGCTGCGGGTGATGGTGAAACAGGCGCAAACCGACCCGCTGCCAGACATGCATGAAGTTGCAATTCAGGCCCTGCGAGATGGCGATTATGAGACTGTCGGAGAGGCCATTCATAACGACATCTTACAAGGTCATGCGCACATCGCTCAAGGTCTCGAAGAGGCAGGTTAGGCTCTATTTTTGGTGATAGGCTTCGATCACAGCCACCTCATCGCGTGAACCAAGGATTACCGGCACGCGTTGGTGGTGGCCTGTTGGTGCCACTTCCAGAATGCGGCCGCGGCCAGTGGATGACGCGCCGCCGGCCTGTTCCACCAGCATGCCCATCGGGTTCGCTTCATACATCAGGCGCAGTTTGCCACCCTGCGCGGCGTTGCCCGCGTCTTGCGGGTAAAGAAATACACCGCCACGTGTCAGGATACGGTGCACGTCGGCCACCATCGACGCACACCAACGCATGTTGAATTTCTTGCCGCGCGGGCCGTTTGCGCCACGCAGGCAATCGTCGATATAGCTGCGCACAGGCGTTTCCCATATATCGTAACGTGAAGCGTTGATTGCAAACTCTTGCGTTTCTGGCGGGATGGTCATCTTGGGCTGGGTCAGCAAAAACTCACCGGAGCCGGGATGGTGGGTGAAGCCGTCCACGCCCTGTCCGGTTGTGATGACGAGGCCGGTGGAGGGTCCATAAATCGCATAACCCGCCGCCACCTGTTCGGTGCCCTTGATCTGCACTACTTCCGCTTGTGGCTTGATCGCTGCGTCCAGCCGGACAATCGAAAAAATCGTGCCGACCGACAGGTTCACATCCAGGTTGGATGAGCCATCAAGTGGATCGTAATAGACAACAAAGTCGCCTGCCTGCGGCGCGTCCTTGCGCCAGTTCACCTCATCCACCTCTTCGGACACCAGCGCAGCCAGCGACGGGTTGCCGCCAACGATCTGCTGAAATATTTCGTCCGATATTACGTCGAGCTCTTTTTGCGTCTCACCTTGCACATTCTCGGTATCGGCCGCGCCCAACACACCGGCAAAAGCGCCGTGGCGCACGCGGTCCGCGATCATGCGGCAGGCCGTTGCAATGTCCTCCATCAGGATCATCAGATCTGTATCGGTGCTTTGTGCCTGTAGGTGCTGGCGCAGGGTGGTTTGAGTCATGGTCGGGCCCTTCCTGAGTTCGCGCCGACTTTGAAGCCTAACGCGCAAGAGGGCAAGCACCGGCCAGCCTTGATTGGCCTTTACCGTGCAAAATTTCGCCGTGGGCATGGCCGCGCGCAACGGCTAGGCTGCCGGACAGGAGCGGGCAGGAGGTGCCCGATGGGAGACCTTAATGAGCGTTTTTGACACGACCATTTGCGCCCTTGGCGAAGGGCCGCTGTGGCACCCTGAACGGCAATCACTGTTCTGGTTCGATATTGTGAACATGCGCCTTTACGGCGAGGGGCGTGTGCACCAGTTCAAGGAATGCGTTTCAGCCGCCGGATGGTTGGACCACGAGAGTCTGCTAATCGCCTCCGAGACGCAGCTGTTCACCTATCACCTTGAGACCGCTGCGCAGAAACATGTGGCTCCGTTAGAAGCCGATAATGCGGTGACTCGTTCCAATGACGGGCGGGCGGACCCGTTTGGCGGATTCTGGATCGGGTCCATGGGTAAGAACATGGAGAAGGGGGCTGGGGCCATTCACCGCTATTATCGGGGCACGATCGAGACGCTTTACCGCGACATCACCGTGTCCAATGCGATCTGCTTTTCGCCCGATAAACGCTTTGCCCATTTCACCGACACCCACACGCAGCAAGTGATGCGCGTAGCGCTGGACAGCGAAGGCTGGCCCAAAGCCCCGCCAGAGGTGTTTGTTGACACCCAAGCTGACGGATTCTTTCCCGACGGTGCCGTAGTGGATGCTGACGGTTGTTTGTGGGTTGCGCATTGGGGCCGCTCGCGGGTGGCGCGCTACGGCACAGACGGCGCGTTTATGGGGGCGGTCAAAGTGCCTGCGCGTCAGGCCAGTTGCCCTGCTTTCGGCGGTGCTGATCTGGACCAGCTTTACGTCACCTCTGCCACCACGGGGATGGGAGACCGGGCTGGGCCGGAAGACGGCAAGACTTTTGTGATCCAGACACAGGCCAAAGGCCAACGAGAGCATCGCGTTATCCTGTAACGCCCAAGCGTACCTGTAGCCGTGACAGCGTCTGTGTAGAGATGCCGATATGGTCGAAATACCCCATAATAGAGCCGTATTTCGTATCCAGATGACCCAGCAGTCCGGCCATGGCGCTGGCAGGGCTTTCAAGCAAGGTGGCGTAAGCCTCTACATCACCACCGTGTGCGCGCGACCGGCTCAGAAATTCGGTTACCAGTTCTGGGATCAGGTTTTCTGTCAGGGCGTAATCGGCGATGATATCAGTGTGCGATACGCCTGCCAGCCCCAACAGAAGTGCGGCGATGATACCAGTGCGGTCCTTACCCGCGGTGCAGTTGAACAGCACGGCCCCTTCTCGGACCTGGGCAATACGGTCGAGGATGGTAGCAATGGCCAGCCCGCGTGTTTCAATCGCGGTGACATACATGGCCAGCAATGGATGCCCTTCGGGCACGTCTACTTCGGCCAGCGCAGAGGGTGAGAGCGCATCAAAAAGCGGCAGGTTCACCCATTCAACGCCACGCATCCGGTCCAAACGGCTGGGCGCTTCTTGCACCTCGCGTGCGGTGCGCAGATCGACGACCATGCGTAATCCCTCGAAATGCAAGCGCTCAGGCTCACCCTCATCCAGGCGGTGCAGACAGTCGCCCCGCAAAAACCGACGCCACGGCACGGCGCCGCCTTGGGCTGTCACATAGCCACCCAGATCGCGGACATTATGGGCACCGCGCAGGATGATTTGTCGGGAGGGAAGGTGTTTTGTCATCAGGAATACTTAATGTCGACGCAGTAGGGGTTCAAGAACCCCCGTGCACGCACTAGACTTTGTCCAAACGGAGCATATCATGACTGACCCTGCCTATTTTCTCTATCATTCCATTGGCCAATACCCCGGAAAGGCCGAACAGATGGCTGCCGCATTGGGGCATTTCACGGATGTCTGGGGCGCTTATGATGATGCGCAATGGCCCAAAATGCTGACCGCGCGGGCAGAGTTCTTGCGGTTGTGGTCCGATCTGATCGACGCGGAGGAGGGGACCCTGACCTCGGCCGATAATGTGACCACTGCGCTCTATTCTGTGATGGGCGGCTTGGGTGATCGGCTGCGGGGCAAACGGGTGTTGATCGCAGCCGATTGCTTTCCTTCGCTGCATTTTCTGCTGACGGGATTGGCGCCGCGGATGGGTTTCACTCTAGACACTGTGCCGCTGCGCGACGGGGCTTTCTGGGTTGAAGATGATGATATGGTGGCGGCATGGGGGTCTGATGTCGGGCTGGCCTTGCTGACCTTTGTGACATCCACTGCATCGCATCGGCCTGACCTTTCGCGATTGGTTGCGCATGGGCAGGCGATGGGGTCGCTCGTGGGGGTGGACCTGACGCAAGGGGTTGGGATCATACCGTTTTCACTGAAGGAAACTCGGGCGGATTTTGTGGTTTCGACCACGCTAAAATGGCTGTGCGGCACGCCAGGTGCGGGGATTGTACAGATGCACGCGGACTTGATCGACGACGTGACACCAGAGCTGCGCGGCTGGTTTTCTCAGGACAACCCTTTCTCATGGGACCTTGATGCTTTTGCCTACGCCCCTGACGCGCGGCGGTTTGAACACGGGACGCCATCGATCATGGCTTGCGTCGGCTCGGTTCCCGCGCTGCGCTGGCATGCGGAACAAAGCGGGCTGCTGGCCCATAACCGCGCGCTGACTGGCGCTATTATAGAGCAAGCGGATGCGGCGGGTATCCCGATCACGACGCCGCGCGGTGAGGGTCAGCGCGGCGGTTCCGTTATGTTGCACCTTGAAGACGCAGCCGAACGCGTAGCCGAGCTGCGCGGGCAGGGCATTTATACGGATGCGCGGGGCAGCATCTTGCGCCTGTCGCCCGGGGCAATCACGACCGCTGAACATGTGGCGCGTTTGTTCGATGTGTTGCGCGGGTAAAGAGCGATCCGCAGATGGCTTGGATACCAGCGCCGACTGGTAAGCGGGGGCGACGACCGCCTTTCAGTGACGTTGCGCTCCTGACTTGTCTGATCACTGCGTATGAGGGCATCAAGTCAAAAGGTGAAGGCCGGTGGAATGCAGGCTCACATTATTAAGGTCTACTATAGTGCATATTATATGCGCATGATTGACGCGCAGTATGAGGGTTGGTAACCTAACGACAGGAGATCTCCCGATGAATGCTCAGCCACGAAAACCTACGAATTTGTCACTTGATGCTGCGTTGCTCACCGAAGCGAAGTCGCTGAAGGTGAATTTGTCACGCGCTGCGGAAGAGGGGGTTCGAGCCGCTGTCGCGGCGGCCAAGGCCGAGCATTGGAAAGCTGAGAATGCCAAGGCGTTGAAAAGCTCCAATGCCTACGTGGAAAAGCATGGTTTGCCGCTCGACAGCTTCCGCCAATTTTGATGGCTAAATACGATGTATTTCCCAACCCATCCGGAAATGGGTTCCTTCTGGATATCCAGACTGACCTTTTGAGTGATCTCAACACACGGGTCGTCGTGCCGCTCTTACCAAAGTCCAGCGCACCCAAGCCTGCCACAAGGCTCAATCCGATCTTTGAGATTGAGGGTCAATCGGTTGTTATGGTGACCCAGTTCTTGGCTGCGGTCCCGACCGGAGTTCTGAAATCTCCCGTTGGTACCCTCGCCGAGGAGTTTGACAAGGTCACGATGGCTGTCGATATGCTGATGCAGGGCTTTTGAGCCAAATGTCTTATTTAGACAGGGCTACATCAACATTCATGTCTGAGCCTTGTCCATCAGGTGACGAATGTGGCGCGCAAAGACAAGTGTCGCGGGTACGCCGATCGCTGCGCCAATCCCGATGGACCAAGCGAGCGATAACACAGGCAGACCAACCCAGCTTCCGATGAGGGAGGCGAAAAAGACGTTTACCGCCATGGCCCCCGCGCCGAATGGGTAAAGCATCAAGGCGATGGTGCGTGTGGACCAACCGTTGTCTGTCACCGCCGCGCCACCAAGCGTGCAACCAGCACAAGGGCAGCAATCAGTGCAATCGACGCTGCTGCAAACCAGAATTCTGCCGTGGCAGATTGCGCCTGTGGAATGGGGCGGTCAAAGCTGTTGGCCAGGGCGGGAAAGGGCAGGGCGGTTGCGCAAAGAATTGCCATGTATTTCATGTTATGTCTCCTGTGTAAGGTGTCGGTAAATGTCGGGCAGCGCCCGTGTGAGGCGCGCTGGATTGGGCAATAGTGAAAACCCGCCGCGCCCAAAAATGCGCGCGAACCAATCTTGCCCGTCCTCATCAATGATCACGCCGTGCAAGGTTTGCCCGGCTCGCCGCGCCTCGCGTACGGCCATATGGCTGTCTTCTATGCCGTGTTGTCCTTCGTAATGGTCCAGATCGTTCGGCTTGCCATCGGTCAGCACGATAAGCAGTCTGCGTGCGGCAGTTTCTTTTGCCAAATGTGCACTGACATGCCGTATGGCAGTGCCAAGGCGGGTGTAGTGGCTGGGCCGCAACGCGCCGATGTTGCGGATAACGTCGGGCGACATCGGAGCGTCGAATCCTTTGCAGCGGGTCACAAACACGCGGTCGCGTTTCAGTGATGAAAAACCCCAGATGCCAAACCGGTCCCCTGCAGCGTCAATACCACCAGCCAATGCAGCAAGTGTCTCGCGCGCGACGCCGATCACGGAAGTATCGCCCACCGCAGCCTCGGTGGATCGCGATGTGTCGATCAGAAATGCAACTGCCAGATCACGTTCAACCTGCCGCGAGGCCTGCCAGATGCGGTCGCTGCCCTGACCCGTGGCGGCAATCTCGGCGCGGCTTGCGATCAGCGCATCAAGATCCAGTTCCGGACCGTCAAGCTGGCGCGGGCGCAGGATACGCCGTGGGTGTAATGCCGCAAACTGGCGGCGGACCTCGCGGATGCGCCGCGGATCAGGTGCAAAGGGTTCGCCGGTGTCTTGCGGTGGCGCCTCAAGCACCCTGCAGTGATCTTTCATATAGCTGCGGCTTTGGTGGTTCCATTCTGGATAGGTGTATTCGCCTGCCAGCGCTTCGTGATCCGCATCGGCGGGCGACAGATCCAAATGTAATCGCAGGCGGGTGGCTGCGCGTTTGTCCACCTTGGAGAGAGTGATGTCATCCTGATCATCCGCCGCCTTTTGCGCGTTCTCGTCGTCGTCATCGTCGACTGAGCGGTTAAGGTTCATCGACTCGACCCATGACAAAATCGACTCGAAGCGGTGAAGGATAAAGCTGTCCTTGCGGTTCGCTTCCCCGCGATCTTTGCGCAGGCCCAGCTTGCGTTTGGTCAAAGTGGCGGTAGGCGGTGGGCCATCGGTTTCGGTCGCCTCGGTTGCGGCATCACCTTTGGTAGGGGCGGCAAACCGCAGCCAGATGGGGACCGGCTGGAACGGTGTATAGTTGCGTGGGTGGACATTATGGGCTGGGGTCACGGTACAGATGCCGTTCAACTGGTCGCGGATCGCGCATTCCATCGCGGCTTCGGCCTTGGGCAGGGTCTGCGCAGGGCGGGCTGCAACGATAAGGGCCACCATATCGCTATGCGCGGCACGAAGCCCAGCACAGCGCGCATAGGCGAGATCCGCAGCCTGCGCATTGGCGGTAATCTGGGCCGCGTCAAAGGCGTGCGGATCAGCAGAAGGATCGGGCAGGGGCGTAGCATCCACATCAGTGCAAGCGGCGATAGCGGTTAGCCAGAAATACGCGGCGCGGTTCAGTGCTGGATCGGGAAAACAGTCCATCGCAGGGGGCAAGCGCAGGCCGTGCCCATCATAGCTGGCAATGTAGTTTTTATCGCGTTCAACCGCGACGCGGCGGCGTAAGGTCCGGCGATGCTGAACCAGTTGGGCAGAGGCTTCGGATAGTTCGACACCCGCCGCACCGCCCAAGGCACGAAACAGCACTGCAAGGCTGGGGCGAACCTGCGCGAGCGTGACGGCGGCGTCTGGATAACATAGGTCGGCGCCCATCCCCTCGGCCATGTCGTGCCACAGCTTGCCGACTGTTTCTTCGGGCTCCATTAGGTCAAGGGGATGCAGGTCCATGGCCGTTATCCAAAAGTCACGGCGACAAGGTCGCGCAAAGCTTGCTGGATATCCGCATCGTCGCTGAGCGGTTCAATGATGGCGGCCTCAATAGCGGTATCAAAAGACATGCCGGCGTTGATCAGCGTGGCGGCATAGATCAACAGGCGGGTAGAGACGCCTTCCTCCAGATCCATGCCGGACAGTCGCCGGATCGCCCCGCCCAAACGCACAAGCCCTGCGGCACGGTCAAGGCTGATCCCGCTTTCCTGAGCGACGACCTTGGTTTCGATGTCGGGCTGCGGGAAGTCAAAGCTGATCGACAAGAACCGCTGGCGGGTCGAAGGCTTTAGCCGTTTCAGGACGTTCTGATAGCCGGGGTTATAGGACGCGACCAGCATGAAACCGGCCGGTGCCTGTAGCTCCTCTCCTGTGCGATCAATCATCAGGGTGCGGCGATTGTCGGTCAGCGGGTGCAGCACGACGGTCACGTCTTTGCGCGCCTCCACCACTTCATCAAGGTAACAAATAGCACCCTCGCGTACAGCGCGGGTGAGGGGCCCATCGACCCATTCCGTCTCTCCGCCTTTCAGCAGGTAACGTCCGATCAAATCCGCCGCTGACAGGTCGTCATGGCAGGCGACGGTATAAAGTTTGCGACCTGTCTTGGCGGCCATGTGTTCAACAAAGCGCGTTTTGCCGCAGCCCGTCGGCCCCTTCAAAAGAAGGGGCAAACGGTTAGCCTGGGCCATCTCGAACAGGGTGCATTCCTGTCCGGTCTGGTGGTAGTTCAGTACAGATGCCGGGTGGGTCATATCATTCATGACCTATTCTCCCGCAATCGGCTGGGCGGGACCCGGTTCAATGATCTCATGCTTGCGGATCACCAACTGGCTGTAGATGAACAGCAGCGCACCGAGCACCACAGCAATGCCTGCACCAAAGCGCATCATATAGAAGATCGATAGGCTGTCCTGCACTTCCATATAATAGTCACCGACCACCCGCTGCATGTGGGTTTGAATGGTGCCTGCAAAAGTCAGCACAAAGGTCATAAATGCCATCCCTCCGGTCAGCAGCCAGAAGCTCACCATGTTGAGCACTTGGTTGTAGGGCTGGCGCTGGCGTAGGATCGGCATCGCGTAGGTAAAGATCGCGAGGTTCAGAGCCACATAAGCGCCGTAGAACGACAGGTGTCCGTGTGCGGCAGTGATCTGTGTGCCGTGAGAGTAGAAGTTCACCCCGTGCAAGGTATGCAGGAAACCCCAGACGCCTGCCCCAAAGAAGGCGACCGTGCTGGACCCGAGCGACCACAAAAGCGCGGCCTTGTTGGGGTGGTTGCGGCGACCCTTCCAGACCATGACAAATGCGAATGACATCATCAGGAAGAACGGGATTACCTCGAAAGTCGAAAAGATCGACCCAACCCACTGCCAGTATCCGGGTAAACCAATCCAGTAGAAGTGGTGACCAGTACCAAGGATGCCCGAGAACAACGCTGTCGCGACGATGACATAAAGCCATTTTTCCACAACTTCACGGTCCACACCAGTCAGCTTGAGCAGCAGGAAGGCAAGGATCGCGGCCATGACCAATTCCCAAGTGGCTTCGACCCACAAGTGAACGACGAACCACCAGTACATCTTGTCCAGTGACAGGTTGTCAGGGTTGATAAAGGCGAAAATCCATAGCAGCGAAAGCAACCAAAGACCCATCAACAACACGTTGGTGATTGCGGTTTTCTTGCCCGCAAGCACGGTCATCGAGATGTTGAACAGAAAGATCAACGCCGCGATAAGGATGCCGAATTTCACCCATAAAGGTTGTTCGAGAAATTCGCGGCCGCCGTGGATGCCGACAAGATAGCTGCCCACCGCACCCAATGTGCCGACCACAAGGATCGCCATTTGAAGGTAGGCTAGCTTGACCGAATAAATCTCACGCTCGGATTCTTCTGGTACCAGAAAATAGGCCGCGCCGAAGAAGCCCAAAAGCAACCAAACAATCAGCGCATTGGTGTGGATCATGCGGATGATGTTGAAGGGCAGCAGTTCCGACAAGAAGTTGGGAGAGACATAAATCCACCCCGCGAGCAGACCGCCGATGACTTGAATGGCGAATAACGCCATTGCGCATACGAAATAGGCGTAGGCGACTTTCTGTGTTTCATATTTCATGAGTATTTTCCTCCTCAACCCGCTTCATTGGGCGGCCAGCCCTGCGTGTCGGTTTGATCGGCCCACCGCAAAAACTCCGCCAAGCCACGGATTTCTTCGTCAGTGAGGTTGAAGTTTGGCATCTGGCGGCGGCCTTCAATGCCGCTGGGTTGGGAATTCATCCATCCCTGCAACGTCTCGAACGCGCCCTCCGGATCGTCCAGCACGCCCCAACGGGTCATGACGTTGCCAACTTCGGGTGCGAAGTACGCGCCTTCGCCGTGCAACGTATGGCAGTTGATGCAGGAGTTACGCTCCCAAACATGTTTGCCCAGAATGACCTCTTCGGTCAGTGGCATGCCAGCGGTTGAAGTGGTCACCACATAACGGTGAGAGTTCACGGTGAGCACGATAAAGATGACCACAAAGAAGAGTGATCCTGCGTAGAAAATATTGCGTGCGCGTGTTTTCGTCAGGATTTCGGCCATCCCTTAGCCCTCCAATTGCTTATATTGGAGCGAGGAATAGCAGGCCGAATGCGCCCGAAGTTTGTGCTGGGACAACGTTTGAACAGATTGAATGCGTTAATCAGATGATAGAAGGGGCAACCGCGATGAAACAAAACAGCCTAGACGATCCTGATCTGTCGCTGGACATATTGATGTCGCTTTGGCCGCAGACCATCGCTGTATTCCTGCACCACCAGATGCTGTGTATCGGCTGTATGGTCAGCTCGTTTCACACGGTCATTGACGCCTGCACTGCCTATGAGCTGGACGAACTGGCTTTTCGGGCTGAATTGCGTGCAGCAGTTGGTCGCTAATTATGCGCCGCCCAGTGCCACCAGACGGTGAGGATCGCAAACGATGATCTTTCTGCGTTTACTACTGACCAGTCCGTCTTTTTCCCATGCACTTAAAAGTCGGCTTACGGTATGCAAGGTGGTGCCTGTCATTTCTGACACATCCTGTCGCGTGATGGGAAAGCTGATCTCGATGCCTACGGGGGTCTGCTTGCCCGACTGGTTCACAAGCCGCAACAGCGCACGCGCGACGCGCTGCTCGACGTGCTTAGTCGACATCTCGATGATCCGATTGTTCATTTCGGCAACGCGGTCCCCGATCGTTTTGTAGGTGTCAGCGCCAAAACCGGGGTAGTCCGCAACAAACTTTTCCCATAGCGACATCGGCCAGCACAGGGTCAACAGGTCTGACGCGGCAATAGCGGTGGCGGGATAGGTGTCACGCCTGAAGGCGGATGCAATTCCAAACAATTGTCCTGCGGGGATGTGCATTGCGGTCACCTGTTCCCCGTCCGGTGTGGTTTTGACCACGCGGATAGTACCGTCCAGCAACAGATAGAAACTGCGGGCCGGTGCATCCTCGTCAAAGACCGCAGTGCCCGCGTCAAAGCGGCGACTGGTGGCGCGGTCCAGAATGGATCTGATTTGCTGTCGATCCAGCGTAGAGAACGGCGGCAAGGGTGATAGCAGGCTTTCGTCCAATCTATTCACAATGATGTCCCGATGCCGCGATGTGTGGAGTCTAAGGTTATTTGGTGCCAATTGCTAGCTTTCAAGCGATTGGAAAACTTCGTCGGTGAATTTGCTAAATCGCAACGTTGGTCGTTTGAACCGCTGATAGGCCTTTCCTCAACACCACACCAAACAAGAGGAAACTAAAATGCTTCGCACATTACTTACATCCGCTGCAGTGATCGTGGCCCTTGGCGGCATGGCCTCGGCTGAGACCTTTGAAGTCAAGATGCTGAACAAAGGTGAAGCTGGCCGCATGATATTCGAGCCCGCTTTCCTCCGTATCGCCGTCGGCGACACGGTAAAGTTTCTGGCCACTGACAAGGGCCACAACGCCGAAGCCATCGAAGACATGATGCCCGAAAGCGCCACCGGTTTTGCAGGCAAGATCAACGAAGAGATCGAAGTCACACTGACAGAACCCGGATTTTACGGGGTCAAATGCAAACCGCACTTTGCCATGGGCATGGTGATGGTCATTGCCGTTGGTGACGACGTCACAGCACCCGACAGTTTTCTTGAAGGGCGCTTGCCCAAGAAGGCCAAACAGAACCTTGAAGACGCCCTAGCCGGTCTCTGAAATCCCCTGCGCGGGAGTCTCATGAACCCGCCATCCTCATTGAAGGAAATCATGTTATGACAAAATTCATCAACCCAGGCCTTATGAAAACCAACCGTCGCAATGTTTTGCGCGGATCCGTCCTTGCCGGTGCTGCGGCGCTAACAGGGGCCGGGGCGATGGCCCGCACCCGCGCGCCAAAGCTTGATATTGCCAATGCCATATCTGCAAAACTGTACAAGGCAGCAGCAAAGCAAACTGCAGACAGCACTGCTAAACCTGCGGACCTGTCGGGCTATACCCGCGTCAAACAGGAGATGGTCGCACCGCCCTACGCACCTGTTCATGAGCAGGTCGCGACCGGTGGCCCCAAGATCGTCGAGGTCACATTAGAAACCTCAGAGCGTTTGATGGTTGTGGACGAGGATACCGGAGCCTCTATCTGGGCATTGACCTACAATGGCTCCGTGCCTGGTCCCCTGATCATCGTCCACGAGGGCGACATGGTCGAGCTGACATTGCGGAACCCTGTGGACAGCATGATGGAGCATAACATTGACTTCCACGCTTCTACGGGTGCGCTTGGCGGTGGTGGTTTGACCCATGTCTTTCCGGGTGAAGAAACGGTGCTGCGCTGGAAAGCGACCAAGCCCGGTTGCTTTACCTATCACTGTGCGCCCGGTGGTGCGATGATCCCGTATCACGTTACGCACGGCATGAACGGTGCTGTAATGGTGTTGCCACGTGATGGATTGAAAGACCGCGATGGCAATCCGCTGGCCTATGACAAAATCGCCTATATCGGCGAGCAGGATTATTATCTGCCCAAAGATGCGGATGGCGAATATATCGCTTACGATGTCGCGGGGGATGACTACTCAGACAGCATTGATGCAATGCGCACCCTGACCCCGACCCACTGTGTATTCAACGGCGCTGTTGGGGCGATCACTGGTGAAAACGCGTTGAAGTTCAATGTCGGTGAGACTGTGTTGATGGTTCACAATCAGGCCAACCGCGATAGCCGCCCGCACTTGATCGGCGGTCATGGTAACTTTGTCTGGGAAACGTCGTTCAGCGAAGCTCCTCTGACCGGCCTCGAGACTTGGTTTGTACGTGGCGGCACGGCGATGGCCGCGATGTACACCTTCGAGCAGCCAGGCGTTTACGCCTATGTGAACCACAACCTGATCGAGGCCGCGTTGCTGGGTGCAACCGCGCATTTCGTGGTTGAGGGTGAGTGGGACAATTCGCTGATGGAGCAGGTCTCGGCGCCGCGCGAGTTCGCGGCCTAAGACCTGTCGGAGGATAAACGAATGACCAATGCGATGCCCACAAAGAGCTTTTTGATCTTGCTTGGGGGCGTTGCCTTGGCCGCTGTGGCGATCGGGGCTGCGCAGATGGTGCGCAGCCCCGATCGTGCACTTTCCCCTGACATTCAAGCTGTAACTGTGGTTCTGCGCAACGGGCAACGCTTGCGCGTGCAAACCCGCGAAGTTACCGTTGCGCAATGGCAGGCGTGCTATGCCGCAGGGCAATGCACCTTGGAACTTAAGGGCCAGATCAGGGTTGGAGATTATCCTGCTACGGGCCTAAGTTATCCCGATACAATGGAATATGTGCGCTGGATAAACGCGAATAGCGCTACCGCATGGCGCTTACCGACTGCGGCCGAATGGGCAGAACTTGCAGAGGAGGTCATGCCCCGAAAGCCTGACCCGATTTTTACGGACCCGTCCCTGACATGGGCTTCGACCTATCTGACGCAAGCCGATACGGCCGGCCGTGCTCTGCGACCCAGCGGCGCGTTTAATACGACGTCTTCAGGTGTCGACGATCTGGATGGTAACGTCTGGGAGTGGACACAAGACTGCTATGCCGGTGCCAGCGGGCAGGGCGACAAAATCGATCCTGCACGCTGTCCGGCTTATATCACGGGAGGAGAGCATGAAGCTGTGATGTCGTATCTTGTCCGTGATCCCGCCAGAGGTGGGTGCGCTGTCGGTGCGCCACCTGCGCATCTGGGAATGCGATTGGTGTCCGATAAGGGGTAGTGTGCCGGTGTGGAGCATACTTGGACGCTAAAAAGCGGAGGTCGGCTAGGGTTGCATGATAGGCAGAACAACTGGGTCGTCATTACGGTCATGGGTGTTAGCAAAGCATACCAGATCGCCATAACGCGAGAAATATGGACGGTTGCCAGCCCATCGTAGCAATCTCGTGATGCGCTTATTTTAGCTCCGTGAAGTGGTTCCCAGCGTGCCATCATATCCCTTGGGCCCGCGTAAGAGGCTGCCTCAAATCACAGCGGGCAATACTATTAAGCATTTACAATACGCATTTAGATATGTTAGATAATACGTACCAAGATTGCCCGTTAAGGAGCCATCTGCCGGATGGTCAACACGCTCGGTCACCTCATCGTAAGTTTGATCTTGGCTGCGAGGGATTTTGTACTGGATCACAGCATTCCTGTCCGGTTCCAGCCGCTCAACAATGATCCGGTATCACCGCAGCGCGACCCGCATATGGTTAACCGGCGCCACCTGAAAGAATCCGATGATGATAACATGGCTTCCAACGTTGATGATCAAGACACCTGAGGAAGGGTATGAGCTTACCCAGCCGGCTTCTGCCATCTGCGAAAAACTGCGTTCCGAGTATGCTGAAAACCTCGATGCATTGATCGCATCTTGCCAGATTGTTGCGACACATTCTGCAACGGTTACAGCAGCAAACGGCTATTGGAGAGACAAATAATGACGAAGATTGAGGTCAATCACGACGGGTTCGTCGTTGATGCTGTCATGCTTGCCGAGACGTTCAGGCTAGACCCGCAAGACGTTCAACCCCTGATGCGGAATGGCGAGATTACCTGCCTCAGTGAGACCGGCGTAGGCGAGGATGCGGGGCAGTCCCGCCTGACCTTTCACTTTGGGGGGCGGACCCTGAGACTGGTCATTGATCAAACCGGTGAGATCCTGAAAAGGGTCAGCTTCAGCGCGCGCTCTCGTATGTCGACTGCGGCTGATATGTTTCCAATCCCTGCCGAAGATAAAGTGAAAGCCACTTCATGACGCACTCAACGTCTCAACAGATGCGTGAATGGACCGGACCCGCAGTGTTCTCATTCGGTTTCCGCCCGTTCTTTTTGTTCGGCGCGATATGGGCAGCCGTGGCGATGGTGTTATGGATACTGATGCTATCAGGCAGCGTCATGCTGCCGACCCGTTTTGATCCGATGTCTTGGCATGCTCACGAGTTTCTCTTCGGCTATTTAGGCGCCATTATAGCAGGCTTTTTATTAACCGCCGTGCCGAACTGGACTGGCAGGCTGCCCGTTGTCGGTTGGTATCTGGCGGCGGTATTCGCGTTGTGGATGGTTGGGCGTGTTGCAGTCGCGACGTCGGCTCTTTGGCCGGTTGGTATCGCTGCGGGCATTGATCTGGCATTTCCGTTTGTGTTGGGCTGCGTCATCCTGCGGGAGATCGTTGTCGGCAAAAACTGGCGCAACCTGATCGTCCTTGCGCTGCTCGCTGTCTTCTTGCTGGCTAATTTAATTTTCCATCTTGAGGCGGAAAGGGGTGAGCTGGCCGCTCAGGGGTTCGGGCTAAGGCTTGGGGTCGCAACTGTCGTCATGATGATCGCGGTCATTGGCGGGCGCGTGATCCCGTCATTTACCCGCAATTGGCTGGTTCAGCGACAGGCGACGCAATTGCCCGTACCGCCGATGCAGCGCTTCGATAAGGCCACGCTCGTGGCCACCGTTTTCGGGTTAGGCGCTTGGGTCGCCCTTCCAAATGAAATTATCACAGGTGAGGCGCTGGCGATTGTTGGTGGATTGCATATTGTTCGCCTATTGCGCTGGGAGGGATCACAGTCCTATTCGGAGCCGCTGCTGTCGGTTTTACATCTGGCCTATGTCTTCGTACCACTTGGCGCTCTGACATTGGCAGGCTCGCTGTTGTGGCCTGAGACTGTCTCGATCGTCGCTGGACAGCACCTTTGGATGGCGGGGGCGTTTGGATTGATGACCTTGGCTATGATGACCCGCGCGACCCTTGGCCATACCGGCCAGACGCTCCGTGCAGGACTTGGCACCTTGGCGATTTATGTTGCACTGATCATATCGGTCTTTGCGCGGCTCTTGGCTGAATTTTGTACCGGACATGCGATGACATTATATACGCTATCCGGCATGTTTTGGATCGGGGCATTTCTTGGCTTTGCGGTCATTTACGGGCCCTGCCTGATGAAGCCAAAGCCTGTACGGGTATGAGTGATTGGCTGATATTCGCAGGGATGTTTGCGGCCTTTTTTGCAACCCATTCGATCCCTGTGCGTCCAGCCGTTAAGGAACGCCTAGTGGCGCGCCTTGGGCCGCGAGGATTTACAGTAACTTATTCAGCTCTGTCGATTGTGATGCTTACACTGCTGACTGGGGCAACCCAGCAAGCGCCCTTTGTTCTGGTCTGGGCAGAAGCCCCTTGGCATCGGCCCGTCATTTGGATGGGGATGCTCATCGCTTGCGTGATCCTTTCTATTTCCATCGGCCAGCCAAACCCGTTTTCGTTCGGGGGCCGCCATAACGGTGCTTTTGAGCCAGAGAGCGCGGGCATCATCGGCTTCATAAGACATCCCCTGCTGACAGTTCTGGCGCTTTGGGCTGGTCTCCATCTGCTTGTGAACGGGGATTTAGCGCACATCATATTTTTTGGTGTGTTGTCAGCTTTTGCCATCCTAGGTCAACGTATCGTTGATCGCCGGAAAAAGCGCGAATTCGGCGGCGACAGGTGGGAAGAGCTGCTGGAAAAGACCAGAAATCACCGTCACTTTTCCTTACCATCGGGTGCGACGGCCCTGCGTATTTTGATTGGTCTGAGCATATATCTGTTGCTTGTGATTTTGCATCCCTACGTTATCGGGCAGCCTGTATTCCTATAACTACCGCAGGGCTTGGCCTGTCTCAACGTCCGAGTGGCAGGGCTTGGTTGGTGCAGGTGGGCATTCCAATGATCTGGAAATGTCTTCGGACAGGCTGATGTCGATTTGGCTGCAAGGTTAAATCGTTCCCCACGATCTCGGACGCGTGTCGCGAATATGACTTGGATGAACCGACAGTCCGCGCCGAGCTTCGGGAAGCTATCGAAGTGTGACTATGCCTCACCCAAAACGGTCAATCTGTGCGGATCACACACAGTTATTTTCTTCCGTTTGCTGGAAACAAGACCGTCCTTTTCCCAAGAGCTCAGCAAGCGGCTGACGGTTTGCAACGTCGTTCCCGTCATTTCAGACACATCCTTGCGGGTAATTGGAAAATCGATCTCGATACCTTGATCGACCTGTCGGCCAGATTGGCTGATCAGGCGCAACAACGCACGGGCGATGCGTTGTTCGACATGCTGTGTCGACATCTCGATTATGCGGGAATTCAGCTCGCCCAGACGCTCTCCAACCATCTTGTAGGTCTCGGTCGCAAAACCTGGATATTCGCTTACAAAACCATCCCAAATTGATGTCGGCCATGACAGTGCCAATACTTCCGAGGCCGCGACGGCCGTGGCGGGGTAGGTCGCCCGGCTAAGCGCCTTCGCAATGCCAAATAGTTGCCCTGTCGGTATGTGTATCGAGGTCACTTGCTCGCCCGCGGGGGTCGTTTTGACCACCCTGATTGTGCCGTCCAGCAGCAGAAAGAACCTTTCAGCCATGGCGCCTTCGTGAAACACGGGCGCGCCCGTATCAAAGCGACGGCTGGTCGCCTGATCAAGGATCGTTCTGATTTGCGCCTTTTCCAGTCTCAAGAAGGGTGGCAGCGGCGACAGCAGGCTTTCATCTAGTTTATGCAAGAATCTGATCCCGTGGCTGAGGCTCTTTCCTCATTTAGAGCCTTCACTAGTACCACCCGCATGATCGGATAGCATCTTTATTCTAGCATTGGTTGGTTTGACGCATGGCAGTGCCGCAATGCGGTTGTGGGCGGTCTCGCGGCTTTCCAGCAGAGTGGCTGGGACGTCCACAAACCGGCGGTGTTTGTGATCGCTTGACGGCCGCAAGACATGGGAGACGACGATGTGGCCAGCCTCGTGAATTGCCATCCGCCACATCACGTCAGGGTCTAGTTGAGGCATGATGCGGTTCGCAACTGTCGCAAGATGGCCTTGTCCCGACGGTGTGCGCTCAACACGCGCTACTCCACGAAAAATCACTTTGAATGGCCTCATCGACATTTACCGACAGAGCTTTGAGCGTGTCGCCCTGCTGCCCACAACGCTGGCAATCAGAATAGCTGGTGGAAACAAGTGCTCCGCCAATCGATCCAGCGATGGCTTCTGCCAGCAGCGTCTTTCCGTTTCCGTTGGGGTAGGGGGCTTTCAGGAGGATTGATGAGCTCACGTCGTCCCATGACAGATTTTCGGAACGCCACGCTGAGACACCCGAAACCAGCTCGCCCACAGGCACCATGAGGAGTCATTCAGGACAATGTCGTCGAGTGTTTCTCCAGTGGACTTGGAAAGCCGCACGACAGCAGTTGAAAGCGTTCTGGCAACTTTCAGGGCTGTTGCCCCGCGAGTTGGCTAAGCCAGTGGATTACATCTTTGATTTTGGCTGAAGTCACCTTTCGGTCTTCTACGAAAGAAACCGTGACAAGTGTAAATCTCCCATCTGCGGCGATCTCGTTCACTGCGGAGGGGGTGGCGAGCATTGTGCCAAACCTTGCTGCCAACATCAATTGGCAAGGCGGTAGCTGGAAGAGCAGGGCGATCTTATAGGTTTCGGCAGCTTCTGCCGATGGATCGCGATCAGCATTGATTCCTTTGGCGATCTGTTCGGGTGACATTTCGGCGGGCGCGGCTGACATCCCAGAACCACATACAGGCGATCAGTTGCGCGTCCAATGAGGGAAAAGCCGTTTTGTGTTGCCGCACCCCCCCTAGTTAGAGGGCATATGGCTGACTAAGATTGGACGCAATGCGCCGTCAATCGGGAAAGGTTAGGTGGTTTTGCTAAGAGGCATTTGAAAGCTTCGAATTGGGCATACCGCACGGCGCGGGGCTTAGGCTCTCGGTGCGTTGATATGCTTCGATATTGTGAGATGAGTGACCCAAGCACATCGGTTCGTCAGGTCGCACAGATGCTTTTGGGAGGGGATTTAAGGGCTAAATGGAGTTTTGCAGGCCCATCAGCGCAAGGTTGCCACGGCAGCCTCTAGTAGGTGGAAAGCCTCCTCAAAAAGAACAGATAATCCCAATGGGAAGCCGCTTGTGCAGCTCCGTGCTATGCTCCAACATTTCCGGTTTTGCCGTGAGAAAATCACAGGCTGCTGCGCAGCGATCAGTCTCCGCACATCGGGGATTACGTGCACCGATACTGTGCAAGCGCTCCATGCCGCTGCGGCGGCTTGGCCGTGATCCATAGCGGCGTCCATGCCAAGGTTCTTGCGCACGACGTGCAAAGCCCAGTAGGCCAGAGGTCATCAGGCGCCTCGTCGAGCAATGGATGATAAGCCGAAAAATAGAGTAGGTTGCAAGAGGTTCTGGGCAGATCCCTATTGAATTTGATTGGTTGTCAATTTGAGACTCCCGAGGATCAGCCCTAAGGAGACATCGACTAAATCTTGCTATGTGGCCTGCAGCTTCTCCGAACGGGATATTGGTAATAGAGCGCAGCATTTGGGCGAGGCCGATGACGGCAATGCCGACCTCGCGGCTGAGACTTTTTCAAGGCAACCGTCCAAGGTGGCCGTAAGTGTCTAGCCCTAATGCCTAATTTATAGAACCATAACTCGGTTAGTGGGCTAAAGGTATCGTTAGCTTGATCGACGCGCCTGAAGCACTTTCCAGAAGTTCCAGGCGCCCATCATGGTTTTCCATCACTCTGCTTGCAATGGGCAGTCCAAGGCCGCTGCCTGGTCCTCCGCCCGCTTGGGAAAAGCGACTGAGAGCTTCAATATGTCGATCTGCAGGTATGCCTGTGCCATCGTCACTGATAACCAGAATTGCATTTGATCCTTCCTGTGACAAATCCAGTGTAATTTGCGTCAGGTCCGCTCCGCCGTGGATGATTGAATTGCTAAGCAGGTTCAGCACAGCTTCATGCAGCATGGTTGTATCACCTGTTACAACGACATCCGTTGAGGGAAGGTCATAGATCAGCTGAACATCACTCTCGGGGTGTTGCTGACGGAAAGCGATGCCGACGTTGCGTACAAAAGATCCGAGTTCAACGGGTAATCCTGAGCGCAGAATATCTGTCCCGCTCGCCCGTTCGAATGACAGGAGCTTATTCGTCAGATCGCTGGCCTCTCTTGCGGCAAGCAGTAATTCAGCACTGCGCTTTTGTGCAGCTTTCGGGCTTGGCGCATTTTCAACGGCTTCAGCCAACGCGAGCACGCCCGCAACGGGGTTTCTGAGTTGGTGGGCCGCGTTGGAGATAAATTCATCCTTGGAGCTAATCCGCCGCGAAATGCGGTCAAGCAACGCGTTGAGCGTATTTACAAGTCCCTGTGCTTCTGCAGGCACAGCACGGCGGATAGGTTCAAGCTCAGTCGGGCTGCGTTTTGCTATAGCGCGTTCCAAATCAAGCAGGGGGCGCAGTCCCAGCCCGACACCGAACCAGACCACCACCGCCACACTGAGTACAAGAAGTGTAATGACAGCAAAGGAGCGTGATAGGACATCGCGCACAAAACTGCTGCGTACGTCCGCGCTTTGCCAAACGGTGATGCTGAAAACCCCCGCCACACCGCTTACGACAGTACTGTCGCGATAGCGCAATACGCGGACCTTTTCGCTCTGATATGTGCTGTTGAAATACTGCGGATCAGTTGGTTCATCTGGAAGGACGTTTGGCAGGACCGGCGGCGTTGAGTAGCCAGTCACGAACACCCCGTCAGGCGCATAGACGTGATAGAAGATGAGCCCTCCGGAGGTGTCGTTCAAGAGCCGCTGAGTGGATGGGCTGATTGCGTCACCATCAGACAAAGCCACATCGCGCGAGATTGCGAGCGCCGCTGACAATAGCCCCCGATCAAAAATGTTTTCGGCGCGATCTGTTGTCGTCCGGAATTGCCATGCAGCGGCGATGAGAGAGATGACCAGAAGCGGTGGCAGGATAATTAGGGTGAGCCGCGCGCGTAGGGACTTCAACTTCATGGTCATGTCCCGGCTGACATCTGGTAGCCAATGCCGCGCCGCGTACGGATGTTGATGCCGTGTTGCTTTAGGCGACTGCGCAGGCGTGAAACATAGACTTCGACGACGGTCTCTTCGACATCTGCCCCCACGCCATAGACATGATCCAAAACGGCGGTTTTCGAAACAGTACGCCCCTCTGCAGCCAAGAGACATTCAAAGACAGACATCTCGCGGCGAGGGAGGTCGATTTCGGTCTGGCCATCGAATAACTGCCGCGCAGCGGGGTCGAACTGCAACGCTCCGAAGGTGCGTAACTGTTGCTGTGGAATGTCCCGCCTGCGCAACAGGGCCCGCACGCGCGCCTCCAACTCTGCCATCTCGAAAGGTTTGATCAGATAGTCATCGGCCCCCGCATCAAGGCCTGTCACCCGATCTTCTGTATCTGCCCGTGCGGTAAGCAGGATCACCGGTCTGGTATCGCCCCGCCCGCGCATTTGTTTGAGCAGCGACAGCCCATCCTGACCTGGCAGATTGATATCAAGGATAACCAAATCAGCCTGATCGCGGGACAGATAATCCTCTGCTGCACTGCCGTCATGCAGCACATCAACAGCATGGCCAGCGTCCTCAAGACGGTAGGTGATACCTTTTGCAAGGCTGACGTTGTCTTCAACCAGTGTGATCCGCACTTTGAATGAATCCCGATAATGCAAGTCTGGTGCAAGGTTCGCAGGTCAAAAGGAATACATCAACCGGGGGCGGACACCCTCGGAGCGATTCGAAAACAGCCCCTTTGGGAGAAGGGGCATACAAAACCGGGAGGAATATATGTCCACTTTCAAATCCACGCGCCGCGTGGCCATGGGCCTTGTGGCCGCGGCCGCTGCAACATTCGGCCTGCAAGCAAATGCCGGCGGTCATGGCATCGATCTGGCGGGAAAAACCGTTGAATGGATCATTCCATTTTCCGAGACTGGCGGCTCCGCTAAATGGGCCAACTTCTACGCGCCATTGCTGTCCGAAGCGCTACCAGGCCAACCGACTGTCGTTGTGAAGTTTATGCCTGGAGCAGGTTCGACCAAGGGGGCCAACTATTTCCAAGAGCAAACCTATGACGACGGCACCGTGATCTTCGGTTCTTCAGGTTCTACACAGTTTCCTTATCTGCTGGGTGATCCACGGGTGAAATTCGAGTACTCTGACTGGAACGTTGTTCTTGCCTCTGGCACCGGCGGCGTGGCCTATCTGCCGCCAGAACTGGCCGCAAAGATGGACGGTCTGGACGCCTCCGGTTTGCAAGACACCGATTTCATCTACGGCAACCAAGGCGCCACGCGCCTTGATCTGGTTCCTACACTGGCATGGGAAATGCTGGGCTTGAACGTCGAAAGCGTTATGGGTATCAAGGGTCGCGGTGACGGCCGTTTGATGTTCGAGCGTGGCGAAGCCAATATCGACTATCAGACATCCTCATCCTACCTATCTGGCGTGACGCCATTGGTTGAGGCAGGTACAGCCGTGCCGATGATGACCTGGGGTGCCTTGGATGATGCGGGCAACATCGTGCGCGATCCCACTTTCCCGGATGTCCCAACTTTCAAGGAAGTTTGCGAAGGTACCGAAGGTTGTGAGACCTCGGGCGAGAAATGGGATGCATGGAAAGCGTTCTTTATCGCGGGCTTCCCAGCTCAAAAGATGGTGTTCCTGCCACAAGGGGCCACGCCTGACGCAATAGCCACCTACACAGCCGCATTTGAAGCGATCAAGGCACGCCCTGATTTCGCTGAAATCTCCGGAAAGCGTTTGGGAAAATACCCTCAGATGACCGGTGCTGCGGCTGAAACAGCCAAAGCGAGCGCGACCAAAGTATCTCCGGAAGCCAAAGCGTTTATCGTGAACTGGCTTCAGGAAAAATACGGTGTTTCGCTGAACTAAACTTTCCTTTTTGAACGCCCCGCCCGCACGAGCGGGGCGTTTTCCCAAGGAAAGTGGGAGGATCATTTCATGGAAGTCATCATGGAGGCTTTGCCTGCATTCGGCGATGCGTGGACGTTGATATTGCAACCTGTTGTGTTGGGATATCTGGTCATGGGGGTCTTGATGGGCCTTTGCATCGGGGTGTTCCCCGGATTGGGCGGCATTGCAGGTCTATCGCTGTTGCTACCGTTTATGTTCGGCATGGACCCGATACTAGGGCTGGCTTTGATGATTGGTATGGTCGCGGTTGTTCCGACATCTGATACCTTTGCCTCTGTTCTTATGGGTATCCCGGGGTCATCGGCCAGTCAGGCGACTGTGCTGGACGGCTTTCCCATGGCCAAAAAGGGTCAGGCCGCACGCGCGCTTTCAGCGGCGTTCGCCTCATCTTTGTTTGGCGGGTTGGTCGGGGCCAGCTTTCTGACGGTGTTTATCTTGATTGCACGCCCCATCGTGCTGGAGTTTCGCACCCCTGAATTGTTGATGATCACCATCTTCGGTCTGTCTATGGTCGGCATTCTTGCGGGCCGTATTGCGGTCAAGGGGATCGTCGCCGCTGGTCTTGGCATGCTGATCGGCATGATCGGCGAAGGTGCCTCTTCGGGCGATCTGCGGATGTCATCCTACGACTACCCTTATCTGACTGACGGGCTGAAACTGGTGATTGTCGGTCTTGGCATCTTTGCCATTCCCGAGATTATCTCGCTGCTGCGTCAGGATCGTGCCATCAGCCAAGAGCCGCAGATCGGCGGTGGCTGGATCGATGGTGTCAAAGACTGGTTCGCCAATATCTGGCTATCTGTGCGGTGCTCGATCATCGGGGTTATCGTGGGCGTTATCCCCGGTCTTGGCGGGTCTGTGGTCGACTGGATCGCTTACGGCCACGCGGTACAAACGACAAAAGACAAATCCAACTTCGGCAAAGGCGAAGTACGTGGCGTGATCGGGCCAGAAAGCTCCAATAACGCGAAAGAAGGCGGCGGGCTGGTGCCTACCTTGCTCTTTGGCATTCCGGGCTCAGGATCTATGGCGATTTTCATCGGTGCGATTGCCCTGCTGGGATCTGGCCAGATCGAAGTTGGTCCTGCGATGCTAAAGAACAACCTCGACATTACCTATGCAATCGTGTGGCTGCTTGCGCTGGCAAACGTGGTTGGCACGGTCATCTGCATCGCCGCCTCTGGTGGCATTGCAAAGCTGACAACTATTCGCTTTGTTCTGCTGGCACCCTTCCTGTTTATGATCATCAGCTTTGCGGCGTTCCAGTCAGGCCAGAACCTGATGGACCTCGTGGCTCTGTTTGCTATCGGGTTCCTCGGCATCCTGATGCGGCGGTTTGACTGGTCGCGGCCAGCCTTCCTTATCGGTTTCGTGCTGTCCAATCCTGCCGAAACCTACGCAAACCAAGCGATTCAGATCGCGCAATCGCGCTTCCGCAAAGGTTTTGGCGAAGGTATCGATTACATCTTTTCGCCCATTGTCATCATTTTGTTAGTGATAACCGTGATCTCGGTTGTACTTGGGCTGCGTCAGGCCAAACACATCATGGCCGAGGGCGATATCACAGCAGGCCGCAAGCGTGCGCCGATGGTCTTTATGCTGCTCGTCACCGCCTTCATCAGCTATGCGCTCTATGATGCGATGTCGATCCCCAGCTACAGCCGCGACCGGACCTTCCCGATTTTTGTGGCAAGCATTTGCCTGATCGGCTGTGCTTTTCTCATCATTCGGATGATGCTCAAGCCCGAGACGGACACGATTTTTGCCGACCGTGAATTGAACGGCGAAGATGCAGACGCGACCCATGGATTGTGGCCAACGCTGGCATGGTTCGGGGCGCTGCTGCTGCTGACCTCACTGCTGGGCTTCATCCTCGCGCTGGCTATCTTTTTATTCGCCTTCATGGTGATCCGCGCGCGGGTCAGCATGATCTTTGCCGCCGGATATACCGCCGCGGGCATCGCGTTCATCTGTGCCATGGCATGGCTCTTGAACCGTGATTTCCCGCCCGGCCTTTTACAGGAATACTTTACCCTCCCATGGCCCTTCACATGACCCAGACAGAAATCCCCTTTCTTTTCATGCGCGGTGGCACCTCGCGTGGTCCCTACCTCAACCGTGCAGATCTGCCGGATGATCTGGAAACCTTGGCACAGGTACTCATCGCAATTGTCGGCTCAGGTCATCCGCTTAACATTGATGGGATCGGCGGAGGAGCTGCCGTGACAACCAAGGTCGCGATGCTTTCAAAGTCCAACGATGAATGGGCCGATGTGGATTATTTCTTTGCGCAGGTGAGCGTTGAGGATCGGTTGGTGGATTTCAAACCCACCTGCGGCAATATCTTGTCTGGCGTCGGCCCTGCGGCGATCGAAATGGGGCTGGTGGCAGCCCAAGACGGCGAGACAGCTGTAAACATTCGCGCCGTGAACACCGAAGCGCGGGTTGCCGCAGTTGTGCAAACGCCGGGCGGCAAGGTCAGCTATGAGGGCGATGCGCAGATTGACGGCGTGCCCGGGACCTCGGCAGCCGTGGCCTTGCAGTTCATGGAGACAGTGGGCGGGGTCACCGGTGCCTTTCTGCCCACCGGCAATCTGGTCGATGTTATCGATGGGATCGCAGTGACCTGCATGGATGTCGCAATGCCAATGGTGATCGCCAAGGCCAGTGATTTTGGCCTGACCGGATACGAGAGCGCCGCCGAGCTGGATGAAGACCGGGATTTCTTTGCCAAGATGGAGGCCCTGCGCGTCAAGGCTGGTGCGCTGATGGGGATGGGCGATGTGACTGAATCCGTTACGCCCAAATTCGGGCTTTTGGCGCCTGCGCGTGCTGGAGGGACAATCGCCACGCGGTATTTCATGCCGTGGAATACCCATCCGACGATGGCCGTAACCGGTGCGCAATGTCTTGCCGCTTGCGTGCTGACGCCGGGCACTGTCGCGGAAGGGATGGCAGCCAAGCCCAATGAAGTTCCTGCCCCTATCACGCTAGAGCATGCTTCGGGCAGCATAGATGTGCTGGTAGATTACGCGCAGACCGATGCAGGGTTTCAGGTCAAATCCGCAGGGTTGATCCGCACTGCACGCAAGATTGCGGCTGGAAACGTGTTTATCCCTACATCAGTATGGGCTGGCGTCTGACACCACAGGTTACAAGGAATATGCCGATGAAAGTTCACATTCTCGACGATTGGTTCGACACGCTGCGCGGTTTGCCGTGCTTTTCGAAGCTGGCAGATCACGAAGTTACCGTTTGGACAGACCATGAACCTGATCCGGTCAAACTTGCCGCGCGGGTGGCCGACGCCGAAGCGCTGGTTTTGTTTCGTGAGCGCACAAAAGTTGGTGCTGAGTTGCTTGCGGGTTTGCCAAACCTCAAGCTGATTTCTCAGCGCAGTGTCTACCCCCATGTGGATGTGACCGCTTGTACGGCGCATAGCGTCCTGCTGAGCTCCAACATGCACGCGGGTGCGCCCTCTTGTGCCGCAGCAGAACATACACTTGCGCTGATCCTCGCCAGTTATCGCCAGATTCCACAGCAGACGGCGTCGATCAAAGCGGGCCAGTGGCAATCCGGCGTTGGTCGCACGCTGCGCGGCAGAACGCTTGGGCTTTATGGCTATGGGCGCATCGCGGGTGCAGTTGCCGAATATGCCAAGGCTCTGGGTATCAACGTGCAATGGTGGGGGTCAGAGGCGGGCCGTTCACGCGCTCTCGCTGCGGGTGAAACGGTTGCTGCATCACGCGAGGCGTTTTTTGCGTCGTCAGATATTGTCAGCGTGCATGTACGGCTCAAGCCGGAAACACGCGGTTTAGTCACCGCCACTGATCTGGCGCAGATGCAGCCACGCGCGCTTTTTGTGAACACGTCACGCTCAGGCCTGGTTGAGACCGGAGCGTTGGAGGCCGAAGTGGCCAAAGGCCAACTGCACGCCGCCGTGGATGTATTCGATCACGAGCCGCTGACCGATACGTCGAACATTCTTCTGACTCACCCCAATGTGCTGGCCACCCCTCACATAGGTTTTGTTACCGAGGATGAATTTGATCTGCAGTTCTCTGACATCTTTGACCAAATCAACGCTTATGCGACTGGCGCGCCAATCCATATGATCAATCCAGAGGTCTATCCTTAGGCGTTTTGCGCGGCCTCAACGAACCCGTCTTCGATTGCACGGCCCACAAAGGCATTGAGCGCCGCGATGCGCGGGTCTGTGTTGTCAGGCAGCACCATCGCTTGGCGCACGGAAGTCAACACACCGGATAGGATGCGGATGTCGGGGGAGCCTTTAAAAGCCCCCTCCAGTGAGGCACGGACGCCGGCCACGGCATCACATCTGCCTGCGCGGAATTCCTCAAAGCTTTCGGGCGGCGTCCCCGAGCGTTCCAGCGCGGCATGTTGGAGGCTCTTGGTCAGGTGCATATCATAGGCGGAGCCAGTTGATGTTAATACCTTTACGCCGGCAGCATCCACATCCTCCATGTCTTTGAATGGCGCATCGCTACGCACAGCATAGGTCGCCTCAATCACAATATAGGGCTGGGTAAAGGCGATTTTTTCGGCCCGCATAGGATCAATCGCAAGAAAGCCTACATCCCATTTATCGAGGCAGGCATCGTCAAAGACTTTGCCGGCACCGCTGTAGACAACGGGCTCCATCCGCGCGCCGATCTCCTTGGCCAGTCTTTCGGCCAGCGCGGGGCTGACGCCCGTCAGATTGCTGCCATCCTGCTGGACCAACGCGCGATTGCCAGTATTGATTGCCACGCGCAACACGCCGTCCCGTGCCAGCGTTTTCAAATCCGATTGCATCGTTATTTCCTTTTTTCACGGTTAACATCGAACAGTCGTACGAAAAGCGGCGCACCGAGGATGACCACAAATATACGTAGCACGTGATGTGCCACCACAAAGGCCATATCCGCCCCTACGATCAAAGCCAGCACAGTCAGCTCTGCCTGCCCGCCCGGCGCAAAGGCCAAGATCGTTTCCATTGGCGGGGCAAGGCCAGCAAGGTGAATGGTCTCGGCAAAGATCACGGTCAGCACTAGAAGGATCACGCAAAACCCCAGACCAGCCGTCACATCCGTGCGCACTTCGGCCATGGTGACACCTGCGTATTTACTGTCCACTCCCATGCCGATGAAAAACTGCGCGGCCCAGATCGCCTCTGCCGGTGGGCGGTGGTTCAGGATGCCCGCCAGTGCAAACGCCGCCGCCAGCAGGAGCGGCCCCAGAATTGTAGCACCGAACATGCCCGCCCGTTTTGCGATCTGCCAGCCAGCGAGGCCGCAAAACACCATTAGCCCCAGTTGCGCAGGCTCAATACTGGTTGCGGGGGCACCCGGAGGGTTGCTTAGATCAGCATCCCAGACCCACGTCAGTAAAAACGGCAGTACAACCACAATCACCATAACCCGCGTGGCGTGGATGAGCGACAGAGCGCGCACATCGCCGCCAGCTTCTTCCCCAAAGACAAGCATATCCTGCAAGCCACCGGGCATGGAGGAATAGTAACTGGTTGCAAAATCAAAGCCCCATAGCCGCTGAAAATACAGCACGCCGACCACTCCGATACAGGCGGTCATCACCGGGATCATCAGCAACGTCGGCCACATGCCCACCATGGAACCCAGCAGCGTCGTTGTGAATGTAGCACCCACAGCTACGCCTAAAATGGTGCGCATTGCATCGTTCACCAGTTTGATCCCATGCATAGGCACACCAGCCAGTGAGGCGATCAGGCAGGCAAAGATCGGCCCCAGCAACCAAGGCAGGGGTAAGTGCATAATCTTGAAAGCAAGAACGCCAATCGCGGCAACCGTAAACGCGTAGAGACGCGGCATCACGATTGTAAAACCTTGAGCCTGTGGCGCAGGGAGGTTTGCAAATGCGCCTCTGCCGCGTCACCCGCCGCCTGTTGATCCCCTGCGGCGATAGCTGTGATGATCTGTTCGTGCTGACTGCTGACCGTTTTGATCCGCGCTTCGTCATCCAGCGTCGTTGGCCCCAGCAAAATCAATGCATTGTTAAGCGCACGGGCCGAAGCCAGCAGAAAGCGGTTGCGGGTAGCGAGGTATATGCTGCGATGAAAATCCTGATTAAGGGCGGCTGCGCGTGGGGTGTCTTGCCCCGCGCCATCAATTTGTTCGTTGATTTCCTTGAGGAGGTCGACCTCGGCGGGGTTTGCATGTTTGGCTGCCATCTCGGCAGCGGTACGTTCAAGGACGAGCCGCATTTCGTAGAGCTCGACGATTTCTGTGGTGCTCAGCGTGCGAATGACAGCGCCTAAACGGGGGCGATGCTCGACGATCCCGTCGTTCTCAAGTTTGCGCAAGGCTTCTCGCACCGGGGTGCGCGATAGGTTCAACTTTTTGGCAACGTCTATCTCGCGCAGACGGTCACCCGGTAGGAATTCCCCCGCTCGGATCGCCGCATGCAAACGGTGGTACGCGAGTTCTCCTTGAGACATGTCTTGCAATTCTGTGTTGTTCATCTTAGTGAGGTCCAAATTGTATCCGCTTGGATACAATATAGATATGAAGAGGAAACACCAGTGTCAAAATCAGTGATTGTCGTCGGAACAGGTAATGCCGCTCTTTGTGCAGCGATCGCAGCGTTGGAAAAAGGGGCGCAGGTGACTCTGCTTGAAAAGGCCGATCAGGCTTTGGCGGGGGGCAATACGAAGTACACGGCAGGTGCCATGCGGTTTGCCTATGACGGGGCTGCGGACCTCTTGCCTCTACTGCGCAACCCCGAGGATCCTCGCGTGCAGAATGCCGACTTCGGCGGCTATGACACCGAAAAATTCAGCAACGACCTGCTGGGCTTCAACGATGGCCGTCCGCTGTCCGAGGAGCAAGAAGCACTCGTCAACTTATCTGGCGAAACGATGCGCTGGCTCGCTTCGCATGACGTGAAGTTCGAGCCGATCTATAGCCGTCAGAGTTTTGAAAAAGATGGACGTCATGTGTTTTGGGGTGGCCTGACATTGGCAGCAGAGAACGAAGGGGTCGGCCTTTTCGACATGGAGTTGGCCGCCGTTGAACGGATGGGCGGCGTCGTCCGCTACAATAGTGCTGTCACAGGTCTGGTGATTGAAGGTGACCGCGTCATCGGGGTGCGCGTTGGCGATGAGGTCCTGCACGCTGACGCTGTGATCCTTGCCTCCGGTGGTTTTGAAGCAAATGAGGAGATGCGGGTCAAACATATGGGTCCGAACTGGAAAGCCGCGAAAGTGCGGGGCACGCCGCACAATACCGGCGACGGGCTGACAATGGCAAACCAAGTCGGCGCGGCTGAATATGGTCTCTATGCGGGATGCCATGCTACTCCGATGGACTTGCATATGGCCGACTTCGGAAATCTGGGTCTGCCCGCTGGTGAACGCAAGAACTACCGCAAAATTTCATATTTCTTGGGCGTTATGCTGAATGCCGACGGCGCGCGCTTTGTCGATGAAGGGGCTAATTTCCGCAACTACACCTATGCGCAGTATGGTGCAGCCATTCTCGAACAACCAGGTCAGTTTGCTTGGCAGGTTTTCGATAGCAAAGTGTTCGATCTGCTTTACGCCGAATACAGGTTTCATGACGCCCATTTTGTGGAAGCTGACACCTTGGAGGCGCTGGTGCCTCTGATGACTGGCGTGAACGCAGAGGCTGCTACCGCTACGCTTGACGCTTACAACGATGCGGTGGATGCTCAAACTGCGTTTGATCCAACCGTTCTGGATGGCAAAGCAACCGATGGTTTGACGCCGCCCAAATCAAACTGGGCCCAGAAAATCGACAAAGGTCCCTTCCGCGCGTTCCCCGTCACTGGCGGAATAACATTCACCTATGGTGGATTGAAAGTAGACGCCAAGGGTGGTGTCCTAAGGGAGGACGGTTCAACAATTGCAGGCCTGTTTGCATGTGGCGAGATCGTCGGAGGCGTCTTTTTTGCGGGCTACCCGGGCGGATCGGGCCTCACATCAGGTGCCGTATTTGGTCGTCGTGCGGGGTATGGGGCATCTCAGGCATAATACAATCAATGATATCTGTGCCGTTGCCTGTTGAGTGCGGCAAAGACCGCTTCGGGAAAGCTGCCTTGCAGCGCTGAACGAATAGCTAAGGTCCGCTTGGATCGGGACTACATAGGTTGAAATTCCCATGTCTCGAAAGCGGACTTTAGCCGTGGCACAGAAAATTGCTAATTATGGGCTCTTTGTTGTCATTCGCTGCAATTGCACACGGAATTAACGCCAAACAGGAATGCGAGAGGCGGCTATGCGGACAAAACGGACCTTAGCTGTTTGCCTCCGAACGTCCGCTACCGCTCCAAGACTCGATAGTAAGCCCAGCTTTGTGTCTATTTAATTGACTGTTAGATGTCCGATAACGGCTTACAGTTTTGTATGCAGACTTTTTGCGACGGAACTGCGGTTACGGTCCGTTTAAACACTAAAGACCTGAAAGGACCATCTCATGCGCAAAGCCCTGACTTGCCTCTCTCTTGTCGCCTTGTCTGCCGGTTTCGCGTCGGCAGACACATTCTCAGCTGATGTCTGGGCTGATAATTGGTTCGAGATGCGGATCGATGGCGAGCGAGTTGCCGAAGACAGTGTGCCCATTACGACCGAACGGTCGTTCAACGCTGAAAGCTTCACATTTGAGGCCGAGCGGCCCTTCGTGATTGGCCTGGTCGCAAAGGACTTCAAGGAAAACGATACAGGGCTGGAGTATATTGGGACCAACCGCCAGCAGATGGGCGACGGTGGTGTGATTTTGCAAATCACGGATGCGTCTGGTGCGATCGCCGCCGTCAGCAATGACGCCTGGCAATGCTATGTCATTAATACCGCCCCGCTTGACAAAAGCTGTGAGGCATCAAACGATCCGGTTGCGGGCGAAGGGACCTGCGGGTTTGAAGCTGAAGATGAGCCCACTAATTGGGATACTGCCGGTTTTGATGCATCTGATTGGGCTGCCGCCGATGTCTACTCCGCGCGAGAGGTTGGTCCCAAGGATGGGTACGATCAGATCACGTGGGTGGACGATGCTCAGCTAATCTGGGGCCCTGATCTGGAACAAAGTAACACGGTCCTTTGCCGTTTGACCATCGAATAAACCGGTTCGGAAAGGACCAGGTCATGAACCGCTCCATCGCTCTTATCCCGTTCCTTTGCGTCTTTGCTGTCCCAGCCTTTGCCCATGAAGATCACTGCGCCGCTGTCGCGGCCTCGGTCGATGAAGCGGGTTTCAGCGACAACGTCACTGTGACCTGTTCGGACACGCATGCCACTTTGACGTCTAACACCTATCCGGATCATGAGATGATGACAGGTATCACTGGAACAAATGAACAGGTTCCCGTGCCCGCCGAATATGGTGCGCCGATTATATTGGAACCGGAATTGAGCGGCACGCCGCTGACCCGCGACGCGGCACTTGGCGTGGCGGTGAACGGTGTGCCGATCTATGACTACACTGGTGGGGGTGAGATGAGCGAGGCTGACCTCGCCCACCATCAGGCCCAGCATGACACGTTGCAAACCGGCCAGTTGGATGTCTGCGGCGGACATGCCGGGCGTGGTGATGATTACCACTACCACGTCGCGCCGACTTGTATGATTGATCAGATGGAAAATGCAGGGGCAGATGCCATCATTGGCTGGGCTTTTGATGGCTTCCCAATCTACGGCGACGCCAATCCGGATGGATCAATCATCGCCGAAGGTGTGCTAGATGTGTGCAATGGGCAATCCGACGATATCTTTGGATATCGTTACCATACATCCCAGGATGCCCCATACATCGTTCAATGCCTTATGGGCACTGTCAGTGATTTACACCGGCTTCCACGGGTGCGACCGCTTTCCGCCGCAGCAGGCGGCGGCGCGGAGCCGGGTCGTCCCCCTCGCGGGGGCGTAGAAGACTTGGTCTTTACACAAGCGGCCAATGGAAGCCGAAGCATGGATTACCGCTATCAAGGACAGGATTACTACATCAGGTACGCACCATCGGGCACGCCAGACTGCTACGATTACATCACGAGCACCGTCACAAACGGAGGAGAAGTCATGCAAGGTGAATTTTGCAGATGAAACTCTGACTTTGGGCCTTTTTTACCGTCGAACCAATTCAACCTACTTAGGATAATGACATGCACCTTTTTCAAAGATCCGCCGCTACGCTCTTACTTATCGGACTACCCGTCATTGCATCGTCAGGCACCTTGACGGTCGAGAGCGTCAAAGAGCTGTTTTCTGATGCGCAGTTGGTGGCCGATCCTTTAGAAGTTGAATGTACCTTGTCCGGAGGTGCAAAGACCACCTGCATCCAGATCACTGTCGTTCCCGCGCCGACCACCTATGAGGCCGGACCATGGTGTCCGACCAGTGTCGAGGATGGACCGGAGGACGCAGGTATCTGGTTTTACGAAGGTGAAGTAGTAGATGCGGATGGTGCGTTCTTTAGCCAGCTCGCGCTGCTCTACGGCGACGAAAACTGGCAGATCGTTGATCCGGATACGGGCGACCTAAGCTATACGGCAACGCTTGAGGCTTGCGATGCTGCGGCGCGCCCCGATGTGGCCGAGGAATACCAAAACAACTGTGTGCAGTGCCTTATCGAATACATTGATGAGGCTTTGACGGTTACGTATTCGTTCCCTGTTGATCCTGTCGCGGCGGATCAAACCTCAGATATTCGTCGGACAAGTGCAGGTGTTGCATTCAATGGCATCCGCATCGACGGACCAGCACCCGTTGAGGACATTCTTGCCGCCTACACAATTGCCGCGTTTGATGATTGCGGTGGACACGTGAACCTGCCGGTTGGGTACCACTACCACGCGGTGACCGATTGTTTGGTGCACACGCATGACGAAGAGGCGGCAGACAGCCACGCGCCTATCGTCGGTTTGGCCCTGGACGGCCATTTCATCACAACCCACTTGAATGCGGACGGCAGCACGCCAGTGGATATTGATGCCTGCTATGGCCACAGCACGGACGAGCTTGGTTATCATTATCACGCGGGTGCGGCTGGAACAAACCAGAACCTCGGCTGTCTGACTGCGCAAACTGGCTGTTCTTCCGGGACGGCGGGCGAAGCCTGTGACGCGACTGCGCGTCGTGAACGGCCCTGAACGGCGGAACACCTGAATTTACCCGCTCCGCTTGATGCCCTTCAATCCGCCATACCACGCCGACCAGAGCGTCTTGAATCTAACGATCTTTCAGATCCCAGCCCTTCATTGGAGAAAACCATGACCAGAATGACAGCAAAAGACTTCGACCAGGAATTGCTCGACCTTTATGACTTTTATGCGCACGGTAAGATCACAAAGCGCGAATTCCTAGATCGCGCGGGTAAGTTTGCGGTTGGCGGCCTTACTGCTGCGGCGATCTTAGGGACGCTTAGTCCGAACTATGCTCTTGCGGAACAAGTCTCTTTTAATGATCCGGATATTGTCGCGGATTACATTACGTATCCGTCGCCGAATGGAACCGGTGATGTGCGCGGCTATCTCGTGCGCCCTTCCAATACCGAAGGCCCTCTCCCCGCCGTTCTGGTTATTCACGAAAATCGTGGCCTTAACCCCTATATCGAAGACGTGGCGCGCAGACTGGCGAAGGCGGGCTTCATGGCGTTGGCACCAGACGGGCTGACATCTGTTGGTGGGTATCCCGGTAACGATGCCGATGGGCGTGAACTGCAAAGCACCGTGGACGGCGTGGAATTGATGAACGATTTCTTCGCCGGGTTCGAACATCTGCTGGCGCGGGAAGACAGCACAGGCAAGGTCGGCGCGGTCGGTTTCTGTTACGGCGGTGGTGTCGTCGGGGCGATCGCCGTGGCTTATCCTGAACTGGCAGCAGGTGTACCGTTTTATGGCCGCCAGCCCGCCTCTGAGGATGTGGCAAAAATCCAAGCCCCTTTGCTTGTCCAGATGGGCGAGTTGGATGAGCGCATTAACGCAGGCTGGCCTGATTTCGAAGCCGCGTTGCAGGCCAACGACAAGACCTATGAGGGTTATATCTATGAGGGAGCGAACCACGGGTTCCACAATGACAGCACGCCCCGCTATGACGAGGCCATGGCAGAACTGGCTTGGGAGCGCACAACAGCGTGGTTTGCAAATCACCTTAGCTGACGCATGGCTACAGCTAAAACGCGGTGGAGGCGATGATGTCCAATCGTCGCCTCAATCGCGCGGCGAGACGTTCGCATGTCGTCACACAATGGCTCGGGACCGCATGGCCTAGTGTTGAAACCAGGCCTAAGGCTTCGTTCATCAAGTCGATTGGCGCTTCGGAGAACTGGCTTTCCACAGCCACCGTCCAAGCACGAAAACACTAAGCAGAGCGACAAGTAAGCCACTGATATTTCCAAGCATGCTGGCTAATGTCGTGATTTGATCTGAGAAGCTGTAGCCAAGGCCGACGTAAATCCCGACCCAAAATATTTCTCCCGACGCGCCCCACAACGCAAACTTTGCCCAGTGAAAGCGGGTGATGCCACTGACCAGATTAACATATGGGCCGAGTGGAGCGACGAGCCAGCAAGAGAGAAAAATACTGACCGGGCCCTTCCTATCCATGAAAGATTTTGCATCGCCGCGTAGCTTTGCGCGCTTTGGGTTTGCATCAAGCCAGCCAGTGAGCCGCGTGCCAAATGTCCGGGCGAGTAAATAGCCGGTATTGTCGCCTGCGACCGCTCCGGTATAGGCGGCGGCGACCGTTGCGGTTGTGTCCAGATCACCGGTGGCGGCAAAGCTGCCGCCTGCCAACATCATCAACGACGAGGGTATCGGGACACACAGGCAGGAAAGAAACGTGACGACAAAGAGAATGAACACCCCATAGTTTGTCATCAGATCAAGGATCGTTTCAGTCATCTCGGCTGGCCCGAAATGCTGCTGTGGCTTCCGTAACGCGCTGCTGCAATGTTTCTAGTGTCACCCCATTTGCCGCAGCAATATCATCAAGCCTGCGGCGGCGCGGCGCCGCTGTTGGATTGAAAAATAGTGCGTTTCCAATGACTTTCGGTGGAGTTTTGTAGGACTGCGCAACATAGCGTGGGGTCATCCATTCAGCCAAAGGCTGATCCTGATGGCGCGGATCGTTCCAATATACTGCAGCTGCGATGGCGTTGAATGCGAAATAGCACGCCACACAAAGCAACGTAAGAAAGGCTATGAAAGCGATACGTTGGTGCGTCCAGAGAGTTTTGATACGGTTAAGCATTTGGTAGGAAGTTCCATGATCAATCCCTTCCTACCGCAGCGACGGTTTGAACTACATACCAAAACACTGAACAGTATACTGGATTCCACAATAGCAGATGTTCATGCACTATGCAGCAACGGTGAGTCTGGGCTCTCACCTGACCTCGGCTGCGGAGCAGCATTCCCATGCTTGATGCCTCGTCAACGTCGGGTTGTCGTTGTGTGAGGGCGTGGCGGATCGGAGGACCAGTCATGCAAACACCAAACTTACCTGCCATTGTCTGACGTCAGCGCTTATGGGTCCAAATAGCCGTATTTGATAAGAGAGTGTTCTTGGCTCATCGTAACCACTGAGGAGTGGGACATGAGACAGACAACTGGAATACGCAAAAGCCCTGGCGAGAA
>Ga0209345_10000236_pt1 | contig 75760 bp, 117 predicted proteins | sample Cruoilmetagenom7_FD_187294 | JGI IMG/M metagenome (GOLD analysis project Ga0209345, IMG submission 187294) | Oil polluted marine microbial communities from Coal Oil Point, Santa Barbara, California, USA - Sample 7 (SPAdes) (version 2) | ecosystem: Environmental > Aquatic > Marine > Oil seeps ... | reverse complement strand
GATCTTGAACGTTGCGAAGGCGAGTGTTCCCGCTCGCCATTCTGCGATGATTCTCTTTGCTATCGGCTCGGGCTTGAACGCACAGACCGGTTCATTAAAGCCTATTGTAGTTCCAAGGGTAACTCCGACCGCCCATGCTCCCGTGGTTCCGTCGTTGATGTTGTATGTTACGACGGGTTCTCCTCCGTACCTGAAGATCAAGATCTGATTCGTCGTCTCCCAGAACGACATACCGATGATCGTTCCGAGATCTCCGACTGCGTACATGTCGGACAACCCGTCAGTCGCGGGATCATAGATCATCAAGTTCTCGTCATTCTGTTCTCCATAGACATACAGATGGTCGTTCAGATAGTCGTAAGTAACAACCGGATTCGTCCACCCATCAACGTTCAGTCCAGTCGTGTCGCCGTCGACGAACGTATCGGACGACATGTTGTAAAGCGTCACTCGATTGGGTCCGACGATATAGAGCGTCTGCCCCGCTGAACAGTATCCGAGATTCGACCCTTGTTTTCCCGTCGAGTCGTCCGCGAGCTTAGTCGTCGATCCATCGGTAAGAGCGTACTTGATGATATGCGGATCGGTGTTCGTTGGAAGACTGCAATAATGGAAGAGCGCCTGATCCCACGTCCCGACAGGTTCGCGGTTGTTATACATCCGGTCTCCGTACGGAATATAATCGTTATATTCGTCAACCGGCGTGTGGTCATCATAATAGAATCCGTGATTGACCATGTCGATGAATGTTTCTCGTGTCCACTCGGTCAAACCTGTCGCGCTCCTGTACATTCTTCCTCCCGCCATAAGCGCGCTGTTCTGTTTGATATGATATATCAGACCGTTGTCCGGAGTGTTCCACGGAAGAGGCTTGCTCGATTGCGCGGGGGATCCGTACCATGCGATCGTGAGCGCCATGTCGTTTGCGATCGCGGACACTATGTCCGGTTGAGTGTAAACCGTGTAAACAGGCATCGTCGTTTCTGGTTGATAATTCGCCGTTGCGCGAATGATGTTCATCCACGGTCGATCCGGGTTCTCCCATATTCTAAAGGTGATCGATCCCCCGTCTACGCTGTGTTGAACTCCGCATTCGAATTGACCGAGATCTCCGTCCTCGGATGCGGTCAGAGAGAAGATCGCTTGTGATGCTCCGGAGGCGACCGTCTCGCACTCAAACGTGAACGTCTGTTCTGTATCGTAGTTGTAGAAGTTCGGTCGGTTCTTTAGCTTTACCTCATCAACGGATCCGGTTAGTCCATCCGTAAACGTTACCTTCAACCAATAGAGCGCAGTCTCGATTCCGTTCATTAATTCCTTGAACCACGCTCCAGGAGGAGTGAACTCGACGAGTCCGTCGAGCGCCATCGTCACCGCTCCGGACTGTGTCCCGTCAACGAGATCCTCGACCGTTGTCCAGGTCGACCCGTCCCAATAGTAAGCGCCCATCGTAGACGCATCGACGTTTGCGGTAGAGATCCCGACAAAGAACTTGTCGAACGGGTACTCCTGAGCGATCACAAGATACGAGTCTGAGTCCGGAATAACTCCGTCCAAGGATGTTAATTGCGAGTTATCCGCGACCTCGTCCGTAATGTCGAACTGTGTCCCTCCTGAAATCCAAGCTTGCATTGCATACGGGTATCGCATGAGAAACCCGCGTCCGAAGTTATAGGACTCGTAGCTCGGATCTCCAGGGACCACAACAGAGCCTAGCTCCGTGACCTCAACCATATAATTCGACCGGGTCAGTCCGTCAAACGTCCCCGCCGCTTCCATTGATGCCGCGCTGATTGTAACAGCGTCCGAGTATTTTCGGACCTGCGAGACATATGGTTCAGCGATCGAAGACGCCGTGATGGTCGACGTCAGTCCCGCGATACTTTCATAGACGACAAACATCTCTGAATTCCTCCCGTCCTAGCTGAAGGAGGGGTTCTGTTTATTGCTGACCCACGGGATTCGACCGTTCGCAGCTAACTGATTGAGGACCGGAATGATCTTATCGACAACCCATTTTTGAAGATCGTCTTTTACGAAAGCTTCCGGAGCGGTAAAGTTGAACGTATATTGATTCGAATAGTTGTTCACGACCTTGTCCGCTTGTATCGGAACCGCATCTTGGAAGGGAACCGGGCCGATGGGGGGAGCCATACCCATCGATCGCGTTCCTCTTCCCGGAGTGCTTATTTCGTTCATGATGGACGTTGTCCCTCCTCCTCGATTGGATGATCCTCCTCCCTGTCCGGACTGAGTCGTGTCGAGCAAGCCATATTCACGAAGCCAATCGTTTGTGTTGTACGTAAGAAGCTTATTCAGCGTCTCCTGCGCCTCATACACTTCAGGAGGGACATTCTTGATATCTTTGAGAGACGCTCCCGAAAGTTGGGAGATACCCGCAGTCGACGGAGGAGCGGGAGCTTTCCCCGATCTTCCCCCCTTGACCCATTCCGCGAGCGACTGAGAATAGCGCTCCATGTTCGCGAGGAACGTCTGTGAAAGCTCTGTTATCCCTCCGAGAGTCGTAAACTCAACGCCTTCCGTGTCGACGTATCCTCCGGTTGCTCCAATCCCTCGGATGTCGAAATACTTCATTGCGACGACTTGATCCGCGTAAGCCTGAAACTCTTCCCGGACCTTCCTGATATGAACTGCCTGTTCTTGCATTGACCCAACAACTTGCTTTCCCGCAGTCGTTGCCGCGTTCGCGACGTTGCTGTGTCCCTGAGCGACCCCCGCGAGATCGCCCTTCTGTTTCGCCGCGACCGCTTGTTCCTTCGCGCTCATCTCATCGAGGACTTCTCCGTGTTCCTTCGCTCTCGCCTGATCGAGTTTCGAAACGAACTCGAACATATCTTCGTTCGCGTTCTTGAAGCGCTCCGCGTAAATGAGATCGAGTTCTTCGAGTTGTTCCTTGATCTCTCTGTCCCCGGTGAGGACGAGCTTGTGTTCGAGTTCGAGTCGCTGTCTCCAGTAATCCCCTTCGATGATCGCTTGCGCTTCCGCGCGGTTGACCGTCCTCGCAAGGAGTTCGTTGTCCTTCTTTATCGCCGCGTCGATTTCCTTCTGAAGCTCCTTCTTTGTCTTCTTGGTTCTTTTTTCCTGCTCGTCTCCGAGTTTCCCGGTTGTCTTTTTCGCGCTGTCGGCAATCGCGCCGTCCTTCTTCATGTTCGCGTCAAGCTCTTCCTGGACCAGACCGATACGCTTGTCGACTTCTTCGTTCCATACCACGCGAAGATTCTCAAGATTCTTCTTCTGTCGCTCCATCGTCTTCCTGAATTCCGCCTCGACTTCACGGAACGGCGCTCCGAGTTTTCCAGGAAGCTTCCCCATGAATCCCGCTATATCCGCAACCATTTCCCCGAAGAAATGCGCGACCTTTTGCGACCATTCTTTCAACGTGATAATGGATCCGGAGATAATAAAATCAAGATTCGTGAAAATTTCGATCACTTTTGTCAACGGCTCTAAAAACCACTGGGTGGCACGTTCCCCGAAGACCTCGACCGCCGCATTGAATCGTTTTATCGCTTGCGCTGTGGTGTCCGCGTTGACCGCATACGCGCTTTGCGTTGCGCCCGACGTGGTCAATTGTTCGTCGAGATTCCGGACTTGCTCCTCGGTCGCGCTCATGAGCTTCAGAACCGCCGTTCTCGCCTGAGACTCACGGAAGATCCCCGCAACCTGGTCCGCCGTTGCGCCTTCGAGCTTCTTCATGACTCCGGTCAATCCTTCGGTCTTCAACGTCTGAGAACTCAACTCGATTCCGAACTTCGCCGCAGCTTCAACAGACTTCTCTTCGGACTTCAGGAAGGTATCGATCACTCCTCGCAATCCGACGACCGCTTCTTCCGTCGTACCGCCGACCGCCGTCAAGGTCGCGAGCGCCGCGTTCATCTCCTCCATTTTGATTCCCGCCGCCGCCGCTGTCGGAGCAACCTTCGCGACGTTCGACGCGAGCGCTGTGAAGTCCGTACCTCCGCGCTTTACCGCGAGAAACAGAGAGTCGGAAGCTTTCAGTGCTTCGTCCGCGCTCAATCCGTACGCCTTCATCGTTTGAATGAGAGCATTCGTCGACGTATCGACGTCCGTCGCTCCCGCCGTCGCTCCCTTCATCGCGACTTCGAGAACCTTTAGCGCGTCCCTTCCTTCGAATCCGAACGACTGAAGCTTGTACAAAGCATTTGTTGTCGCCTTCCCCGTCTCTCCGTATTGAATCATAAGGTTTTGAAGGTCTTCCTTCATTCCGAAAATCGCAGGACGCATATCCGCGTCGACAAGAGACGCGACTCCCGAGAGTCCCTTCTCGAACTCGATCGTAGAGTCGAGCGCCTTCTTGAAAAGAGCGATGGTCCCGATCGTCCCGACGAGTCCTGTCCATTTGTTCGAAAGCTTCGCGGTCGCCGCAGAGAAACGCTTGTCGAACGAATCGATTTGCGTCTTCGCTCCGGACATCCCTTTCTTCAGTCCGGTGAGATCAAGATTCCATCCGACGACGATATCTTCGAGTCTCATTTCTTATCCTTTTTCAAAGATCCCGAGACCTTTTGCTACCTCGCGCGACCGCTCGACTTCCTGCTCCGTCGCTATCGGTGTTGACTCGCTCGAATCCGACGCTCCCGGAATCTGAGGTTTCTCCGAGAGCATAACCTCAAGAAGAGCGACGACCTCTTCGTACGTGAAATCGTGAAGAGCGCTCTTCCCGTACGTCCCCTGAAAGATATGTTCTATCCTCCAGATGAGTCGGAAGGGGACGGTCCTTGCTTCGGACCCTTCGCTATCTCGGACAGAAACGCTTGAATCATCGCCGCCACTTCCGGAACGTACGCTTTCATCATGGCGTCCTTGATCAAGATAGAACTTTCGAAAAAAGGGTTGACAATCTCCAGGGCGACGACGTCCTCCAGGTTCTTGTTGACCCACTCCGCATCCTTTTCGACTGCGATCGCCGCAAGTTCCGCAACGTACTCGGGACACTCTATCATCATGTTGCGGTTCGCTTGAACGAATGTGAAGCTTGTATTCTCGCCTTCCGACTTCATGACCGTTTCGTATACCTTCGCGACAATGTCGAGCGCGAGGGTTCTCTTTCCCCACGAGATAGGCTTGATCTTGATCGGATCTCCGTCGATGGTTTTGATCTCTTTCGGAAAACGCGATCGAATCGCGTCCTTGAAAGCCTCGTTCTCTTTCGCCGCTTCAGAAGCGGAGGGGTGCTGCGTAGTCGGCATCTCTTGTGCCTTCGATTCTTTTTCGTTCATGTTCAGATCTCCTTTCATAAGATCTGTACGCTCCCTTCAGCCTATGCCTCTGTGAGCTTCCACTTCAGGTAGCGCTTTATTCCCGTCAGACTGTTCGACGCCCAATCCACCGTGCTGTCCAGGACTGTCAAGGTCATCGGATGCGCGTGCGTAGGAGTTCGCGCGAAATCCCTTGCGAGACTTCCGCTTCCTCGAACCGTCCACGCGTAAAGCTCCTCTGTCGCTCCGTCCGGATGTATGTGGACGAGCTTCATCGCCGCTTCCTTCACATTGACGTCCCCGCCGAACTCGAACGTCTGAACGCCTCCGGCATACGCCGTCTCTCCCGCTCCAAGTGCATACGGAAGTTTTGTCAAGTCGATCTGAAGCGCTTCAAGCGCAATCTCAACGCGCTCGGAGATACAGAAGGACTTGATGATCCTCGCCGGATTCCCTTGCGTGACGTCGACAATCTCACGAGTGACGGTGATATTAATCGCTTCTGACACCGCGCCGACATCAACCGTAGGGGTCGATCCGTCAGAGGGTCCGAGATAGATCACAGCGGGTCCGAAAGTCAGTTCTGCTTCCGTGTAGCTCGGCATGTTGAATTCTGTCATTGTACTCACCTCCTTTCCGTCGTAGATTTCCCATCAAGCGTTCGACGGAGTTCTCGGACTCTCATGTCCTTTCCGTTTTTCTTCCATCTCTCGACCGAGTTCCTCGAAGTCTTTCACGATGTCGAAGTTCTCTTTCGACGCTCGGTTCGGAATGTGAACCGTCCGCGCGCATCTTCGACACCGCGTCGACATCGCAACAGGATCGTTCACTTCGAGATAGAATTCCTTCTCCTTGAACCTGAACGTCTTCGCATCCTCCTTGCTTTGTCGACAGATCAGGTTGTCGCACGAACATCGAATGAAGAAATCCGCTCGATCTTCGGTTCGATGTCCTTCGTCTCCGAAGAAATCTCTGTTCTGATCCCCCCGCTCTCCCGGACTCTTCGGTCCTTTGTTCTTTGCCTGATTTCCCATGTCTACACTCCGATACAAGTAAAGTTCCAAATCGACACGAGCGTATAGATCTCCCCGTCGTACATCTTTCCGGGTCCGCTCGCTAGCCTTCCGACCGTGTTCACTCTCGCGTCTCCATATCGGTTCGCGTGAAGCTTGTCGAAAAGGATCTGAAAGATCTCCTGAGCTTCCGCGTAGTCCTTGGACGAATGAACCCAAAACGTCATCGGGACCGGACCCACAAACCCGACCCATTCGGGACGCGCCTCTCCGTAGCTGTAACAGATGCAAGGGAACATCTGATTCGCGACAAGAGCGATTTCGCTCGGATGCACCCTGGTCAACACCCGACCCTTGACGTTCGCGTCCGCGATCAGCGTCTCGTAAAGCAATTGTTCAAGATCGTCAGCGATCATTCTTCCCTCCTTCTACGCCGCCCACTTGACGGACGCCATACGAAGGACGTCCATGAACCCGTCGATGTACAGGTCGATGTTCTCGCGGAGCGTCATTCCCATGAAATCACGAGCGATCATCTTCCTCGTTCCGAAGATGACGAAGATCCCGTGCGGAGCTTTCTGGATGTCGAGGAAGACCTCTCCCGAGATCACGCTCCCGAGCGACGCGTGTTTCTTCCCGATCGCCCCGTGCAAGTATCCGCTCTGTTTGTGAACGAGCCAGTTCGGGGAATGGATCTGTTGAGGAGCGCGTACCGCGTACGGATGTCCGAGCGCCGCGAGATCCTCAAGGGTATGATCCGTCAAGCTCGCCGCCTTCCGGAAGTCGACGTGAATCATGTCGATCACTTCCTCGACCGCGCCCGCTCCCGCGACCGCGAGACGCTCTTCCGCGACGACGATGTCCTTCAAGACCTTCCCTCTGTTCTTCCATTGCAGTCTAACCGCCATTGTTTCAATACCTCAGAAATAGCTCGATCGCTCCGATCCATGCGAGGATCGAAAGGATCCCCGCGAGTATGTAGTACCATCCGACATAGGGCTTCAACATCTCATCCCTCGACGGGTTTCTCCCCTTCGTGCGGAACAGGGATATTGATAAACTTGAACTGACCCATCGCGTTCATGAAGTTCTCCATGTACTGATGATCTTCAACCCGAACGAACTTGCATCCTCCGAGAGCTTCTCGGCACTGATCCGCAGCGAACCGCGCGTACAACTGCGCGAGATGTCTCTTGGCCAGAAGATACGGTTTCGTCGCGTCCGCTTTGAGCAGCCATTGCATTGCTTCGTCAATCTTCCCGAGGTTCAGGAGATGCGTTGCGATCGAGTGCATCGCACGGACGTCCTTCGGGTTCCTCTTCACTTGTTCGAGGTTCAGATCGTAATAGTATTTCATCTTCCCGGCGACGAACTCGTTCGATCGGAGGTATCCCTTGTGTACGCAAGAGAACCCCGCTTTCTCCACTCGAAGACCCTTGTTGTTCACGAGCGCCTCGTCGAAGGTCTCGTGAGCGCATCCCTCGAACCACAGTCGAGGATCTCTCCGGAACATGCGGATGTTCTCGGAGAACGTGACCGGACCGTTCGGATGTACGTTTTGGAACGAGAACAGGATGCAATGGACATCTCGCTGCATCATGCGCCGAAGCTCCGGGAGACATCCCTTCGAGAGCGGGATGTCCTCGTCCGGGTCCATCTGCCAGATCCACGGGGATGTCGCCTTCGAGGACGCGAAGTTCCTCGCCGCTGAGAAGTCGTCCTTCCACTTGTAATCGAAGACGTCCGCACCCATGAGCTTCGCATATTCCTTCGTCTTGTCCGTCGACCCCGTATCGACGAACACGACCCGATCGACGAAGCTCCAGTATTGACGAAGTGCTTCGAGGACGAACTCTTCCTCGTTCCTCCCCAACATACACAGCGTCACTCCGCAATCGTCTTCCCAATTGGAGAGACTAACGTCCTTGTGAACGAGATGTCCGTAATCCTGTCCCCCGATTAACTCCGGTCGTTTGTCCGTGTCGTTCTTCTCGTACCAATCGAATTTCCTTTGACGCTCCTCGAGGTCGACGTATCCGTAATGCTTGATCCGGATGTTGGTCCATCGAACGAACTCGCTCGGATGGTTCGGGATGTTGCCGCAATGAAACCCCTTATCGTTCCCGAGGACGATCTTCACTCCGGGGACCATCCGGAACATTCTCGCGCCGCTGATCTGTCCGAAGACGCCGTCCGTCCTGAACCTGTCGACGGAATCCCACATCGTATTCCAGTGAAAGCAGTACGCGAACATCGGGAAGGGAGGATTCATCAAACGCTCGACGTACGCTCGATCGAACTTGTCTTCGAACTTCTCGTCCGCATCGACCGAGATCATCCAGTCCGCTCCCGCTTCTCGCGCCATGGCGATGAGGAGATTCCTGTCCCGCCGCTCGTCAAGTCCATCCGTCTCGATGATATCGACGACTCCGTGATGTTCCGCGACGACCATCTTGTCCTCGATCAACATTCCGTTATCCACGATCACGATCTCGTCCGCGAACCGGATGACGTTGTCGAGGACTTCCTGAAGAGGACAATCCTTCTGTGTCCACTTCACGCGGATCCCGGCGACGAGCTTCTGTCCCTCTTTGTTGAACTCCTTCTGCCACTTCTTCACGAGGAATTCTCCGTTCGCCACTCCCCCGCGCATGTCCGGGAACTTCTGAAGCGTCACGCTCCCGAAGTGATGAACGAAGGTGTCGCCACAGATGAGCGATCGATATCCCGCTAGCCACGCTCGCGCGACGTAGTCGTTGTCTTCGTATCCTCCGGGATTGCTCTTCCCTTCCTCCATGAACTCGGACCATTCCTCCACGGGACCGACGTCCTCGTATACCTCGCGCTTCATCATGAGACAGAACCCCGAGAGAAATCCCGTGTCGTACCAGTTATGAGAGTTCTGTTTGTGCGCGTTCGTCGCGAAGGTGTCCAGGTTCCCGAGATGGTATCTCGGAGGATTTCCGTTCGCGTCAGTGACCGCCTGTCTTCCCGCCGCAAAGTTCGTACAGGGTCCGATCAGTCCGACGCGATCGATGTTCTTGACCTGTTGCGCGTTGTTCATGGCGTATCGGAGATGCTCTGCCCAATCCGGAGTTACGAGAACATCGTTGTTCAACCATACGAGGAAATCCCCTTTCGCCGCTTCGAGTCCCTGATTGATCGCACGAGCGAACCCCATGTTCATTTCGTTGAAGATCGTTCTCACCGCATACCCGTGACGCTTCTCGATGTCCTCCAGGTATCCGCGCGTCCCGTCCGTCGACCCGTTGTCGACGACAATGGCCTCGAAGTCCCGCGTATGCTTGAAGAGCGCGGTCATGCACTGCGTCAAGACCTGAAGTCCGTTGAACGTGGGAATAATGATCGAGTAAGTCGGCATGTTCATTTCTCCTTCCGTGTCCCGTTACGTCGTCCGATGCGACTCCGGGAAAGGTGTTTTCTCGCCTTCAGGTAAAGGCGAACCCAAGAAGCCGGCCGATTCCGGCGAATCTCTGAGATGTGAATATAGTTCGGACAGAGTTCTCTGTTCAAGAATTCCTTCAGCGTCCGCTTCGAAAATCCCTTGCAAGTGTCCACGATGATCCGGAGATCTCCCGTCTCCGTCCAGGTATGCACCGCGATGTGAGACTCCTCGATCACGAGGACCGCAGAGTACCCGAAGGTCGGACCGAACCGGACTCGGATCTCTTCGATCCCCTTCATCCCGATCTCGAACGAAAGTCTCCAGAGAAGGAGCGCGCCTTCCTCGGGACAGGTCAAGACGTCGAAGTCCTGGACTCCGTAACAAATCGCCTTGACTGTTCTCCCGCCGTCTACGGGAGGGTGTCTCTCCTGAAGGATCATCGATCATTGATCCGAATCCATTCGTTGTTCTCTTGGTTCTGTTGATCGTGGAAGCAAACCTCTTTCCCGTCCGCGTAGACGTGTCCTTCGTGAAGAACGAGCGGAGGAGTACACGCGAACAGGTTCAGTCTGAGACGTTGAATCGCTCTCGTTGTCTCGACGTCGTCCCCGCGCTTGTCCTCGGGTCGACCCGGACTCCATCCTCCCGCGTTCTTGTAGACCTCCGGATCCATGAAGACACAGCATCCCGGAAGATCCTGGACCCGGAGAAGCGAATATCTCGGGTCGAGTTCGAACGGAATCGCTTCGACAACCTCGTGCGCCCGATGTCTCCAAAGCCCGAACATTCCGACCTCTTCTCCCGTCTCCTTTAGATATTCGATCATTGCGAGAGACATCTCGAACCATCCGGATTGATAGATCAGATCGTCGTCACAGATGTACAGGAGTCTCATGTTCGGGAACATCCGGAAGAGTGTCTCGCACCCGACCGCCTTGTTTGCTCCAACCCCGCAGTTCTCGACCCGCATAATGAATGCAATGCTCTCCTCGTTCCCGAACTCCTGTTGAAGAAGATCCCTGAGTCCGTCCGTTGAAGCGTCGTCCACGATCATCAAGAACTTGTCAGACATGTTCGTGTTCTCCAGGAGCGACCGGATCGAAGAGATCGCGAGATCCCGCCGATGTCCATCCGTGGAGTAGGTCGTCATGACCATTCCGGTTTGTACCCTCATCGGATCTTTCATCTTCCCCTCTTTTCCGTTGTGGACTCTTCGGTCCTCGTTACGGTTTGCGGAGCATCCAGTATCGACGGTACTTCCGATTGTCGTCCTGGAAGAACTCAACCGGAAGACCGCGCTCACTCTTGAATCGATTGACCGCGTTCGTCACTCCCGCCCACGTCGGATCCTCGTAATCGTCCCCCACGAGCAATCCTCCAGGACGCACAAGCTCGAAGAAGTTCGTTATGTCTTGATAGGTCTGAAGCTCCGAATGATCCCCGTCAATGTAAACGAGATCCGGACAGACCTTCTCCACTTTCATCCATTCCCACGCTTGCACCGATGTCGCGGGAAACGGAACGACGATGTCTTGTATCCCGTGATGAACGACCGCTCTCGCGAACGTCTCGTACATTTGCGAGAACCCGTTCTTCAGACGCAACGACCTGAACAGGTACGACTTCCACGGTTCCGGAGCGTCTTTCCACTCTCGCCATTGCGGATAACCCGTCCAGGTATCCACGCAGACCGTAACGGCGTCCGGGATCCCGAGCGCCTTTTGTTGTGAAGACATCTCGATCGCACTTCTTCCCAACCACGACCCGACCTCGATGATCTCTCTCGGCTGTTCCTTCCGGACGATCTCCTTGAAGACGGAGTTCCATCCTCCGAAGATGTTCCAATAGTCCGGAGGCGCTTCTCCTTCGACGTTCTCGAAAGGACTCCCTCCTTGATGAAGCTTCGCTTTCCACCACGCTCGATCGCCCATCCCATCAAACCCTTTCAATGAACTGTTCGTTCCAAATCCGCATCGCTCGACCGAGCTTCTCGAAGTATCCCGTCTCGTCGTGAAGCGCGTTCGTTCTCATCGAGACGCGGAACATTCCCTCGGTCCAGGATCGACAAGGGAGCGGACGGAAGAAGTTCTCCTCGACCATCCTTTCCGTGACCGGATATCCCGCCGTCTCTTTCTTCAGGTTCTCTCTCGGGTCGCTTGCGCGCGAATGTCTGACGATCGGTCGTCCGACGTGGATCGCTTGTCCCATCCCATCGATCACCGCTTTCGCGAAGATTCCCATCCAAATATCATCGTATCGATCGAACTCATATCCCTTCCCCTGAAGTCCGAAGTACATCAAGGGAGCGATCTCTCGCCTGAACGCGATGTTCATTCCGCACAGCGGGAAGTATTGTCCGTACGGAACGATCGCGTCTGTCATCCACCATATTCCCGGCACTCCCTTTGTGAGTTCGGTCTTCGCGTCGATGTCCGGGTATTGTTCCCATCCTCCCACGCTCAACACTATTTTCGATTCCCTTTCCCTTGGTCCGAACGGATACCCGCGAGGATAGAATCCGAAGACCGTATTGAAGACGCCTTGTCCGACGACGGCGTACGAGTTGAGGATTCGTTTGTGATCGGTTTCCCAATGCGGAGAACTTTCGGAAGGAAAGCAGTCGTCGTCAAGAATCGCGATCCCTTCATGTCCGTCCCTCCATGCTTTCAGAATTCCGTACGACTTGATCCCGCTCGTCTTCCTCGGGATGATCCATGAATCCTTTCCGAGATCCCTGTCGATATCCTCGTGACAGAGATGAACGACTTTCTGTCGAACCTCCGGGATTTGTACGGTCTTCTCCTCCCGATCTTCGACGATGTACACAGTCGTATCTCCTCCGAGATGTCTGTCCCACTCCCCGAGGAACCCGACGTCCCTGATCGTTGCAATGACGAGCGCGAATGTTTTCATCGATGTTCCTTTCCTAGTTGATCTGTATTCCTCGCGCCGAATAGAAGCTCGGTCTTCCTCTCTTCCCTCGTTGCACCCGGACCCCCTTCAGAGCAATCGTGATACCCGGAATTGACGGCGTCTTCGGATCATAGACGTACAAGACATCTCTGTTGTAAAGTCGATATCGGTCATGATCCCAATCGACATAGACCTTGTTCTGATCCTCCCTGGTCTCTCCACGGCCAGACGGGACGATCACCGAACTCTTGTCGAACACTCGACACGGAACAATTCCGCAAACGTCTTCGTAAAACATCTTCGGTTGACCCTGTCGTTCGACCGCTCGGATCGAGATCTCTCCCGCGATATTCGAGAACGTCATCCCTACAACGGATGCGAACTCGTTCTCCGACTTCAGGATCCCGTCCGAGGGGATTGTCAGCGCTTCCGTCAGCGCTTCCGTCATCGTGACGCCGCTCACGACCCCGGTGATGAATCCGGACCCCCCGTCGTCCGCTTCGATCAGGAGATAAGCGGGATCGGGCATCTCCAAATCGAGAGTCAACGTCGCCGTCGTATTGCCATCGACCGAATCGAGAAGAATGTTCGACGATCGCCTGAGAATAGCTCGGTCAGTGAGTAAACGATGCTTCATCGTCTTCTCGCCTTTCTCACGCGTCGAAGCGTATTCTTGTTCGATAAGGGAGCGGGATCATCCCTTCCCTTTGCTTTCCCCATTCATAAGCTTCAGCGCGAGATCGTTCAGGAATCTTTGTTGCTCGGTAAGCGCTGTGTTGATCTGTCCTCTCGTGCTTTCAAGCTCTCTTTTTACGTCGCCTTTGATCTCTCTCGCATGTTCCTCCGCATCCGTGATTCTGTGATGAATGCGTTCGATCTCTCCGTCAACCTTGGTTCTTAGCTCGGTCAGGATTCCGGTGTTCGGACATGCGGGATAGTGCGCGTCGATCTCCTGTTTCGCTCCGTTTTTCGCTTCTCCGATTTTCGACATGACCTCCTCCTTGTTCCTCTCCCTAACCGCTTGACACCATTCTTGTGTCGCCTTGCAGCGCCGCTGCATATAGACTATTCCGATCACGACCCCAAAAAGAATCAGCGCAATCCCCGGTCCGAGGTATCCAGCAACAGCTTTGAATACGCCTTCCCACATAGTACGGTCCTCCTTGCGAATGTGTTTTCATGCTGCGTTGAGAAGATCAGATCTGAATCTATCGAGATCGAACAATCTTCCGGGACACGTCTTGTAGGAAGTGAATTCGCGATGTCCGTATACCCGATTCCTCGGGATGTACAGAACATCACACATAGATCGAACGAACCTGATCGCAAGCGTCCACATGTCTATAGGAGGAGGAGCAAGGTCGAAGTTCCCGATCAAGAGAACCCCGAGTGATCGCCTATTCATTCCCTGTTGTCTACAGTGAGCACCGTCTTCGTCGAACATTCTTCCGACGAGGATCTCGTGTCTGTCTCCAATCAATTCGATCCCCGCGTGATACCCGATATCGATCATCGGGTCGTTGACGTATGGACTCTCGGGATGTAGTCCCGTGTGCCATTTCCGGATCGGACCCCACGACACCGTCTTTCCGTCTCGCGTCAAACTATGGTGAAGTACGATTGAATCCGCTCTCATGTTCTCAGACCTCCGGAGGTTTGGAAGCTCTGTCCCATTCCCCGTTGAACCTCGTGTTCACGTCGATCTCCCAATACTCCATTGTCCCGAGCTTCTCGAAGAGCGCCCTCCAGGACTCTTGAATAAGAGGACCGACATCGAATGTTCCGATCTCTCGGAGTCTTGCATGGTTTACAAAATGATTGATCGGGATGAAGTCCGCGATCGCGATCCGGAACCCCTCACGCCGCATCCGCACCGCGTAATCGAACTCGTTCGTCCCATACTTGAGCGCCGCGTCCCAATACCCGCACGCATCAAGAACCTTCCTCTCCAGGAGGAACAGAGTCCCGATCAGGACGCTCGCTTCCTGATACTCGTTATGCTTGCATCGATGCCAGAAATAAGGCTCACAGACCACGCCGCCGATCTCCTCGCCCTTGTCCAACATCTCGATCATTTGTTCTTGCCATTCGTTGCTCGTGAACTCGATGTCCGGGTCGCACTTGAAGACGAGATCTCCGGTCGCCTTCTTCATCGCACACCGAACCCCGCCGCCTTCAAAGAGGTTTTCCTCCAGTCGTACGAACGTGACGTCCGGACATTGTTCGAGGATCCTCGCCGTGTCGTCTTCCGACCCGTTGTCCACGACGATAAGCTCATCGATCCTCGCGGACAGTCTCTTCAGCGAGGAATAGAAGAGATCCCAATATTCCATGTTGTTCCAAAGACACGTCACGACTGACACCGTTCGATTATCCATGATCGTTCCTTTCTCTCGTTCGCTCCTTCGTCGGAGTCTTATTGAGAGTTGAACCCGCTCGCGTGTCCCATCTTCATGTTGTCCGCGATCGCGAGTTTGAATTCGGGTTCGAGATCCCCGAGCGCCTTGTACGAATGTGCGTCGAGCTTCTCTGTCTCGAACCCACGCTCCTTGACGCTGTTGAAAAAGGAAACGGTCTGAATTGCAACCGCCGCCGCGATCTCGTCCGGAACGTTCGACGTCGTATATCCCGCGACGTACGTGAAGACGATCTCGCGATCTCCCACGGGGAACGTGTCGTCGAGCAACATCACAATTCCCGCGCTCGTGTTGACCTGAAACTCTGAGGACGCATACGCTTCGTTGTCCTCGACCCTGGTCAACCCGCTCCAGGACGTGACGGGATATTGCTTCAGAAGGAGCTTCTTCTGTCCGTGAGTCGTGTTGAAGTATTCGGTATGAATGCGCTCGTCGTAGATCCTTCTCGTCAGCTTTGAGAAGACCCCGGACGTGAACACGATCAATCGTTCGAGGAGTCTGTTGTCCCTCGTGTCTCCGTCAGCGACGTCAATCACCATTCGAATATCGTCGAGAGTGCAAAGAGAAGACATGGTCTTATCCCCTGTATACGTCCGGGTTGATAATGAATCCCCATTGATCGAAAGTCTTGTGTGATCCATCGACATTGATGACGACGACCTCGCAGACTCCCGCCTTCACTTCTTCCGACATGTCGTCCCCTGTGTAGCTCGCGCGCACCCTTCCTTCTCCGAGATTCGTACATTCGATATCGAATACGTATTCCGTCGCAGCATCGGCAAACGCAGTCTTCCCGACAAAGCGCGCCGTCAATCCATCCATGTTCTTGTTCGCGCCGTCCTCCCTCAACCTGAACGTGACGCTGTCCGAATCCCCCATGTAAAAATCGAAAGGAGTGTCGTTGAGTGCCATCTCTATGCCCCCGTTATTGAGAGATCGTTATCTGTCGCTTCGTGGTCGAGATCGTTACTTCCCTGGATGTTAAATCGACAACGGTTGTCAACCTCTTATTCACGACGATCGATTCCGTTCCCGTCCTGGACGCCGTCACGTCTTTCTTCTTGACCGACGCATTGATCTGTCGATCGAGGACGTACACTGTCGATCCGACCGTGACGATCTGAGTCTGTCCGCTTGCGCTGTGCGTCCCCGCTTCGTATCCCGCGCTCTTGCCGAACGGAAAATACGTCGCGCTGTCAACGTTCAGGATCCATCGTCCGTCTTCGTCCGGATTGAACCCCGCTCGATAGATCTTGTTTGGGATCTCCTCGAAATGTACCGGAAGCGAGGACGTCGTTCCGTCCGGTTCGTACAACGTGATCGTCAAGTCGCTCGACGCCAGTCCTCCGATCCTCTCCCCGTCGACGAGATCCACTATCTGAACCCCGTCGTAAAAGGTCGATCCCGTAGAAACGAAAGCTCCCGAGAGCGTCTCCAAAGCGTGATACGCTTCGCTCTTTCCGTAAGGGAAATACGTCGGATGATCGACGTTGAGAATCCATGTCCCCTCCTCGTTCGGAGTGAACTCGACCGCGAACAGTCCGTTCGGAAGGACGGAGAGCGTCACGGATTGTCCGCTTGTCTCTCCGTCCGGATCGTACAGGGATGTCTGAAACAGTCCCGTCGTCAGGCCGTCGACCCGTTGCGCGAGTTCCGAGTCGACGACCGGGAAGTAATCGTAAACAGGAAAGTCTTTGATCGCGAACTTCATTCACTCTCGACCTCTTCCTGTCTCCGGAGTTCTTCCTCATACTGTCGGATGTTTCTCTCTTCTTCCTGTCGTACGCGGATCCGCGTCTCGTTCACCTTCAGACGTTCTTCGAGCACTTCGATCTCTTTCTCTTTCACGAGGATCTGAGCGAGGATGTTCGATCGTTTCATGTTCAACTGATCGAATGGTTGAAGAAAGTCGCGCGGATCCTTCTGTTCGACCGTTTGCTCCTGGTCCGGTTTGTCCCCGGCGATGCACGTCGTCGAAATCAACATCGTTGCCATGATCGCGAGGAAGATCCATTGTCTCGTTGATGCTTTCATTCCCCTCTCTCCTTTCTTCGGACTCTTCGGTCCTTTGTAATCCTCCAGTCCTAACACGAACCCTCCGCGCAAAGATCGGACAAGGTTCACGGACATGCTACGTCCGAGCTTCCGACAATAAGATTTCCGTTCTCGTCGACTGCAAGCTCTCGACACAGGCCTGACCCAGCGACGGAATACGACACTGCGTTCGCGTCTTGACCAAGTAACTGTGCCGCTCCATCGTTTTCAATAATTATCGCATCAGCAGGTGTAGTAGAAGTATTTGCAACCATCCTTAAAATTAATTTTGCACCGTGACCACTTCCAGACCAGTTTTCTGTAGCAGCAGCATAAAAGAAAGCTCCAGGCCCGATTGCAGACCCGTCATGTCCCTGAAACAACAAATATCCAAGACTATCATCCAGGTCAATTGCTTCTGGAGAAGCTCTTGTACCTCGTCCCCGTGCCAAAGCAAGAACCCCTGATTGATATGTTGCTGTGTCTGCATAAGCAATTATTAATTGCCGAGCTTGGGCTGCATCTTCTGATACTTCAAGGCGAATAATAGGATTAGTTGTTCTATCAATATTATTACCTATATGAACATTGCCATCGTGGTCGATCCATTGGGCTGCATTCGCAGTTGTTGAATTATTAATCATGGTTTTCAAAAGTATGCCCGAGCCCTGATTGCCAACACTCCAATCTTCTGTTGCAGCACCAACAATCTGAGGTCCGGGTAGCATGCCGGTCCCATTGTGACCAAGAAATCCTAAAATACCAAGGTGATCTTGATCGAGAACGGCAGATGGAATTGTTGGTGTTCCACGTGCGTGACTAAGTTGTAACCCACCGTAAGCTTCCTCTGAACTAGAATATGTCGTTACACGAATAGCGGCATTCGTTCCATCATCTTCTTGAACAAGAAGTCTTACACTAGAAGTGGGATTTGAAGAAGTACCAAGAGAAAGAGACTTATTAGTATCATTCCAAAAAAATTCATCCTCTCCTCCAAACACCCCACCGTTGTTATATTGGACATTTCCATCGTTTCCAGCAGGTGATGTTGCCGAAGGCCAAGCCGTATCTATTGCAGCAAACAGTTCATCAAACGTGTCATCCCCCACCACACCAAAGTTTGAATAGGTCGAACCATTCGCAAGATTGGCAACCATATCCCCCGTTGTGATCGTGAAGTTTCCTGTGTCGGAAATAGACAAGATCCCTTTGTTGGATGAACTTGCATCTTCTCCCGAGATAGCACCCGTCGCAAGATCGATTCCTTCACCGGCTGATAAGATCGTTTCATTTGAAAGATTTCCCGAAAGGGAAACTGTATAGAAAGGTTCTCCCGAGATGTCTGTCGGGATGTCCGTCAGATACGCGATCGTTCCGTCAGAGTCCTGAGCCGTGAGCGTTCGCGTCGTCGCGGTCGTGATTCCGCTCGCTTGAAACGCAATCAGTTTCGTATTGTCCGCGTCGTCATAGATCCTGAACTGCGAGTCGTCGAACTCATTTGACGCGACCGCTCCCGCTCCTCCGCTCCTAGCTCCGTATGGAGATCCAAGAAGGGAATACGTCCCGAGTTCCACCCAGGTTCCCCCGCTCGTCGTCGTATGCGCGAGCGCGATCCGGGAGATCATGAACGCGACTGATCGCATATCGTCGGGAACCGTGTAGTCCGAAGTGTTGTCGACGTCCGAGATCGCTTGCGAGTTCCGGACGTACGAATCGTTCGGGAGGTTTACAAACAGTTTGCACTCTCCTGAAGAGACATTGACCGCTCCCCATACGACAAGGTTGAACTTCTTCCCGGACATCGACCCCCCGTCCGCATCTGTCAGAAGCTCGTTCAGATCAGAGATCTCTTCGTAGATATTGGACCCGTTCCCGTAGTAATACGGTCCGGTCGAGAAGGCGGGAAACGCCTGTCGATGTAGTTGATATACCGACCCCGATCCGGTCACGAGATGTACGTTGTCCGGAGTTCCGACGTTCGTCGTTATCGCGAGACTCTGAGACACTCCGCTAATATAGACTGCTCCAAACGCTCGAAGCTTCTCTCGCTCGTGGGATAGAAGTCCCCGCGTATCGTTCTGAAATGCTTCTGTATATCTTTGGAATCCGTATGCTCCGGTCGACGTCCAGGTCGTCGCATCCGGAACGATGATCTTTCCTATCCACGCAAACGCTCCAGTCGGAAGAGACGTCGACGCGGACAAGGTCGCGGTCCCTCCCGAGCCCGTGATGTAAATGTAATTCGTCGCGGGAGTATTAGCGTCCGATCCTGCGGTCAACGATACGCGCGCCTTCCCTCCCGCTCCGCTCCCCGTCGTACAATCCAAAGTCGAGATGACTCCGTCGACGAGGAACTTCATGTCCCCTCCCCCGACTTTCTCGATATCGAGCTTCAATCCAACATCGTCGACGATCGTCATATCGGGTTTATCGAAAGCCATCCCGTCAAGCGTATCGTACGATAACGCGACATCGTCGGACGCGGAGACATCCCCAGTCGTCACCTTGAACCAATAGGAATCAAAGGTCGCGATCCCCTTGTTCGTGTCGCTTGCGTCTTCCCCGGAGATCGTGACTCCGGAGACATCGATCCCTTCTCCCGCGACAAGCGCGACGTTTCCGGTTAAGGTGTTCGAAGCGTCGACGTACGTCCAGGTCAACCCCGTTCCGTTCTGTATGAGCGACGAGACGCGGTCATCCGTGCGTTCATCCGTAAAGTAAAGGTTTGACCCCTCCGAAAGATTTGTCGTCGAAAATGGGGACAATGTGACGTCGAGAGTGTACGTTGAGTTCGCTCCCGCGTCTGTCGCGGAGAGTCCGGTCCCCGGTGTGAACAGACGCTCCCCGCTGAGATCCGCGTCGTACCCGAGCGTCAGATACAGGGAGTCCGAGGGAGCGCCGCCACCCGCGACCGTGTCGTCCAGGTTCGTCCATCCGGACTTGTATCCCTGGAAGTTCGATCCGTTGTATCGGACCGTCCCGTCCTTGGTTTCGTCCGATGTTCCGATCCGGATCCCTTCGTCGAAGATCTTGTCCCCGGCGATCGCAGACGAGACGAACGAGAGGATCAGAAGCAGTATGAAAAGAGATCTCTTCCGTATCATCCGATTCGACTCCTTCTGTAATAGATCGTCCATTCGTTACTTGACGAGGACCGGAAGACGATATCCGATCCGCTCAACGCGACATCCATCGAGGAGAGTCCATCACAATTCCCGACGTCCTCGATCCGTTCTCGCGAATAGCTGATCGTCGATCCATCTAAGTTCCATGAAGCTTCCATCTTCCCGAGTTGTCGGTTCCCTCCACTGACCGCGAGATACGTCCAGATGCACCCGGACGCCGAAGCAACAGGGACAGCGTCAACCGTTTGATCCGTACCCTGGGCCGTGGCGTTTCTTTGAAGCGGAAAGTAACTCGCGTTCTCTTTTAACATCGAACGGACTCCTCGCGTTCATGGTTGAGGAGCTAACTTCCAGAAGGGGGATAAGGGGTCCGTTTCGATCCCACATCAAAGCGGACCCCCGAGTGAGGTAAGCGCTTGCGCGCCGATCTTCTACGTGTAAACTCCCGCGATCGCATTGATCGCAGCGGTCGTTCCGTTCGAGACGGCGAAGTACGCGGGGGATCCCCTCGGAATCCAAAGCTGCTTGTCTCCGTACTTTTGCAACGTCCCCGCTCCGATGATGAGTTGAGCTTTCTTCTCAAGCTCGATGATCTCATCCGGACGATCGGTGTCGTACGCGAACGCGTTCGTGAGGTTCGCCCCGAGCGTGATCGAAGTCGTACCGACCGACAGGACGGTTGTCTTCTGATACTTCCCGCTCTTGTGCTGAACGATCACGTTGTCGTCCGCTTCGAACCCGCTCGTCACGCCGACGTAACAGACGCTCTGACCCGCCGCCATTGCCATGCTCGCGCGCGTGCGCCCCGTCTCGACGTAGACGTCAAGGGTTTGGGATGCGTTGTCTCCCGTAACGTCGATCGTGTTGATGTTGATCGCGGACGCATCGCGACCCGGAATCGTGGCAACAACGCTCGCGATCACTGCGGAAGCAACGTTCACATAAACGCTGTCACCGAAGACTTGTGTTCCCATGAGAACCTCCTCTTTTCTTTTTTACTTGTTGGAAGCGTTCTCGATCATCTTGTGCGAATGCGGTCCTTTCAGACCTCTCGTCGTGATCGATATAAACCTCGGTCCGATTGCTTTCGCTTCGTGAGGGGTCAAGTCAATCCGCTCGTCCTTCTCCAGTCGCCGGCCGACCCGACGATGAAAGAACGGGCGCTTGACAACACACTCCATAGATTCCACGACCCGACCCCTCCTTCAGCAACCACTCTCCAGGCCTGTCGACTATTGCGCGGCAGTCTTCAGAGCCGAGAAAGCATCCCCGGCACCGACAGCGATCGCGATCCTCTCAATCATTCGAACGTACGTGACGTTCTTCGTGAAACCCGCGTGCGGGGAGGAAGCGATCTGCATCTGTTGACGGTTCCCGAGGTACGCATACCGAAGGTTCCCGAAGATCACATACGAGGTATCTGCGGCGCTCTGCGAGATCTTCGGCATGACGTTCGACTTAACGTACGGGTATCCCCAAATGGTTCCGGGTTCTCCCGCGTCCGGAGACTGATAGATGTAATTCCCGTTCTGATCCTTCAGCTTCCGGATCACGTTGAAGATCGTACGATGAAGGACAAACACCGCGTTGTCGTCGTCCTCCGCTGCGTCGATCATGTCCGCGATATCGTCAGCGGTCAGATCAGCGAACTTCGTCCTTCCGGTCCCGAGCGTAACGATGTTCACGCCTGTCGCGTTCAGGATCCCGTTGTATGGATCGCCGTTTCCAGTCACGTCCCCGGCGAACCCGATCCTGTCCTCCTCCTTCGCGACCGCTTCGCCCATGAGGGTCGCGAGAAGGTTCGCGACGTCGATCATGGAGTCCATCATGAGTTCGTTCGCGACCGGGACGAGACACGCCATCGTCTTGACGGCGAGTTCGACCTCGGAGAACGTCGGAGCGACCTCGTTCATTGAGGACGCCTGAGTGGACAACCACTGAACCGTAAGCTCAGAAGCGAGGGAAGGGATCTTGAGCGTGTCCGTGTTCATGGGGACCACGGTCGCACCCTGTCGGAACTTCCCGTACTTGTAGATGATCCGGATCAGTGTCGGAAGGAACTCCTCCGGGACGAGGTATCCACCGCTCGCCGCCGAGTCTCCGACCATCGTTGCTTTCTTCTCCGGGTCCACGAACTTGAAGTCGTTCGCCGCGTGCATGAACCATTCGAGGAACTTCTTCGACTCGCCTTCGGAGTCAAAGTCGGTGATCCCGATCTTCCTCGCGGCTTTCAGACTCTCGATCGCGCCGTACGCCTTCTGTGCGATCGCGTCCGTCGCCTTGTGCATTTCCTCCAGGGTTGTGATCTTCCCCGCGAGTCCCTTCAGTTCCTCCAAGGACTGAAGAACCTCCTGTACTTTCTCATCCATTTCGCTTCCCTCCATCCTTCAGAGTTGAAAACCGTCTTTCCCGATCCGCGCCGCCGTGGGTTACTGAACCGCTTCAGAGATCTCTTTCACTCCGTTCGCGATTGCGTCCCACGTTTCCGCGTCCTTTGTGTCCTCAGACGGATCTCCTGATCCTTCGGACTTCGGGACCATTTTCTCTTTGATCTCACTGACCATCTTCGCAAGGTCCGCGACCTCTCGCTTGACCTCGAAGAGAGCGTCAAGAGCAGGGTCGAGTTCCGGATCATCGAACTCCTTCAGCTCGGGAGGTTCCATGTCCGCGTCTCGATAATGCTTCGCGAGATGGTTGTACAGCTTCTTCCTATCCGCGTCGGAGAGAGAGTCCCCTCCTCGCGCACCGTTGACGACTTGCATCGCCGCGACGACACCGCGAATGTTCGTCTTCAGCGCGCCGTCAATGACGTCGTGATGCGGATACTTGTACGCCGTCACAGCATCCGCTTTCGACTCGTCGTACCACCCGAACCCGAGACGGAATTTCGAGAAGTCGATGTCCTCCTTCTCCGGACCTCCCGCCCACGAGACAAGGCGCTTCCTTGCCGCGCCAGCATCCCACGAACGATCGATGGTCGGATACTTCTTGTAGGGGATGACTCGCTTCCTTTCCTCCTTGTCGTCTCCCCCCTCGGACTCTCCTTCTCCCTTCGCCGCGTAGAAGTTCCCGATCTGTCCTTCGACCTCGCGCGCGTTGACGTCCTTGGTCGCCTTCTCTTCCGTCCACGCTTCCGCGCTGTACAGGTAACAGACGGTCGTCTCCTTCCTCTCCTCGTCGAATCCGAGGATCGCGTCGACTCCCTTGTGATCGACGACCTCCGCGTCGTCTACTCGCCGGAAGCTCTTGAATCCTTCAAGCTCTTCCGTGAGGAAATACCCGTGTTCGGTTTCGAGTTGAACCACGTCCCCCACTTCGATCTCACGTCCGGGAAGCTCCTTGTCCTTGTTCGGATCGTCCGTGTCTCCGGTCTTCGCGTCCTTCCCCTTTACGTCCAGCTTGTTGACCCACTCCTTGAGCTTTACGGAAAGCTGGTGCATCCGCTGAAGCGCGTCCGGGTTAGCGGGGACAGGAACGACCGATACTTCGAGAAGTTCGACGTCCGTGTACACGCGATAAACCGTCCCGCTTTTCTTGTAGTCGTCAAGGTTGAACTCAACGACTCCGTTCGGAGTGGTCAGACGATAGACCGTCTCGTTGTTCTCCGGATCGATCTCGGTCCAGGAGTTCGGAATGAACCCGATCGAGAACGCGTTCATGAATTCCTCTTCGTACAAGGTCCTGAACATTCGACCTTCGTCCGTGGGAGCGAACTCCCCCTCGAAAAGGAGTCCCTTCGAATCGATGTCGAGGTTCAAAATCTTTCCGGCAGAGGGTTTCTGGTAATCGTGCATCTGCAAGAGAACCGGGTTCTTCATGAACTCAATTATGTTGTTGAACGCTTCGGGAAGGATGACCTCCCCGTCCCGGTCGAGAGATCGTGTCGAAGCATAAGCGAAGAACTTCCTGTCCTTCATTTCTTTGATGTGAGCGAAGACTTGCTTCTTGTCCATTCTCCTAACCCCCTTCTTCTGGATTCACGATCTCCACATAGCATCGACACCGACCGTTACAGATGACGTCCTCTCCCGGAAGCGTCGTCATCTCTCCGAGCTTCCACGGATTTCCGGAAGGCATCCCCTCGCAAGTGGGACACTCGTTCCCGTCTCCGGTTGTGTGCCAGATGCCTTGATACTTTCTCTCTGCCCCCTCCGCTACGAAGGAATGGTGCGCTACAGAGAGAACAAAATTCGCGAAGGTTTCAGCGCGGAAGGTGTGTCGGTTCAACAGATCAACCGCGACCGACGCCGCCCCTTCGCCTTCCCATCCTATATCTGAAAGCTCGCTCGCGAGTTGTGCGAGGATTGAATCGATCCTCTTTTGGACGAACGCGTCGTTCTTCGACGTCAATTGAATGAGAACCGTCTCTCGGAACGTCTCGCTCGTGAGCAAGTCTCCCATGAGTTCCTCTGCAGAAGACAGACCAAACTCGAACGCTTCCTTGAGGTACTCCGCACCCTTCTCCTTCCATCCCTTGACCCAATCGGAAAAGATTCCCTCGATGACTTCGGGAGCGTACTGTTTCGGTCCTTTCGTCCGCATCTTCTTTCCGTATCCGAAGACACCCTTCAGATGATCGCGGATCCGCTCCTTAGCGCTCTCGATCTCAAGGCGAAGTTCTTCCGCGTACCGCACTCTCATCGCTTCGATCTTCCGCGTGTTGAGAGAACCGACCTTCGTGTACTTCCTTTTCGGTCGAACGATCCGTCGCGTGATCTTCTCTCCGATCTCCTCGCGCACCTTGTCGACCGTCTTCTTCGCGTCCTTCACCGCCGTAACGGGGATGTAGTTTTGCGGAAGGTATCCGAACTCTCCCCCGTTGATTTCCGGGAACCCGAGACCCATGCTCTCGTTGATAACGTTGATCGGATATCCCATCGTATGAAAGGTCTTCGCCGTCTTCGCCTTCTCATGGAGATCCGCTTGAAGCGCTTCGACAACCGACAGATCGAAGTACCCTTGATGTTCCGGGAAATGGACGGGAAAGAAATTCGTGTTCAGGATGTCTTCGAAGTAATGCATCCGAGGGATCAGGGTCTTCTGCCAAAACCCTTTGTCTTGCGACTTCGTGTTCGCGAACGCGCGAGAGTATTCGAGGATCCCGACTTCAGCGGGAGGAACTCCGAGGATTGCACAGACCTCCTCCCTCGCCATCTTCCGAAGACCTCCGAAGTCCATGTCCCTCTGCGTGATCGGCATCTTGTCGAACTTGAGTCCTCCATCGAGGATCGCGATCGAATGAGACTTCGACAGTCCGGAATACTTCTGTTCCCATTGCGCCATGACGCGATCGTACTGATCGTCGTCGAGTGCTTGCTCTGTCGTGAGAGAGAGTCCAGGGGTCGCACCCTGTTTGAAGAAATTCCAGTTGAACTTTTGCGCGAAGTAATCCGTCTCGACCGTGAGCTTTGCGACTTGCATCGGATTGAATCCGCGAATGTCGTCGTACGGATTGAACAGTCGGAAATGAATCACTTCGTCGAGTTCGAGCGGAACCTGTTTCACTCCCCGGTCGTATACCCATCCGATGAGCTTCCCGTCTTTGACGACATGCTTGAAGTGATCCGGACGGAACATCCAAATCTCTTGGACGGTCGGCATCCCGAGTTTCTCAAGAACCCAAAACGCTTCGCCCCACCCATAGAGGAAGATCGAAGTTCCTTCGAATAGCTGGTATCGGGAAAGGTGCGGGTTGACATCTCGGAAGAGTCGGAAGCAATCGTCCTTCTCGTCATCGACCGGAACTTCCGTGTCCCCCTTGTACACTTCGTAGGGGACGCCGCCGACGTTGGACGAGATCCGATTTATGCACGCGTAGACCCAAAGGTGTTGTTTGTAAAAGTTCTCTTCCGAGATAGACCACTTCCCGGACCCGAACACTTGCGCCCATCCTGGATCCGTCAGCTTATGCGCTTTCGCGACTGACCGAAGACGATCCGCGACGACAGGGGATCGAGGGATGATTCGGTAATTTGACAGGGGGATTCCAGGATTGAAGGGTGCGAGCGCCTTCGAACCGGACACTATATCTTGCATAGGAAACGGGCCTCCTATTCAAGATATAGTGCGCGCGCGATCAGGGAGTTTCAGAGATGTCTTCGGCAAGTCCTTGGATTCTTTACCGAATCCTCGGTTCGGGGAGAATTGCGAGGAGAGCGTTGTTCACCGCGCCACAAACCGCGTCCGCTGCGTCCTTGGATCCCTTCTCCGGATGGTCGACCTTCCCTTTCATCCGATCATGATCCAGGTTGAAAAGCTCGCGCCTGAAAATCGGATGATCGTACAGGAGGATCCTCGGACCCTGGTTTATCATCGTGACGAGTTGCTTGTATGGTTCGTCGTCCTTGTCGACGGAATAGTGAGACGCCGCGATCCCTTGACGCTGAAGAATCTGAATCGACTCCACGGATCCCCATGCGTCATAGGTCACACGAGAGACTCTGTACTTATTGTCTTTCAACCAATTGACGAAGAGACGTGTTCGCTCGATCGGGATCTCTGCGGGTTTCTTTGGAGGTTCGATCACGATCACGAATTCAACCCGGACGAGCGCAACCCTCTGACTCTTCTCTCCGACCTGAATGTCGATGTATCCGTCCACGTATGCGCTTGCGATCCCCGTCCAGTCGTTCGACTTGGATTGATCGACGTGGATACATCGCGCCTTGTTCTTCGGACCCATCCGTTCCTCGATTATGAAGTCCTGGATCATCTTGTTGTTCTCGGTCGAGATCGTGATGACCTCGCTCGTGAACGGATGTCTCGCTTCGAGATAGTCCGCAAGCTCGATTACCTTCGCGTATTTCGAATGACTCTGAAAGAGTTTCCCGAGCGGTCGCGTCGAGATCCCGAGGACGTCTTGAATCGAATCGAGGAGGTTCTTCTCGAAGCTGTCCCGGAACTGTTCGGAGGGAACCCATTGAAAGAGATCTCTGTATTTCTCTTCGATCCTTCGGACTCTCCGTCTCAGGGATCCATGCTCCGGACATTCGGTCCCGAGCGCTTCGCACGTCCGGGTCAAGTCTCCATAGTTGTCGATCAGACACGGGTCGACAAGCTCCGTCCCCACGAACACGAGGAACTCGTTCAGGTCGTATTCTTTCCGCTTGACCTTGAACGCCGTCACTTCAGAGACGTGCGATCGCGAGTTGTCCCTCGCCGCCTCGATGCGCTCTTCCGTGAAGCTCGACGTCGTTGCCGCTGAAGACACAAGAACGGACAGACCATGATCGACGCCGTCAATCACAAAGCGGTTCAGTCTCCGGTTCAGGACGCTATTGTAAAGCGCCTGAGCTTTTGAGTAGTTTTTTTTCATCGCATCGAACTTCCGATCCATGAAGTTCGCTTCGTCCAGTAGAGCGCTAATCAGATGGGTTCCTACTTGATGACCGACGTCCGATCCGTAGATGATCGAGAGGTTCTTGAATTCGAGCGCTTTGTCTTTGTCTCGGTTTCTACCGAAGCGCCTTGTGAAGTACGGGATCGAGTCAACCCTTCTCCGGATCTCCCCGAACCCCGTTCTCTGAGCTTGCTCCAGAGTGATCGAGAAATAGATGAACATGATCGTCGACGATTTCATGAAATTGAACAGATACGGGATCGGTTCAAAGCATGAAAGCTCGTAGACCTTCCGGACTTCCGCGAACTCCCCCGCCGTCGACTTCCCGCTCCCGAGGGATCCTGTTACGATCCACTCGGATTTCGGCTTGTCCTCGTCGAAGACCTTCGCAAGCTCGTCCTTCCATACGTCGTAGAGCTTCAGACCGTCTTCCCCGACGTAGTACGGAGATTCAAGCCACTCCGATATAGGAACGATCTCGCGGACCTGTTTCGCTGTTTTGGGAGACTTGATTCTTCGGAGGGTGTCAAGTGCTTCGAGGATTGAGTCCGTCAAGATTAGTTCCCCTGGACTTCTGGACCTCTCGGTCCGACGTACTGAGCCATGACGACATTGAACTTGTCGTACACGAGCGTTCCGGTAGCTCCTTCCTTCCCGTCTTCGGTTTCTGCTTCTCGATGAGACACATCGATCGTCGCCGGATGATTGCTCACGAGGACGTATCCATGTTCAGCAAAATGATTCAGGAACTCTTCAAGCCCTCCAAACGGAACCGTCTTCGCGATGTAGTTGTACAGTCTATTGCTCACGAGTTCCTCCGTAGGGAATAACGGGTTTGGTTTTCGTCCCACCTTGCTTAGTCATTGCTTCCTTCGGTCGATACCTCATGATAATCAACCACTGTGGTTCGCTTCCTCCTCTCCAGGGTTGCCGCGACTCCTTCGCGTCGAGATACCAATAACCTTGTTCCGCATGAAAGTTCATTCTGTCCTCTATCTCCTGGAATGGACAGAGGAACGCTATGTACTCTTTCCTCGGTTTGTTGCGGAGCTTTTCGTCAAGGCTCTTTCCCATCCTTCCCTCCTTCGATCTTCTCCGCGAGCGCGAGGAATTGCTCGATGTCCACATCGCTCCGGAAGAGCTTGACCGCCGCCTGAAGACGACCGACATCTTTCTCGGACATTGACAAGAGTTCGTAGTACAGCGCTTCGAGATCGTCCGGGACATCCTCCGAAATCGAGGAGACTTGTTGCGCCAACGTCGCCTTCCAAATATCGACGAGCGCCTTCGATGCGATCTTGTATCCTCGTTCGAGTTCGTGCGCCTTGTATCCGTTACTCTTGACCATGAGCGGATCGAACTCCTTCTTCTCGATCGCCTCCACGAACGACATAAGGCGCTCGATCCGATTGAACTGTGCCTCGCTCACGCGAGCGAGAACCTGTCGAAGATCTAACATCGGCATGTCTATTTCTCCGCAATGCTCCGGACCATCCTAAAGATCCGATCAATGTCTCCTCGGGAAAGCTTGTATCTCGCCATCGCCGCGCGATACGCCTCATCCGGGTTCTTCTGGTCCCGGATGAACACGTACATCTCCGCTTTTGAAATCAACGAGTCGATCGTGTTTTTCCTCGGGATTATGAGTCTCCTTCCGACCCCATGCGACAGGATGTGATAGAACTCAGCGGGGAAGTTCTTGTCCGGGGTCTGAGCTTTTGCGTCTTCGTCCTCCTCCTTCTTTCCTTTCCCCTTGGACGCTTTCATGTCGGGATACTGAAGTGCTTGGAACAGATCCATCATAAACGTGTCCTTCATCTCGTGCGCCAGGAGCTTGATGAAGACTTCCTCCGCGCTCTTCTCAGGGGGACGGATCAGGATCGACATAATCGATAATCCTCCATACGAAAGTTTTGATGGTTCGTTGATCCTCCGCACTATACGAAGAGATCTCTCGCCTTCCTTGCAATACGTCGAGCGCCATCTTCCGCGCTTTGCACTTCGCCTTGATTCCGATCTCGTCAAGAATCTCGTCTCGGATCCTCACGAGAAGGAGTTCCTGTTTCGTCGCGAGTTCATACTCCTCGACGTCCAGGAGCGACAGGAAGATCCCCTCCCTCTTCCGCTCCGCTCTGTACGTCCTGAAGACACTCGCAACCCTCGACCGGACGACCCGCTCCGCGAAGTGATGATTCTCCGTCTGAAGCTTCTTCCGGTTCTTCGATAATGCTTCCCATCCTCCCGCGACACATCGAGCGATCATCTCCCGCTGTTTCTCGTTGTCCGCGTTCATCTTGTTGTACACAATTCCGCGCACGTAAGCAAGGAGCGCCCTTCCTGTCTCATCGCTCCCGAGTCCGTGTCGCTTGATCGCATCTGTCAACGTCAATGGATGGTCCTCCCGAGATCCTCTCCTGAAGCGTTCGAGAGAAGCTCCCTCCCCTTATCGCTCAACCATCCCGCTCGGAGCGACATGCCGTACTCGATCAGATCACGATCGTAAGCGCGCTCCATTGCTCGGAAGCAAACCTTCTCCGGTTCTCCCGTGATCGTCGAGAGGATCTGTTCCGGCCATTGCTTGAAGTGGAAGTCCGATCTCAACCAATAGACGAAACAGACTTGAAGATCAGAGACGTCTTTCCTCGCCACGACTACGACTCCTTCTTCGAAGACATCTCTTCCCGAAAAGCTCGGAACGCCTTCGTGATTCGCTTGACGGGATTCTCTCCCCGTTGCGCCGCTTCCGCAACTACCTCCGCTGTCTTGCGGTCGACTATATCAAATTCTGTCGCGTTGAACACGAAAAACCTCCTGTCTCCGAACACCATGAACCTGTTCTCTCGACCGCTCCGGATCCAGATCGAGCGCTCCCTCCTCTGTCCAAGATAGAAGACGAGCGCAACGAACACGACGCACGCACCGACGAGAGAAATATGCAACAGGTCGACCGTCATGACTTCTCCTTCTTCACCGCTTTCACGTCAGATGGACGAACGATCCTCCGACCCTTCTTCTTCGTCCGCTCCTTGTTCTTCCGCTGAAGCTCTTCCTGTTTGAGTACCTTCTCCAAGTCGAACCCGACGAAGTCTCCCGTCATATTCATCCAGAAGATCAACGCTGTGAGATTCGGTTTCGCGGGGATCCGCTTCTCCTCTCCCGTCTCCGGATCTATCTCCGGGTTTCCGTCCTTGTCCTCTTTGACCTTCGTGGGAACGATGAACCATCTCCACATCTGATCCTTTGCGATGTCCGCTTGCTCCATGTCGAGCGCCGCGAGTTTTTCCTTAAAGCCCTTCTCCGACTTCCATCGATAGACCTGATTCCGATGAAGAGGAGGACTCATCTTCCGGATCGTCCGAGTGATCGAATACCCGCATTGAGGATACAGGAAAAGGAACTCCTCTTGTCGCTCGCGTTTCGTCGTCGCCATTGATCTTTTTTATAGAAGTGTACACATCATTCATGCTTCTCGTTTGGAATCGCGGACTTTGCCTCATTCCGAGAGTTCACAAGTCCGTCGTTTTGTCTACATGCTTCGCTTCAACCCCTTTTCCGTCCCTCAATCTCCCCCGCTCTTCTCCTCTTCCTCCCTCTCTTGAAGCTCCTTCGTCTTGACAACCTCGACCTCTATCCCCTGGATGTTCAAGAGGAACCCGGACAAATGCGTCACTTCTTCGTAGGTCAACCGATCGAGTCTCGCGCGCATCCCCCCGAGTTGAATCCTCACCGTCCAGACGTGTCCGGACTTCTCGTCCCTCAGTTCCTCGATGATCGAGATCGCGTATTGCATTAACTGCGTATCGTTCCTGATCTCCTTCGTTTTCATCGCTCCGACTCCTTCCTTTTTGCTTCAAGCTCCGACATTCTTGCAGAGATCTCGAAATCAAACTCCGCGAGAGCCTCAAGATCCATCTCCTTCACGATCCTGTTCGCTACCTCGACGACCCCTCCAGGTCGGAGCATGTCCGATCTATCGACGATCTCCTTGACGATCCTGTTCATGACGAGAGGATCCCCAGAATCACGCTTACCTCCTTCCCTCGCGTGAAGGGCCGCCTGTTGTGTCCCGACCGTTCCCTCCAAAGCGATCAACCTGTCCATGCCCAGGGACAGGACGATGTCCTCCGCGATCTTCAAGTTGCTGTCCGGACTCAACCGCGCGAGAATCCCCTCGACGATCTTCATAATGTCCTCCAGTTTGAAGGAATCGATCGCGAGAACCATCGCAGAGATCGCCTTGTCTTTCGCCCACTTCTCCCGGTTCTTCATGCACGTTCCGCACTGTCCCACGCTCAGGGTCCGGATTCCGTCCTCTCCCTCGTATTCAACGATCCCGAGAGAGTTGTTCGTATGGATCGCGCATCGCGCTCGAATGTCCTCACTCATCGCAAACCACCTCCTTTCGTTCCTCTTCTCTTGCTTCTCCGATGACGTCTTCTTTCATCCACTTTCCGAGCTTCGCCGCCGATATCCCCGTGTCCCTGGACACGTCCCCGATCGACTCTCCACTCCGCAATCTCTTGACCCTCCCCTGATTCTTCGGAGCTTTCCACTTCCACGGGGAGAAGCGGTTCTCCTTGTTCGCAACCAAGAAGTCCTCCTCTCCATGCACGACCCCCGCCTCGCTCGCGACGTAGAGGGAACACTCCCCCTTCAGTCTCCTCGGGTCGAACTTCCGACACTCAGATTTCACGAGATCTCTGTATGGACAATCGTCCGGACAGCGCTCCGTGCATGGACCCGTCTTCATCGTACCGCCTCAACCGTACAGGGGATCTTCCTCTCGACCTCCGCGTCCACATACGCCGCGACAAGCTCGTCCTGAGTGAACCACTCCGCTCCCTTCTCCGTCTGAACGTTGATCTTCGCTCCCCCGTCATCGAACCCGAGCATCCTCACGATCCCTCTTGTCTTGAACGGCGTCCGAACCATCTCCCCGATCTCGAAGAGAAAGTCGACCGAGAGCTTCGGACGCTTCGGTTCAATGTCCAGGGTCGGAACCTCCTCCTCTTCAATCGGTTCTCTCCCTTCTCCCCGGCATCTCGGACACGGGAGAGGACGAACCACTCCCGCGCGGATCGCTCCCTTCGACATCCCCGGAAGCTCGTCCCACGCACGCCACGACGTTCCCTCCTCGTCGTTCGCGATATACTTCCATCCCTCACACTCCGGACACGCGTCCTCCCCCTCGTAGATCTCGATCGTCTCTGTCCGGACCGTTCCGGGTCCGACTGGTTTCTGGAATGTCTTCATCTCTTTTTCCTCCTTCATTTTGTGGGGAGTCCTTTCTCCTTGATCCTCTCCAGGATCGCGCGAGCTTGCTCCCCTTTGTCGTGGACGAGAATAGTCGCCGGCCGATTCCAATGTCCCCGATACATGAGTGGAGACGCATACGTCCGAAGCGTCTTCATGATCTCTTCCCACAGATCCACAGGGACGAACATCTCCTTGTTTACGCTCACCGCTTCTTCCTCCAGGTCTGACGGGAACTCCCCGTCGCTCCACTCTTCGCGCTCGTCTTCCGCGATCGCCGCGCGACCTTGTTCGCCGCGTGACGTCGATCGGATCTCCTCATCCTCCTTCCACGCGACGCCTTTACGCCGTGCTTCGGTTCCCGCTTCCGCGAGGAGACGACCATCCGCGCGAGATCGATGAATCCCCTCAGTCGTCCGGAGTCGAACCATCCCTTCCGCTCGTGGGTCGTCAACCCCTCGGTTCCGTCTCCGACGAGCGCGATCTCCTCGTCTGACGGCATCTTGAAATCAACCTTGTCCTCTTCCTTCACGGTGATATCTCCTTGTCCTGAGTGTTTTCTTCAGGTAAAGCGGATGCGAGGGTTCGCCGTCCTTCGTTCTCGACAGACATCTCGGATTACTTATCATCGGGAAGACCTCGTGCGCTCTCCCGAGGAAGTTCCCGTGCGCTCCCCACGCGCAAACCGTCTCCCACGATCCGCGATTAAACCATCGAATGAAGTCGTCGTTCTCCGGGAGATTCGCTCCCGCGCCTTGCTCCCTCATCTCCTTCGGGTTGTACGTCCGGAAGCTGAACAGGTTCAGAATCACGACTCCCCCGAACCCCCACTTCTCCGCGTACCCGATACACCTTCGGATCGTAGGGTCGTCCCGCTCCTCGTCCGCTGTCGATGGGTTCAGAAGAACGAACGTCACGTACGCTCCGGAAGGACGCCACAATCGCCACAAGGCGAACCGATGCTTCCGGTCCTCCGAGAAAAGCGCGCCTCTCCAGTCAAACAGGTCCGCTCTCATTTCCTCTTGACCCCGCCCTCCTCGATCTTCCGGATCAAATCCATCGCTCCGGGGGATCCCGTCGAATGCTTGTGCATGTACGACTTTGCGTATTCGATGATCTCTGCGAATGCGCAAACCTCGTCCTCGTGTTCGAGCGTCAACGACAGGTTCGTTATTCTCTGAGAAGTCTTTACGATCGCCATCCTTCTATCCCCCGCTATTCGAAAACACCCTGCGTCTGGTCGAACTCCACATCGATATAGAACCTCATTCCGCAATCCGGGCATTCCCACGGAATCGAGTCTCCAGGACATAGATCTATTTCCTCAGATTGATCGATCCATTCCCCACAAGCTGGACAATATACCCTCATAATTAGCCCTCAACCCTTCGTCGCCTCGCGCTTTCGTCGTCCTCCAAAAAAAGAACACCGACCGGAATCATATTGTGGGTTTGTTAATTATTCTTCTCCAGAAGATCGGATCCGAGCTTTGCAAGAACAAGCTCCATGAGCGCGGGATTCCGCTGCATCGCCTCGACCATCGTCGCCGCGATCGCGTCCGTCTCGTTGATGTTCTGAAGCTTGTCCACCGCGTTCCCCACTCCCGCGATCGCTTGCAAGGATGCAAGGTGACACTGGATCGACAGGTTCCGCGCGTCCCGAAGTCCGTCCGCGTGCGCCTGGATCTTTTGCGCTTCCTGTGCCATGACCGTTGACAGGACGCCGCTCGCGGTCTTCTGTACTTCGTCGATTCCGATGTCCTGTCCGACACTGTATTGCTCGGAACTCGTGACGGTTCTCGTCGCCATCGAGGACACAAGCTGTTGAATGTTCTTGAGCATATCCAGGACGTCAGAGCTTACTGTCGTCCCTGCCGCTCCTCCCCCTCCCCTTCCCGCTCCCGCTGTCTTTCCTGATTTCGCCATGTTTTACTCTCCTCTCTTTCTGTACGTCGTTTTACAACATCGATTCCGGTCGATGTCTGTTTCTTATGGGTCCGCTATGTATTGACGTCCGTCCGGACAGACGAGGAGATCCCCCGGATCCGCGCGGACGTCGCCGCATGGGATTATACAGAGAAGCTTCTCCCCTCCGTCCTCGACACACGCCACTTCCCACGGAATACAGGTCAGATCGTCCCCCTTCCAATCCTGGATCACTTGTATCTGTCCAGGGAGATTCCCCTCGTTTTCGGCATCCTCGTTGCTCTCAAAGGGATTTCGAAGCATTGCTCCCTCTGCCTCGACCGCCGCCATGACGACCGCGAACACGAGCGCCGCCATCGCCGCCACGAGGAACCCACCGACGAACGCTTTCCAGACGGATCCCGGATTCGCGAGACGCATCCCGCCGTCCAGGAGGATAAGCTCATCCTTGAATCCCATTCTCCGGTTTCGCATCCCCCACTCGTGAAGCATCCTGTCGTGTTCCTCGTCCGAAAGATAATGGTCGACCTCGATGAAGTACGTCTTCGGTTTGGGATATCGCATTATTCCTCCTTCTTCATCCCCGGACGAATGATCCTCCGGGTTCGCTCCGTGGGTCTTCGCTTCTCCTTCTTCGCCGGTCCAGTCCGCATGTTCAGGATCGACTTCGGGATTCCAAGCTCCTTGATGATCTCCCCGCGCATCTCTTCCTTGAGCTTCTCGATCTCCTTGTCCTTTTGCGCCTGAAGCATTTTGTAGTACATGATGGGCGAGTTACTCGTCGTCTTCGAGATCAGGTCTTTCGTTATCTCGCACCCTAACCCCATGTCGTTTCCGATGATCTCCACGAAGGGGATCATCGGAAACGACTTCGTGATGTGTGAATCGTCGAACGGTCCTTTGTCAATGTAGTCCTCGATCACTGTGAGAAGTTTGACGGGATCCTTCTCCTGAAAGAACGTCGGCGTCGTGAACATCGACGGCTTCGTCTCCCGCTCCTTCCCACAAAAAGGACACGGGTTGTCATCCTCCGCGATCCTTGCTCCGCATGGACAATACCTTCGTCTCATTTGCCGCTCCCCATGTCTTGCGGACTCTTTCCTCGATTTCCGCGCGCTGTTGCTCCAGGATCTCGCGCTCGAATTTCGGATCGAGTATCCATTCGATGTTTCCGAGCGGTTTACTCAGAAACCGCACGACGAACGGTTCGTCCCTCTCCCTCCACTCCTTCTCCGAGATCTCTGTCGACATCCGGTTCAGATTGCTCAACGCGGACAGGATGTCCAACATCCCGAGCTTGGACATCCGAATGACGGTCCGCTTCTCCTCGACCTCTATCCGGAGATTGTACTGTTGGTGTCTCATCCTTGTTCCCTCAGAGCTTCTCGAAGCGCCGTTACGTCCAATGGAATCGGTTGCCTGAGAAGCGCCTCGATGTCTTCTTTCGTGAGCGCCGCGCCTTGCTTCGCGTTCGACCACGTTGACCCGAACTGTCTCGCAACAGCGCCGATCAGAACCCCGAGGAGCGTCGAGAGCGTCTTCGTGTCTGCGAGTCCATGCTTCCCGCAGAAATACAGGAGCAACGCCGCTCCGACCCACAGAAGACCTTCATAGATTGCTTCCGTCTTTGACATGACTCCCTCCCTTTACTTCTTGTGGGTTTTCCCTCTCCTCTTGAACTCGGTTGGAAGCGGTCCTTTCATCCTCTTTCCTCCCATCTCGGAAGACGCGAAGGTATCGATGACTTGATCCTCCAGCGTGATCGCGAGGACGATCCCGACGAGCGCATCGAGTTCCGCATCGCTCATCGATCGAATCGCTCTGGACTGGACGACCTCGATCAACAGGTCCAAGTCTCGCGGATCCATCTTGCGGAGGATCTCAAAAAACCTCCGGAGAAGTTCCCGCTTCTCTGTCGGTGTCAGCGGATGGTTGAATAACGACAGGATGAAGATCGCGGCCTTCGCGAGATCGACAAGGTTCTTCACTGTATCGCTCACCTTCTCCTGTCCCTCTTCGCTCGTGAGATACTCGACGACTTCCTGAATGAAGCTTTTAACGTCCTGTAGTATCCCCATTGTCTTTCCCCTTCTCTTTGGGTTTCTGAAGCTTGACCTTCTTCCATGGAGTTTCCTTCGGGACTCCGCAATATCGCTCAACCCCTCCCCACTTCTTCAACGCATCGACGAGCGCGTCTGCACTCTTGCAGACGACGCGGGTCTTCTGGATCCGGATCACTCCTCTCCGAGACAAGTCCCTCTCCAGGTCGAAGAACTCCTCTCCCGCTCTCAACGCGATCTGAGCGAGGATCCTGGACGCGGGTCCGTGCATCCTCGTGAACGCCATGATTTTCATTTTCCAGGGAAGAGACTCCATGGAGCACCCTCTCAGGAAAAAGAGATCGGTCCACTTCTTTCGATAGTCGACCTCCCATCGGACGGGTTCCATCTCGAACGGAGTATGAGGGTTCGCGTTGAACGCGTTCGGGTACGGGAAGAACGAGAACTTCTCCGCTCCTGGAAGATTTCCCATCTTCACGAGGAACTCCTTGAAGGAGTCCCAATCCTCCGACGTCTCTCCCGGTAGTCCGAGGATGTAGTATGCGCGGAGTCCCCGCTTGCCTTGCGAGATCATCCTCGCGACCTGTTCGAGAAGAATCTCGTCAGAGATGTTTTTCCGAACGCTCTTCCGCAATCGCTCGGAGATCCCCTCGATCCCCACTTGCGGGAGCGTCTTCTGTTGTCGGAGATGAACGTTCTCGATCCGCGTGTCCTGTTCGCTCCGGACGAGCTTCTTCTCCGCGCAGAGGTAATCAAGCTCTTCTGCCGACGAATACGCCGTGACTTCAGGGGCGAAGAGAGAGATCCGCTTCGTCTTGCAGCGCCGCACGAGCGGACGAAGCTCCTCGATCGGAACTTCGCGGTATGGTTTCAGATGGGAGACGAGACAGAACTTACAGCGGTAGCGACATCCGCGCGCGATCTCGACGCGCGTGAAGTCGTTCGTGATGTGGGAGAATCCTCGGAGACTCTCGACACAAGCGTACTCGACCGACTTCTGTTTGTGCGAGAGATAAAGGGAGGGAGGAGTTTCGTTCTTGAAGAGTCGAAGAGGGAACCCCTCCTCGCCGTCACCGACGAAGACCTCGTCACCATACGCGAGGAGAGGGACAGGGTTGAATGTTTGATATCCTCCGATCCGGATACGCGGTCGACTTTTGAGATCCTCGTTCTTCGAGATACCCGCTTTCCGGAGGAAGTCCGCGAGAAGGTAAAGGTGTTCCCACCAAAATAGGGAGAAGAAGATCTCGTCCGCGTACCTCGCGGTTTTCGGTGACACCCGGAACGTCTCGCACTTGTCCTTGATCCTGGACAGGACGAGCGCGAGTCCGTACGAGAAGTCGTCGCGCCCGAATGATAGATACCCGATCTTCATGTCCCCGTCCTTTGAAGGGCGTCCATGATCTTGTCAACGTTCTCCGCGTTGACCTTCTCGATCTCTTTCCGGAACTCCTCGTCGCTTTTGCGCCATCGGTAGAAGACGGTTCTCGGGATCCCCGCGTGTCTACATGCGACGAACATACTTCCCCCCGACTCTCAATACTTTCTGATGAATCGTTCTTTGTTTTTCTGCATGGCTGTCCCCCTTCGCTCTGTTACGCGTTTTCGCGAACGATCCCTTCAGGTAGTCCGCGAGTTCTTTCGGGAGCAACACTCCCCCGTCGTTCGATACAAGCGGAGACTTCTCCGTCCTCCGGATTCTCCCCGCGATATGCTCGACTTCGAGAAGTTCTTTCGGAATGATCCTGTACTTCGTGACCCCGCCGCAGTCTCGACACGGAAGCATGTAACCTCCCGGACAGAAGTCGAACCCCTCCGTGCTCAGATTGAAGAACGCGCGACAAGATTCCCGCGTACAGAGATACACTCGCACGAACTCGGTCATCCGATCTCCGTCGTGTTCCATCTTTTCGGTGTGATCCAGTTCAGGAAGTTCTGTCGAGGGATGGAGTCCCGGTTGTACCATTCGCACGCGTACAACCGTCCTCCCTTCTTGGAGGGTGTGTCGATGAGGAATGCAAGACGATCCCCGACGAGGATCTCCGTGATCGTTGCGATCAGGGACAGGGTCGACCATCCCCACAATCCCCCGACCTTCGTTATTCCGATCGCGGGATAGTTCTCCTCAAGAGAAAGGAGCGCCTTCTCCTGGACTCCGGGTTGCGTGACCACGACCCTGTTGAACTCTTCGTACGTGATGGGATGGATCTCAAGAAGCATGTTCAGAATCATCGGGAGATAGTCCATCAAGAGGTTCCGTTGATACTCCATGACCGCGCGATCGCGATCGGTGATGATTTGGATCTCCCCCTCGTAGACGAAGAGCTTTCTCCATTCCGGTCCGTCGAGTTCAGGGAGTCCCCACGCTTCGCGCGCTTCCTCTTCTTGCTTCTGGATCTCTTCTCTCCTTCGGTTTCCGTCTCCCATGTTCAACCCCTCCTTTATCAAACTCTTCTCGGGATCGAATTCACACTCCTCGCAATTCCCCGGACAATGCTTCCAGTCGTAACGGTCGGCGTCGTACGGATCGCTCACGGACCACTCCTCATCTTTTCGGATTCGTCACGATCATTCGTCTTCCGTCCCGAAGGTCGATCCTCGCTTCCATGATTCCATGTCCACAGCATAAAGCAATGGTCACGATGTTCGCAGCGTTCAGCGCCGCGACTATGTCCGCGATGCAAAAATCAATGTCTTGCCGCCTTCCGTTGATCGGCATCGGGACTTGATGTTCGTACGATCCGACCTGACAGCATTCCCTCGATTCCTTGGAACCTACAAACTCCATGTTACTCCTCGATCGAGATCTTGCAGTTATACGCCTTTTCCATGTCAAAGAGAACTTGACGAATCTCGTCCCGCTTCCCCGCCCACAATCCCGGATGAACCGAGATCCGGATTATGATGTTCGGATCCTTCTTGTATGTCTTCACTCCCGAGGAGTCCTCACCTTCCGAACCTTCCGAACCGTCCGGAGGGATCGTCGCCTCCCCGCTCGCCTTCAAGAGATCCTCGACCACGTCCTTGTCGAACCCGCTCATCTTCGCGATCTCTTCGTGACTCATCCCTTCCTCGGTTGCGAGGACATCGAACTCCGTCCGGAGAAGATCCTCGTCCCACGGGGATTCCGCGACAACGTTGTCCCCTAATCGCCGGCCCCTTGCTTCCCTCGCCGTGAGATCCTTTCTTCGGACGCACGGAGCTTCCTTCCGTCCGAGTCGCTTTGCTGCGAGCTTGCGACCATGACCCGCGATGATAACCCCGTCCCTGTCAAGCTCGATCGCGGGATGGAACCCATACAGTTCAATCTGTTCCGCGATCTTCTTCACTTGATGTTCGGGATGTTTCTTCGGGTTGTGTTCGTACTCGATGATCTTGTCGAGAGGAACCCATTCGACGGGAAGTCCGGAGGGATCCGGACGTGCTGTCTTCTTTTTCGACATCTCTTCTCCTCCTCTGACGCGGTTGATTCCCCCTGAAAAAAGAAAAGCTCCGAGCGTGCCGAATCGTATCGTCGACTCGAAGCGACGGAGCTTCATGAGGGAATCGTTTTGAATCAAGAAAGGGGATTACGACGGGAAGTCTCTCAGATGGAGGGTCGCCTTGTCAAGCTCGAATTTCTCTTGACCCGAACTTTTTCGGTGAGGTATCCTCTCAAACGTACAGCGGGAGACTCAGGAAGCGAGAACGGACCGTGATCGGACCGACCTCCTCCCCGAGATCTCCCGTTGTCATTTCTGTACCGTTCTCTCCTCTCCTGTCATACTCCGTACTTCTCCCGAACAACATCGCAGTGATCTTGAAGGAGCTTCCGCGCCATGTTCGGGACATACTCGCTCCTCGTCTCCCATCGCGAGATCTGAGATTGATCCACCCCCAAGATGGTCGCTACCTGAAATTGCGTCCACCCGAACGTCTCCCGGAGGTTCCGGAGATCCTCTCCCTTCATGAACGGGTTCGTAAGGATCCTGTTGATCTTTCTTCTCTTCTTGTTCATGTCCTCCCTTCCTTCAGATCTTGAACTTGAGCGCGATCGTCTGAGAATGGTCCCCTTCGAGGATGTCCGCGATCGCTCGGAACATGGGGACAAGCTCGTGAGATTCCCCCGTGAGAAGAACGGGAGCGGTCTTTCCGCGCTGTTTCGAGAAGAGGGCGACAGTCCCCACTCCCTCGCCGTCGACGAGCGCCGTACGGTCAATCTCGATCCCCTGAACCGCGAAGTTTCCGTTCCTCCCGCGTGCGGTAAGCTTCGAGATCTTGTCCCATTCGAAGGGAGCGTCCTTCGCCTTTTCCTTCTCGGTCGCTTTCGGTTCCTTGATCGCCGTCTCCAGGTCCACGAGGAGATCCCGAGGGATCCACTTTCGGAGTCGATACGCTTCGAGAACTTCCCTCGCGACCCTCTTCAGACTCAGATTCTTTTCAGACATCTCTTCACATCCTCCTTTTGGTTTAGTCATCGTGTCAAGTTCACGATAGAGATAAGGATAGGCTTCTTGGGTTCAGTTCCCATAGTCGAGATCCTGGATTCCGATCACTCTCCCGCCGCTCACCGTAACCGCCTTCATGAACTGTCCGGACCCTCGGTTGTAGTAATGCGTGACGACACACTTCCTCCGGACGTGGTTCGGTTCGAAGTAATAGTCCTGATCGCACGGCGAGGACGTCGTCGGACTTCCACACTTCGAGAGAAGCTCGATCTCCGGATCTCCGACATCCACGATTCTTCCGGAACAGAAGATCGTCCCGACCTCGGATCCTTCCGCGACACTCATGAAGTCCAGGACGATCGACACAACCGTCGCGAGCGCCGCGATCCCGATCACAATCCAAACCCATTTAGGTGTCTTCATACCGTCCCCCATGCTCTTGACTTCTCAGGTTTCCCGAAGATCCGATCCGTCTTCTCTGTCGCTCTCCCGTACTGACTCGGAGGATTGACGGTGAGCTTCGGGTACTCGTCCTTGAACGACAGCGGTCGAAGTTTCCCCCCGCAGTACAGACACTGCGCCTTCCTCACGTCGAAAGGGACCGACCTCGACTCGAACGCAACCTCGCACGCATCACACACAGCGCCCATGACATTCATTTTTTCTTCCCTCCTTTGTCGATTGACTCTTCCAGTCTCATCGAATAGTACAGATCCGCGCGAACAAACAGATTCAGGAGCGCCGCGCGGAGAGTTCGAAGTTCTTTGAGATCGAGCTTCCGAACGATCAGGTTGTCGACCCCGAGAAAATCGAGTTCCTTCGTAAGCGAGCGCGCATCTTCCTTGACGTTCTTCCATTCACGATCCCACGGAACGAGCTTCCTCTTTCTCTTCTTGATGCATCCGTTCGACATCTCTTCCTTTCCTCCGGTTCGTCTCAGGGTATGACTTCAGTTTATGCGGATTGCATAAAGAGATCAAGAAGAGAATTGTCCCCGAGATCTCTTCCGAAACTCCGGAGGGAACGACCGATGCTTTCCCTCGACACCCTCGCGATAGACCGGAAGATCCGTGGATACCAGAAGCTTCGAATGATACGACGTCGCTTCGAGCGCGCCGTTGCAGTGCCGACACGCGAGCTTCCGGAGTGGTTCATTCGTGATCGAGTTGTCGCTCCCCCGTTGATTGATCCTCGTCGTCACCTTCCTCCGCGTCGCCGCGTCGACGTCCTTCGGAAGATACTCAGGATCCCAAACGAACCGGACTTTACAGGTTGTGCATTTTGCCTGAGAAGGCATATTGTTCTCCTTCCGTTCGATAAAAGACGAAGCTCGTCGGACGACCATCCTTCTCGACCTGGACGACGATCTTCTTCACGGCGAAGTGATCGAAGATCTCCTCCGATACTTCCGGGATCCACATTCTGAACCGACCTTCCTGATCCGTACGATGCGTCTTCATGGTTTGCTCCTCCGGGTCTTCCTTCGGATGATACTTCGCATACATTCTCGCGATCCGTCGCATTCCGAACGCGGTCAAGTACGTTCGCCCGTTCGCCTCGATCACATCGCGCTCGTGGAGCGCGCACTCCGCTTCCGACAGGAACGCCTCGACCGACTCCGCAAGCGGGAGCGCGGATCCTTTCTTCGTCTCCATCATGTTCAGATCCTCCGTCCTTCAAAAAGGAATCTCTGTGATTACCTTCCCCTCGTATCCGGAGACGTATCCTTCCGGGACGACCTTCATGAATAACATTCGAGCGCTCAAGATCTGCGACGCTGCGATCTTCCGTTCCTCTTTCGTCATCGACTCCCACTCCGACCGATGACGCGTTACGATATCCTCGCACGCACAAGCAATCCTCTCCGCGAAGGTTCCGTACGAGTCCTCTCCTTGCTCGATCTCCGAGTCCCTGTATGTCTGAAGAAGGAGGCTCACTTCGCTCGTTACCGCTCTATGCGCGTTGAGCGCCTTCAATAACTCCGAGTCCTTCATGTTCAGTTCCTCCTCTGATCGGGTCTTCTCTTCCACGAAGCGCACAACTCGCAGAGCATCAAACCGCCGTTGTCGATCGAGATGTCTCCCATCCGGACCGTGTCCCCACAATCCGTACACGTCTCCTCCGAATTGAGAAACTCCTCGCTCTCGTCCTTGAGATTCGCGACCTCGGTCTGACACCTTTGACAAATGTTCGCTCCGTCCTTCCATCTGTGAAACTCCATCCGTCCCCCGCAGCGATGACAAGACGGAGACAGATCTTCGAGAAGTATCGCCTTCATTTCTTCTTCCTCCTGTCTCGTTTCGGAATGTCCTTCTTCCGGATCGACCGGACATTCTTCGCCGCGTCCTTGTGCATCCTCGCGAGTCCCGCGAGACGCTCCGCTTGCGCGAGATGATAGATCCGGAGTTGACTCTTCGCTTCCTGAAGCGTGACCCCCGTTGCATCGCGGAGATCCACGGCGATGATCTTCGCGTCGACTCCTGTTCCCTGGACCTTGTATCCGAGGTATTTCCTCCGGTTTTTCTGTACGACGTCGTCCGTCATCTGAATGTCCTCCCTCGCTTACGAGAATCGATTCTGAGCATGTCCCCCGCTCCCGAAAGGGAAGGGGAGCGCCTTGTCCCCCTTCCCCATTCTCGGGGATCCTACTTATCCAGGTGCTTCAACCTGGACGGACGGATGATCCTCCGAATCGGAGCGTCGTCCATCCAGGGACGGACCGCTTTCGAGATCTTCCCGACCTCGGTCCGGACCCGCTTCTTGAACTTCTCGTCCTCCTTCAGATCCTCGATGTCGACGCCGTTCAGGATCCGCTGAAGGTTCTCGATCTCCTTCTCAAGATCGCCGTCCTGGAAGACGTTCAGGGAGGACAGGTGTTGAATCTTCTCGACCCTGGACTCGACGAAGTCCCCACGGATGACCTTCCGCTTCCCGTCCTTCGATCCGGACGTCAGACCCTCGACGATCTCCCCGACGACCTCCTTGAACGCGAGACGAAGATTGAACATCGCCGTCTCTCGGAACTCTCCCATCATGTCCTTGAACTTGTCGATCTCGTTCGCTTGCATCTCGGGAGGGAGGACGTCGTCACCGTTCTCGGGAGTGACCTTCAACCAGTTCCAAGACATCTTGAAGTGATTCCGGACGTCGTCCGGATAGTCTTCCGGATTGTAGAGTGGACCGAGGTTCACTCGCGCTTCCGCTTTGAGATTCTCCATCTCCTTATGGAGCGTCTCGACCTTCTCATAAAACAGGACGCTCATTTCCTTCAGTAACGCTTCCGTCGACAGGATGTCGTTCTTCGCGATGAAGAAGCTTGCGCGGTCATCCCATCCGGGAACCATCCTTCTCTCGACTTCTGCGACGGTTTGTCCCTTTACCCTGTTGATTGGAAGGATCGCCTTGTCTCGATCGACAAGGGACTTCCTCGCGTCCCACGTCCCTTCTTTCGCGACCGCCCCGTCATCTCCTGGTTTGCACTCGACTTTATCCTGATCGACCTTCTTCCTCCCTTGCCATTGGGAGAAGCGGAGCTTCAGGAGTCGACCGCACTCGAAGACCTCGGGGATCTTCTTCTCTTCAGACTTTTCTTTCTTCTTCGTCTTCATGATTCTCTCCTCCGTTGCACATCACATTGTCTTGAAATTTACCCGCACCACGGATTCCCGACCACACAATCTCTTGGACGACTCTCCGTTCTCCATCCCGCGCACTTCTCGCAGACGCCACAAAGGACGTCCCGAGATTCCGGTGTCGACCACGGGATTTCGAGCTTTCCATCGTCTCGACAGAACATCGTGATCTCATCCCCGGACACGCTCTCGTTCTTTCCGCTGTTTGAAGTAATCGGAAGTCTTCCTCGTTTTCTTAACGCGTCCGAGAGCTTTCTCCAGGAATTGCGTTGCCTCATAACAGGATCCTCCCTTGAACCCTTTCGCCTTGACCTCGACTTCACCGTCATCGTAACAATTCACGATGATCTCTTCGCCTTTTTTGAGTCTTCTCGTCATGATGTTGACCTCCGTTACCTCGTGATCTTTAGTTGAATCCCGAGCGATTGTTTGTCGCGGCTCAAGAAGCGCCGCAGCTTGGACCGCTTCGTCTCCTTCACCTTGAACCCCTTCGCCTTCGCCGCCTTCGTCGTCTTCTCGACGGTGTACGCTTGCTTCAACAGATTTCCGTGAGCGCCGCAAATCCTTTTCAAGCTTCCCGTTTGAAAGAAGTCCGCGATGAAGACGTACTGTCCGGTCTTCGGATGCTTGACGATCCCGATCTCATACGCGCAGCCGGGGATCCTGATCGCGTGATCGCACTTCCCGAGATCCTTCTCCGTGAACCCGTCCGGGATCGGATAGTCTCCGATCGAGTGTCCCCACCATGCGTATGTCTTCTGATTCCTCCGAAGTTCCGCTCCAGGGTGCAACCGCTTGATCGCCGCCTCGACCACGTCCAGGTCGGAACAATCGACTTCCATTACGTCGACGTGACTCATGATGTTCTCCTCCTGTTTCCTAAGTCGTTAGAGATCTCTGTTCAACTTCTAGTTGACGCTCTCGCCGTCCCGCTTGATTCTCCTGGTCGATCCGGACGGATCGATCTTCTTGTCCTTCGGATTCTTCCTCGTGGTCGCAAGGACACATCGCCCCTTCTTGTCTCTCCCCTTCGGGAATGCCCAGTCTTCAAGCTCCTTCACTCCCTCGGGATCCACTTCCACGATCGGAGTCACGAACATGCTCGCGTCCTTCAGGGTCCGATTCAACATCGACGCGTTGAGGACCATTTGCTCGATCTCCGCTCCGGTCCATCCTTCCATCTCGGGAGCGTCGAAGTTATCGACGTCGTGAATCTTGCAGTAATGATCGAGGATCTCGTCCCGCGTCTCCTTGTCCGGGAAGTCCACGAAGAAGATCGCGTCCCATCGTCCCGCGCGCTTCCATGCCGGAGGGAGCTTGTCGATTGCGTTACACGTCGCAATCACGTACGCCTTTCCGCGAGGACGGTCCGACAACCACTTCAGAAGAATCGCGCCGACGCCGCTTCTCGATCCCCCGTCTCCTTCGTGCGCGCGCGCTCCCGGATGTCCCTTCTCGATCTCGTCGAACATGACGATCGGACTTCCTTGCGAGTCGATGATCTTCGTCGACTGATACGCTTTCGTCTCCGCTTGACCGACAAGCGCCTTTCCTTCCGACATGATCTTGTTGATATCCGCGATGATCGTGTCCCGCTCGACGTGCGCTCCGATCGTCTTCGCGAGTTCCGTTTTCCCGCTTCCCGCCATCCCGATGAGGAGGATCCCCTTGTACTTGTCGCTCTTCAGGGAATCGAGAATGTATCCCTTGACGGCGTCCATCCCCTTCAGGTCATCGAGCGTCTTCTCGAACCTTCCAACCTCAAGAGTCGCGCTCTGACGAATCATATCCGCGCGAAGATGAGAGATGATCTTCGGGTCGAGAGCGTCGATCGCCGCAATAGAGAGCGCCGCAGCGTTTTCCGCTTCGTGTGCTGTCAGACCAACCGCCGATTCGAGAACGCTCTCCATGTGGTCATTGCTCGATTCCGGGAGCTTCGCGTTCTTGGCTTGCTGCTCGAAGACCTCTCGGAGCTTTTCTTTCGTGGGGAGATCGAACTCGATCGTCTGAAATATCTTGGACAGTTCGAGCGGAATCTCCAGGACCGGACAGACAACGACGAGGCAGTTCCCCTTTCTCTGAAGCTCGTCTCGCGCGTTGACGAGCTTCTGAATGATCTCCGCTCTCTCCTCCGGGTTGACCCTCTCGTCCAGGACGAAATGAAAGTTCACCGCGAACATGATCGCGGGTCCGTCCCTTGACACGAGAAGATCGATCATGTCTTGCGCCTTCGGTCCCTCGTCTTTGTCATCATCATCGTCGCTCCTCTCGATCTCGATGTGCTTCCCGGACCGCGCTTCGTAGATCCCGTCGACCATGTCCCACTGAAAGACCTCCTCCTCCTCGGGGATCATCGCGGTCATGTCTCGGATCAATCGGTCCGCTTCGAACGTCTCGATCCAAATGTACGGAAACCCCGCGTTGTGATAATGCGTGAAGTTCAAGTCTTGTGTTCTCATGATTCAGTCTCCTTTCTTTGCTTCGAAGTTTTTCAGGACGTATGCTGACTCAAGGATCCGATGAGCATCCGCAGCGCGATTCCTCATCCTTCGAATCGCGTCATTCGCCATAAGGAGAGGATCTTCGGAGTAATCCACTTTCACATGGATAATCTCCATGAGTCTATCGCTGAGTTCTCCATACCGTTTATATTTGATTGCAAAGACCGAAGCATTCTCGTTGAACATCTCATCGTTCCTCTTCTCCGTTTTTTTCTTCGCACTCGCTTTTTTCATTGCTTCCTCCGTACTTCGTTCATGTTGTTATGCGATTCGCATAATTCTAGTGTACCATGTTTGACAGAGATGTCTAGTCGGTTCCGAGCGCTCTCCAATTCCGTTCGCGGTTCTCGATCCAAGTCCTCATGAAACACGACCCGTCGCTGAAGAACACGAGGACCAGACCTTCGTAATTCTCGATCGGGATCCCGGTGATCCCGTCGAAGATCGTCTTCTCCGGATCCTCGCTCCATGAGAACGCGTTCGCCGCTCTCAGGTTCGGATCCTTTAGCTTCTTTCTCAACCCGCTCAGGAAATACCTTGACGTGTCGTCCAGCATCATCGCTTCCGCTTCCTTGACTAGTTCCATGATCTCGTCTTTTGTGTCGCTCTTCATTGTCCTTCCTTCCATCCTTCTATGATGTGAGCAATCCCCTCCGACAAGGATCGTTCACCATACCTCGACTATTCCGTCTCTCTTACACTGTTGCTCGACGTGATCCCAACCCGAGAGAATCCTATGCTCGCGCCGAAGAAGAACCTTGCGGACTTCGTTCTTCTCTTCTTCGATCTCTCTCTCGATCGCGTCGAGTCTCTCTTCGATTCTTTCTCTCGCTTGCATCGTCATGTTCCATCCTCCAGGGGAGAGCGGGTTCCTCCGTCGACGCCCCGCTCTCCTGTTTGTGGTTTGCTGCGCTTTACTTCTTTCGGGTTACACGTTGACAGGTTCGTCTTCGTCCGGTCCGTATTCTTCTTCGTACCTTGCGCTCGCGTTCGCCCACGTAAATTCCCGAGCGCGGACTTTGCAGAGGGGACACTCGATCATCGCTCCCCTGGTCCCCTCTCTCTCCTCGACGACAACCGTGTCGACCATGTTCGGGCAATTCGGACAACGCATTACGCGACCTCCTTCTTTCCGTATCGTTCCTTGAACTCCCTGATCCTTTCCTCTCCCAACCTGTTGTACGCTTCCTCGGTCACGATCCTCGTTCCCCCGTGACCCTTGTCGACTTCGTGAACCATGCACTTCGGAACTTCGTACTCTTCTCTCTCTGTCGTTCTGTCTTCCTCGTCGATCCTGATCCTGTAATGCGTTCCCCATCGATCCGTCTTGACCTTGATAATCGTTCCGAAGTGTTCGATGTTCGCCATGTCGCCGCGATTGAAGATCCTCGTCCCCTCGGTCAACGTCTTCATGATGTTCTCCTTTTCGTCTTGCGCGTTCCCGCGCGGTCTGTGGTATATGCCTGTCGAACAAAAGTTAAGAGATGTATTCATTACCCGAGAAATAGAGCAGGAACCGTGCCAGAGCGCGCCGAAAAAAAAGCGGCCCATCGCCGGGGACTTGCGAGAATAGACCCCCGCAGAGATCTCGGGGAAGTGACCACGAGCGTCAACCGAGTGACGGCGAGCGTCACCGATCGAGCTATGCCTCGATGGATGGGCTTCTTTTTTGGGGACGGGAAAGTGACGCTCTACGCATAGGGGGGGGTCAGGAATAGGCCCAATCCGAACGGTTGATTCTATGAGACTTTGTTCGACCGGATATCGCGGATCGTTGATATCCGTCTTTTTACAAAACTTTTACAATTAACCCCGTTCAGACAGGAGCGATTCCTGCTTAGAGATTTTTCTCAAAATGAGACTTTTTGCTATGCCTTTGATTTTTCAGCATTCACGTTTTTCGGCGTTTAACCGGCCCAATTCGCCGCGCTCAGAAATCCAGGAATATAACGATCGTTCTGTGCTTCGTAGAACAAATCTCGCACGAGATAGAACGTCGAGATCAGCGCCCGACGACGTCCAGGATCTTCTTGATCCTCCGGATCCCGTACCCTTGCCTCTTTAGGTCCAGGATCATCGACACGCGGTCGAGCGCGAAGTACGGGAACCATGCGATCGACCCGCGCCCGTTCTTCTGAGCGGTCACTCTTGGAGACGGAAGGATCCCGAGCTTCGTCCAGTTCATGAGGGTCTGAACGCTCTTGACTCCCGTCTGTTCGAGGATCTCCTTCGACGTGACGAAACCTCTCTCGTCCGGTTTCCCGAAGGTCTGACAGACCGCGCGCGCCGCTGCAAGTGGAAGGAGGGGACCGTGTCCAAGGACGCAAAGACCTTTCCTCGCGAGAACCACGAAGATCCCCTCTCCGTCTCTCTCCTCGTCCTCCGTCGCGAGCTTCCACTTCAGCGCGCGGAGGATCGCCTGTCGCTCGCTCGCGGATCCGCGAAGAATCGAGTAGGTCCATCCGTCTCGATCGGAGATCTTGTCGAGTGCCGCCGTCGCTGATTCCGGAAACGTCGACGGCGAGAAGGGGATCGGATGTCTCGCCTTCGAATGCGGAAACATCTCATAGACCTCAGTCCTCGGATTGAACACGCACGCGGGGAACTCGATGTATACCTCCGGGTCGAAGAGTCCCTGAAGCGCGTCGAAGGGGAGCGCTCTCCATTCCATGACGTTCTCGATAATCCATCGATCAAGCTCTTCATGCTTCATCGTGTAGATCGTATCCGTTGTTATCATCCCGCAAGCTCCTCGATCGCGTCGATCATGGTTTGAATTCTGTGAGTGTACTTATGTTGCGCGCGGGTCCGGACCCACAACTCAGTCGCTTTGTACAACCGGACTTCCTCGTGCGTGATGTAGTAGTCGATCACTTCCGACCACGCATCGACCGCGACGTCGACGTCCTCGATCGGGTCGATCACGATTGCTTCAGGATAAACGTCGTACAGTCCTCCCCGCGCGACCTGGATCTGAAAAGCTCCGGACGCGGGGACATCGAAGGTTCTACAGGGACAACCCCACGCGCGAGCGGGAGAGTCCTCGTCGCAATCCTGGACGGGAGCGAGAACAACTCTTGTCGAGTTGTATATGCGGTTCACTTCCTCGTGCGTGAGCGCCATCTCGAAATGAAAGAACGCTTTCGGGAAGCTCTTTTGAATTCCCTCCGCGAACTTCTCTCTCCAGGAGCGCCGCGCTCCGATCAGAGCGACATCGTATTCATAGAACGCTTCCCATGCGTCGATCGGATGATAGATCGTTTCGTCCGCTGCGAGCGGTAAGTATCGGACGTGATCTCCATACGGATGTCCTTTCGTATACGAGAAATGAATGTCAACCACAGGAGAGATCGGAGCGATGATCTGTCTCCAGTCTTCCATCTCGTCGTTATGGGTCCAGAGGACGACCTTCGTCTTCTTCTTGAGCTTGTACACGAGCCCGAGTTTCAGTTCCCTCCCGGATGAATGGACGATGAAGTCAAGTCCGTCCGGGATCTCCGTCGCTTGCGGACCTCCGTGCGATCCCAACACAACGCACTCGTGTCCGAGAAGTTTGACTGCGTTTATCATGAACTCCGCAACGAAGTCCGCTCCGTTTCTCTGTCCGATTCCCGAGTACATGATTCCGATCTTCATTGTTTCCTCCGAGCATCAAGATTGTGAGTCATGTCGCCTAGTACAGTTGTACTTCTTCCACGTCCTCTCTCAACGGCTCGGCCCGACCGAACATACATTGCTTTTCTGGCTCGGCCAGGACGCGGCCTATTCCCATCTTCACCGCCCTGTATCCGTATTTCACGAGCGTCTCGTACTCGGACTGAGTGAACCAGCGACGTAGCTGCTCCAGGGTCCGACACCCACTACCAGCCATTTCGCCGAAGAGGAGAGCCCTGTCCACTCGGCCAAACTCCATCGTCCAGGGCATCAGGTTTTCATGATCCGGTCGGGGCTCCACCCATCGCCTGGAAAAGCCCGGCCTGAACGGCCCTCGGCCTTCGTTATCTTGAATGCGGTAGATCGTTTCAGAAGACATTATGACTCCGTATCACTACGCAAAAGAGCGTCGGCACACCCATCACAGAGAACCTTATTTCTTCTCTTCTTGGGTTGCGCCAGCGCCATTTCTTCGCCATCTTTGAATTTGTGACGGCACCAGAAGCATGTGTCCATCTTGTTGCTACATATCGACCGAAGCTCCCGGAATCTCGGGGTCATTTTGAGCCAACCCTTCTTGCACCAGTTGAAGTGTTCCGTCTTTGTGTGCTTGGGGACTTCTCTTGATAACTGCATCACCCCTCCGTAGGGTCAAGTGAGTCTGGGTCATATTGTTCCGGCCTTTATGACCGCAACGAGCAAAGAATGGTGACGGCCTCTCCTTATGGTGATTCGGAGGGCCTTCCAGTCTGTTTCTCCCCCCTGCCGGGACGGAGCCGACCACACTGCCAGCCAAAACTGCGTAGGCCAGAAGCGAATATAGATTGGCAGGTTTTTCTCAAGTAGCCGCCTCATTCCTCGTCTCCTTGCGAACACGTCTTGTGGTCATATTGCTCCCCAATCTGTCTCGATATGATGTCCAGATTTGATATGAACGTTTCCCGGCTGATACCGTCCATCTGGTAGTCGAGGCACATCGACGAGAGTAATTTCACATACCTTAAAAATTCCGGCTCTTCCATAGAGTAGTTGGCCTCGCTGCCGGATGCTTGCATTTGCTTCTCCCGGCAAGCATCACAGAGCAGGTCTGGTCCCCTCCTTTTGTTTTTCACGCATTGAATACAATTAGTGCTCATTCGTTACCTCCACATGTATCTGGGTCATGCAGCACCATGCCATACCTCACGCCAGCCAACCATGCGGCCTCGATTCTGTTCTTCAGGTATTGGCCGCTCGCAGAGCCCTCCAGGAGCTTCTTGCCCTCATCTCTTTCAAGGAAGGCATCTCTGGCCTTTGCCAGCGGGGATCTAAGATCGCTCATCAGTTCCTCCACGTGTGTCTGGGTTGCTATACTTTGCCATAATATCTACACACAGTTTGTGCGCCCGCCTACTGTACCCTCCATCGTAGTAGAGCTCGCCGGATACGATGTCTTTACCGCAGACGCAACACCCATTCAGCCATCGGCACCGCCTGAGTGGGTACTCTTTCCAGCCCTTGCGGTTTCTCATGGCTCCTCCCGGTGACATGTATTTTGGTCATCGTGCTCGAGCAGATCCCGCCTTGCCTCTTCGATAGCAACCTTGAGGGATTTCGCCGGATCTCCCACCCACTGCGTTCCGTCACGCCAAACAGCATAGGCTGTCATGCCTGCCACTACGCCCTCGAAGAACTCGGGGCTACGAATTCCGTGCAGCTCTCTGAAATATCCCATCTCGTCCTCCGCATCCTGTATATTTGTCACTGTACTTTCTGTGGTATCTGTGTCCTCTGTAGGGCTGCAATCACCTGGGGCACTTCGTCGTCCAGGTAGAGCCCTAAACTCTGCCACTGTTTCCCGTTCGACGTGATGGATACCAGCACCTCCCCCTCATCCAAGAAGTAGCGGCCCTCCTCGATCCTGACGGCAAAGTACTTTCGGCGGTATTCTCTCATTGCTTTCCTGTCTGGATCTGACATTATTCCCCCTCCCGAATCGAACATAATACCGATACACTACGCATTCCGCTTCAAACCGAAGTCCTTCTTCTTGATCTTGACCATCAGGCCATCCGGGTGATGCCAGGCGTGGCAACATGTCTCTTGCTCATGCTGCCCACAAGTACAGGCTGAACTGCGAAAGATTCCGCAGTCCTTTTTGTGTTCCGCTTGCTCCTCCGCACTGTAGGGGCAAGGACCATACCTCTGATTCGGATTTATCCACTTCGGATTTTTTCACCCCTCGTTTCTTGGGGCTGCATGGAACTTGTTACAGTGGGAGCAAGGGGCGCAGTCGAGGACCAGATTCTGAATAGTGCCAGCCCTTCACCGCCAACATGCGGTTGAACACCTTCCTTCTTTCGCGATAGGGCATCTCGGCCAACTCTGTAGTTACAATTTTGATTATTCTCTTCAACCGTCTATCCGAAATCCTCTCTTGGCTGCTGTCGCCTTTACGAGAGCCGCATGCTCTTCGTTTCTTCCAGGAATGCTCTCTCGCTCCCGACACTTATCGCAAAGGAGATCCGGTCCAGTCCTTTCATTCTTCACACATTGAATACAGTTCTTGCTCATCTTACGGTCTCCTCTGTAGATCGAGACAGCATTTCTTGAACTTCTTCCCGCTCCCGCACGGACAAAGTTCATTCCGTCCAACCTTCGGGGGACGTCGCTTCATCTGTTTGTCCGTAGGGGGAAGCTCCATCTGTTTCAAGTGAGAAGTATCCAGTCCCTTCTTCTTGAGTTCCGCGACCTCTTCCGGCGAGTAAATGTGTCCGGTCCTTGTGTCCATGTTTAATCCCCTCCGTCAAAGTCCAAGCGCTCGACGTATTTCGCTCTTTACCTTTTCTCTCTCCCCTTCCTTTATTTGTTTGATGACGTACTGAACGCACGGGGGAAACGGGTAAATATAATCGACAATCCTTCCCTCCTCTTCCACGACCTTGTGAAGATGCCATGTCCCGTCAGGAAGTCCGTCCCCTCCTCGTCCAAACGACCACTCGTCAAACCCTCCAGGCTCGTCGGGAACATCATCTGGAAGATCCTCCCATAAACATATAATCACTCTCATTTTCATTCCCCTCCGAACAGGATCTCGCTCGCAAGAAGCGATCCCTCCCATGCGTCGTTTTTCTCGATCAGATCCATGACGATCGGATTCACGTAACCCGAGACGTCCGCATCGACGGCGTTCACGAACCCCTGAACCATCCTCGGGATTGAACACGTCGCGCCCTTCCATTCCGGTCCGCTCTTTCCGTCTCCGAGTGTCGGATGCTGGATCCAGTTCAAGCGAAGGATCACGACCTCGGGAACCTTGTTGTCGATCGCCGACAACGCTTCCGTCGCGAGACCGAGATATTGCTCCGCGAGAAGCTTCGATCGCGGATACGAGTGAAGTCGGTCGTCCGCAAGATCCGGAACGTCGGTCGTCTTGATCCGTCCGACCGGAGTCCCGAATCCATCCTCGAATCCATAGACCGCTCCAGAAGAACAGTAAACGAGCCGACGCGTCCGTGCTCGATCACATTCGTCGTATACGAGCTTCGCTCCTTCGGAGTTCAACCGCACGAATTCAAGGAACTCCTCTCGTTTGTCAACGCTGTCCTTCGACTTGCCCCATTTCGTATAGACGCTATGTCGATGCGGATGCGCGACAAGATGAACAACCGCGTCGATCCCCTTCTCCCACAGCGCCGTCGATAGATGCTTCGGGTCGAAGACGTCGTTCCCTAAAGCCAAGTCAAACCGAACGACGTCGATCCCCGCGCTCCTCAGTCCCTCGCATACGTACTTCCCGACGAACCCTTCGCTTCCCGTTACGAGAACTTTCTTCTGATCGGTCATAGTAGCTCCTTCATGATTTGATCCTCGACAAATACTTTTTCGATAATTTCGTTCGCGTTGTTCATTACGCATCGCGGACACTTATCGGTCCCGATTCTCGCGATCGCTTCCTTGTGTTCGTGTCCCCCCCATATCTCCCCGAACCGCTGTCTCTTCAAGTCTCCAAACCGGATGAAGACGTCTTGACAGACGATGAACTCAGCGGTCGCCGTCACGACCGCGTGAAGCGGGGTTGCGTAACAATACACGGTCGACCTCGGGGTCCAGTATCCCCGGAACTTGTCCGAGATAGCAAAGATCGGAACGTTCGTTGCTCCCCTTGCCGCTTCACAGAGATGATACGCGGGACGGATAATCTCGCGGACCATCCGATCCTCTTCCGATCCTCTCGGGTAATATGCGGGTCGAATGTGAAGGAAGTCCGCATCAAAATCTCTGACCTTCGGAATCTGACAGAAGTCGAACGTGTCCTTCCAGTTATTATGATCCAGGACGAACCCGAGTCCGAGCGTCTTTGTCCCGTCCCTCCCGTCGTCCTCAGACAACGCGCGACAGTTGTCGAGTACTTTGCAGAACGTTAGCTCTCCCCCTCTGACATCGTCGTATACTCCGGACGATCCCGCGTCGATCGAGATCCGGATGCGATCGAAGAGCTTCCAAAGATCTCGCGCGCTGTATGTGTCCCGGATCGCGATCCCGTTCGTCGAGAGGATCTTCTTCCCCGGAAATCTGTCGAGGATATGGAGATGTTTGTAAAGAAGCGGCTCCCCTCCTCCGCTGATATGGATCGCTTTCACTCCGAGCTTGATCGCTTGCTCGACGATGTCTCTAAAAACATCTCTGTCGAGTTCCCCTCCGAGAGCGCGCTCCTCGCGCATGATGCACCACGCACAATTAGAGTTACACTTGTTCGTCACGTAGATATGCAACACGACAGGAGGGAGGAAGTCTCCCTTGACGATCCCCTCGCATTCTCTCGGGTACAGAAGCGCCTTCCAGGGGAAGAACGGCGTCCATTGCTTCTCTTCGATCAACATCTCTCGCTCCCTCCTCCTCTCCATTTCACGGATCAGTCCTAGCATATCCGACCGTACCTCCCTCGTCCCCGTTCGAAGCTACAACATCGCTCGACGTACTCGTACAGCTTCCTGTCGAGCGCTTCGCAATAGGGGTTCCCTCCTCCATCGCTTCCTCGATGCTTACACTTCGGACAGATCAACCGTCGCCGTCGAAGGTAACATCTTAGCAAGTCGATCCCCACGTACCACAGAACCCAAATCAGGAAGAGGACTGTAAGAACTCCCGGAAGAAACTTCGTCCAGAAGGTTTCAGGATCCATGATCAATCCTCCTATTTGCGATCCTTCGTTCCTCTCGTGATGAACCGTGTCGCCATGATGACCCATCCCTCCGCGAGTCCATAGATCGGACCGTGAAGGATGTACTCGACCTCGACCTCGATGTATCTCCCCGTATAGATGAGAGACGACCCTTTCTTCATCTCCTCGCCCGTAAAGCTCGTCTCCCAAAGATCGAGAGCGTCTCCGACCTGGAAGTCTCGATCGTTCACGCGGACCTCGAAGTTCTTCTTTCCCGACCACGTCTCCGCGAACACGATCGGGTCCGTCTTCAATTCGTGCTTCTTCATTTCCTGGTCCTCCTTTATGCACTCCCATATGGCGGTCCTGGATTGAACTTCGGAAGGAACTCCGGAGGTGTTCCGGGGAACTGGATCTCGGTCGTGTTCGGTCGCCGGCCCGTCAGACGTTCGATCGCGTCAAGCATCGCTTCATGAATCTCCTGGACCGTGGGAGGGCGATCGTCCTTGATGATTCGCCTTCTCCACGCGCGCCACTTCTTGAAGCGCCGCCACGCGAACGGAGTCCCAACAAAAAGGACCAGCAAGGAGATGATAGACCCTTGACCCAACAGAAAGAAGATCGTCCTCTCAGAGAGCGTTTCTTCGAGCGTAACCGCGATCGCCATTCTTATGACCGAGTATCCCCACAGAATAAGGATCCCCCAAAAGAACAGACCCGCCGCGATCGTGGACACCTTCCAGACCTTGAAGCGCTTCTCCCTCTTCTCTTCAGACATCTCTGTTCCTCCGCGCCGCTATATCCTGAGCGGCATCAAGATATACTCGAACTCGTCCGCGTACGCATTTTTCGATCCCCGGATCCGGACGGGTTTTCCTCCCTCCGCGATCTCGATCAAGACGTCCTCCTCCTCCGCGATCCCCTGGACGCCTTCTCGGAGATACGTAACGTTGAAGTTCAGTTCCCACGGTTCCCCCATGAGTTCACAAGCGACCGTGTCCTGAGCTTCTCCGATCTCCGCGCTGACGTGTTTCATATCAAGCTCGGTCGATCTCGCCTTCAGCGTGACCTCGCGATGCTTGGAATCTGTGAGGACCGCAACCCGCTTCAGCGCCGCCGATATTTGCGGGAGATCCACGTGGAGCGTCACACCGAACTCGTGCTTCCTGATCGCCTCGAAATCCGGATACATCATGTTGATACATTGAAGATGAAGAATCGAGTCGTTGATCGCGAACGCAATCGCTCGGGTTTCTTCATCCGGAGCAACCTCGACCGGAATCTCCTCGTCTCCCTCCTTCAGTGACGACAGATAGTCCGTGACGACCCTCTCAAGCTGAAGGAGTCCTGAGATCGGAAGAACGTACTCTCGCGCTTTTCCGTCCTCCGCTCCCTTGATCCAGGGAGGAAGCTCTTGTGAAGCGATCTGAGATTCGTCGAGAGGGATCTTGTTCCTCACGTATGCCAAACGATGACCGTCCGTCCCGACATTCACGAGAAAGAGCTTCTTCAAGTCTTTTCCCTCGAACCGGAAGAGAAGAGACTCCAGTCCGACCCGACCCGTCTGTAACTGTTTGGACGTTCCCTTCTTCGCTTTCCGGATTGCTCTCGACAGCGTGAACGGGTTGATCGGGATCCCCTCCGTGTACTTGACCTTCGAGAGCTTCGGGAACTCCTCCGGAGGAAACAGTTTCAGCTTGAACTTCGATCGACCGCTCTTCAGGAGGACCGTCTCCGGATCCTTCTTCGTCACGGTGAGAGACGCCGCCGCTTCTCGGTTCAACGTCTTCACAATATCGAGAAGCTTCGCAGCGTTGAGACAGACCGTCCCCTCCTCCTTCACATCGCAGTCGACTAGACCGACATAGGACGTCTCAAGGTTTGTCGTTGTGATCTGAAGGACGGTTCTTCCTCCCTCCAGCTTCTTCGCTTCACAGAGGACCGCGTCGAGTCGTTGCATCGATCCCTTTGCTTCTGTGAAGACCCTCGCGTATGAGAGTTTTTCTTCGAGTACGTCGCGTGAAAACTCAACATTCATCTTCGACTCCTCCTTCTTTTCCGTTTGTGGGTTGTACAATCCGTCGCTTCCTTTGGATGCTTCCATCGGGAAGGTCGCGGGAAATCTTCCGGTCGGTCCGATCGTGGCCTTCCAGCTCGTGACCTGTTGCGGTTTTCCCTGTTCTCCTATCGCGACCGTGTTCTTGCAGAAATCCGAAAGACCGTCATCGTAAGGGGGGAGATCCATCTCAACCGCGTCCGGGTTCTTCGGCTGAATCTTCTTCATCGCTTTCCCGAACTCTTCGAAGTTCTTCGCCGCATCCACTGTCGAGATCCCGAACGCCCTCATTATCTCAACAAAAATCTTCAACTGTTCGGACAACGACACGTCAACCTTAGCCTTTAGATCCGGGATCTTCGCCATTGTCTTGACTCTCAGCGGGAGGTTTCGCGACGAGTCCAATGGAGAGAAGATCGCCCTCTTCGTACTCCTTCGTCCCGTCGTCCTTCTCGGTCCACTTCTTCGCGATGAATCCAGGGTTCGCAAACATCGCGCCTTCGAGGATCGCTTCCGCGTACGTGCGTTCGATCTTCATCTTGATCCGACACTTCCCGTCCTCACCGAACTCGATCTCCGTCGTCTTTCCGACCGGAGGAGTCCTCACATCGAAGCTCGAAAGAACGACGGAGTTCTTCATGTACTCGTCGACCTTCAGCGCTCCAGGACGAACAGACATCCCCTCCGGACCCGGATCGCTCCAGTCCATGACGACCTCGATGTCGATGTATTCTCGATCACTTTCCATTCTCAGAACCTCCCCTCACGACACGACGTTGAGGAAGCGTGATGTTGAACTTCTGTTGAACGAGATTCCGGAAGTCTTCGAGATGTTCTTCCTTCGCCCTCAGTGTCGCTTTCAGGTCCGCAAGAGAATCGGGTTCGATTCCGTTCCTCTTCGCATACTTCAGCATCGCTTCGAGAAGATGCTCGAATAACGGACGAGGGATGTCCAGGAAGTAATCGTTCTCGTCGATCGTTCTGACCATCGTCTGATCGTAGGGGACGACTTCAAACTCTCCCTTCCCGTCCGGTCGGAGAAGGTGTTCCTTGTTCGCTTCAATGACGTCCGGGTTTGAGATCATCCCGAGGGAATAGTTCGCTCTGACCTTCACGTAGATCCGGACAACGTTCCTCGTGAACATCGCCATCTCGTCAACGTAGATCTCGAACGGAGGAATGGATCCGGGATCGGGCATTCGATCTCCCTCCTATTGGAGAAGTCCGGGTCTTCCGCAAGGTCCAGGCTCTTCGGGTTCCTCTCCCGCGATGAACGTCAAAGAGATCTCTGAATAAGGTCCGTACTGTCTCGACTCGTGCGTCCCGTCGAGATCCGTGTACGAAATCAGGTTGTACGCTTTGACCTTGTACTGCGCCGCTCCTCCGGTGAGCATCTCCGTGAACTGAGCTTGCTCGGTCGTCTGTCCAAGGAGCGCCCATGCTGCGCCGTTCATCGATCGCTCGACCTCGTATCCATCTCCCGGAGGATTCGCCGCCGCCCACCCAATATTGAACGGTTCCCCCGGAGTAACCCACGCTTCGATATCCGCTCCCGAGACGCGTCCCTGAAAAAGCAACAGAACGCTAATAAGCGCCGCCATCGTCACGAGAATCGTGTGTAAGAATGTCCATTCTTGTCTGAGGGTTTTCGTACTCATCTTTTCTTTCCTCCTCTTGTTTGACCCCTTTTCGTTGCGCTCACCTTGGTTTTCTTCTTCGACTGTGTCGCTATATCGAGCGCGAGATCCCCGTGGACCTGATAGAGTCTCGCGAAATAGCTCCCGATACAGATCGCGCTCGCGACGTCCGCGTTCGTGACCCCCCCTCCGACGATCTCCTCCGCGACCATCTTCGTCCGTCGCTCCGCTTCCTCCCGGTTCATCCAGGGTTTGTTTTTCCGCGCGGTCGTCCACAGAACATCGCTCTGCCACTTGAACGCCATCAAGCGAACGACGCGCTTCCCTTCCAGTTCGAAAAAGAGTTCGAGCTTCCCTCTCGCCGCCGCAAGGTACAACATCGACTTCGCGACATTCGGTTTCTTCTTCGGGATGAACTGATCCTCTATGACCAGAATATCAGATCGAGACACAAGGTCCAGCATCCACTTTGCGAAGACATCTCTGATTCGATTCCCTCTCTTGAGCGGGATGATTCCATGTTCGATACACTTGACACCGTCGAAAATCGCGTAACCGGGGGAGCGCGTATCCGTATCAATTGCACAAATCCTCACTGTTTGGGTTCCTCCGCTTCCTTCCCGATCTTCGGAGTCTCGCTTTCCGAAATATCGACCTGGAAGGTGCCACTGATGGACTCGTTGCAATTGAAGATTATGATCAGCCCGCGCGTCGGCTCCATGAGCTTCTCGAAGAACGGACACCAGTTTCCACAAGGGCGCTCATTTATCGAGAACGGACAGTCTTGAACATATCCATCCTTCAGAAGGTCATCCACTTGTGAAATAGCGAACACGGGCTTTCCTCTTCTCTCTTCCTTTTTGCGCTTTTTAGTCATTCCACAGATCCTCCAGCTTTTCTTTTATGATTGCGATGATCTCTTCCTCTTCCTCCGTCCTCGGATGTCTCAAGAAGCGATGCCATCGAAGAAACTTCGTCATATCCTTCTCGCTCCGAACTCGATCGATCAGAGGATAATTATAGATTTCTTTCTCGCTCCATCCCACGATTCTTGAAACCCTCATGTACGTTTCGCTAGGCACGGCTGGGAAATATCCTCGTTACAGTCTGTAGGATCGTTATTGCCGACGCCTTCATGTTCTCGATCGCTTGCTCCGCTGTCTTCAGCGGATCTTTGTTCCACGCACAAGATGGATGAAGGATCTCGTTACATTTACTCTGAATCATACGAAGATCTGACTCCTTCACTTGCATCGTTATCGGAGTGTCTTCTCCCTTCTTACTCATCGCTCGCTCCTCCTGGACGGACGACTCGTCGCGTCCGCGTTCGTTTATGCTCCTCTGCTTCTCGGAACTTCCTGTTGGTCTTTTTGAGTCTCTCGTTATAAGCTTCCGTGCTCTCGACGTGAATATCGCAATCTCCAAGCGCTTGACACAGAAAGGCGAACCCACAATTCGTTCCGAGCCACTGAATGATAGTCGCGACGATCGTCGCTTCCCTCTGCGTTATCCAATACGGGACCGAATGACCGTACGGAGCGGACTCGCTTCGTCGAACCATGAGATCTTGAAGTGTCCCCATTCCGTAGTTCAAGCCTGGACGACGCTTGTTCTGTTTTTCCCATAGCCTCGCGAAAGCTCTTTCGAGATCTCCGCTCGGAAACTTCAGTCTCTCCGTGTCGATCCCCTTGTGAATGATCTTCTTCCGACCATCGATTCGGGACTTCTTCTCCACTTCACAGAAGAAGCAAACATCGTTTAGTTCAGATCCGTCCATGTCTCTCCCGAAGTTCGTCGTCTTTCTCTCTCAAGAGTTCAAGATCACAGGTATGGTGAAGAATTCTCTTGTGTCCGTCATACAAGATAGTTCCCCTCTACATCGCGCGGGCTTAAGCTCGAGCTTGTCTCCCCTTGACATCTCCAGAGTGACTTTAACGACGTCCTCGAATTGCAGCGATTGCCTTGTTTGTGTCATTGCCTTTCGATCTCCCTATACATATCCAGGATCTTTCTTGTTGGTTGACGGTTCCCCTTTTCAACGTCTGAGAGGTAAGGGAGTGAGAGCTTCAAGCGCCGCGCAACCTCGGTCATCGTGATCCCCCGCGACTCGCGCATCTCGCGAAGACTCTCTGTCGCGATAACGCTGATCTTTCCTTTCCCCTCACAAGTCGGACACGTCTCGATCTTCGCACGAATGGGTTTCTTTCCCACGCTCGTTCCTCTTCTGTTGTTCATTCTCATTTTCTCACCTTCGGAAATTCCCGGACGAGTAGATCCTTCGGAGGATCTTTCCGTCCTCTCATCCCTTTGAAGAAGAACGGGATCCCCGCGTTCCTCGCTTGCGCGAGCGACGAGTATCCCCATTCGACCCGGAATTCTCGCTTGTTCGATCCCGTCTCCGCTCCCACGATCAACCAATTCACGCGCGCGCCTGGATCGCAGTCGTGCGTGGATCCCCCGCTTCGCAGTCCGCGCAAGCGTTTCGCAAGATACGGACGCCAGTCGACATCCTCAAGGAGAGGTTCTCCGCTCACGAAGTACATGGACACTCCCGGAAGAGAGAGCAAGACAGGAATCCGTTGATCCGCGCGCTTCTGGTTTTCTGCGGTCACTCCTAACCATAGGTTCCGAGGACGCTCCTTTTCCTTCAAGCTCTTCCAGTACCTTTGCATCGCGCGCTCTCGCTTCGTGAGGATCATGTACGTGTTCCCCGGAGATTGACGGATCGCGCTGAAGATCTTGTCTCTCCATTCGTCCTCGACGTTCTTGTGGAACAGGTCCGTAAGCGACCCGACGAACACGTGCTCTCTCTTTCCTTTCGTCCGCTTCCTCATGTCGGACAATCGCTCGGGAAACCACGACAGATGTCCCGTCCATGCTCTTCCCTTCTCCGTGACGGTCTTCTTGTATCGCGCCGCTCGAACATGTTCGTCGAGCGCCTTCGAGATCCTGTACTGTCGATAAGCCCAAAATCTCGCGTAGCAATTCTCGCACGCTTCAGAGATCTCTGTACATCCTACGATCGGATTCACCGTCTTGGTCGCCCACTCTATCCCCGTCTTGTTCATCAAAAAGTCTCCTCGGTTTCCTCGACAAGAAGCTCCCTCTTGATTGTGATTCCCTGTTGAACGAGAACGAACTCCATCGCCCATTGAAGATAACAGAGTTCTCGGAGCACGCTCTCAACAGTAACCATCGGAACCCCGTTCTGATCGATGTAGTCTTGAACGAACGCATAGGACCGAACCTTCTGTCTCATGAATTCTAGGTCTTTGACGACGTCGACGAGGGTTTCGAGTGTCTTGTTCATGTGCCCCCCTCCAATACGATCCTGCGTTGAATCTCGGCTCCCTGGTCCTCAAGATAACTTTCGATCGACCATTTGAGATGTCCGAGTTCTTTTACGAGCGCTTCGAGGTTCATTCTATGGCGTCCGTTCGCATCTCGGATTGCTTCAATCCACGCGAAATCTTTCGTCCGATTCCTGAATCGCCCAAGACACATCCCGACCTCCTTCCGAACGGCGAGCGCGAGAACCCGTTCCTTGTCAAGACATCGCCCCATTTCTTCTGGAGTTTCCGTGTATCCCTGATTCGACGCCGCCACGATTGCGCGTCGGAGCCTCGCCTTCTCCTTTTCCGTGTACCCGATGAGAACGAACTCTTTTCTCGTCTTCGGACGATCTTTTTTACCATCTTCCGTTCGAGATCTACGTTGACGAGATGGCGATGTTCACGAGGAACGTTGTCCGGATCTAATCGTCCCGGATAGTTTGTGTGAACGTGGACCACGATTTTGATGTTTCGCATTTGGCAATGATTACACGTCCGTCCTCTTCTTCTGTGAATATCCAGCGCGAGAACTTCGACTCCTGTTTTCTGTTCGAATAGAAAAAGCATATCCGCGATTCCGTTTCCGAGAACAGTCGTCATGAAGTTGAGCTTCTCTCCAGGAATCTGTTCCTTTTCGGTGATCTTTCCATCTTTCTTTTTCGTCATGGTTTCTCCTTTGTCCCACCAAACCCACCCGTCTAAAGATTCAACCTCCCCTACCTTCTTGATTCCCTGTCGTCGCTGCGTCACTGAGTCAGTCGACCATAGACGCTCCTTTCTGCGGACACGTACAGACACGTCCGCTCTGTTTCAACCATTCGATGAGAGCTTGTCCGCTCTTCTCAACAGAGATCCCTTCCCACGTAAGTTCGAGTTCGCCGTCGCCGTCGCTGTCCTTCCACGACATGATCCCGACCTCTTCGCCTTCGAAATAGAAATGTATGGTTGCAAGATCGTCCGATGCCATCGCCGCGATCTTGGCGGTCGTTGCTTCCACAGCGAACCTGATCGGAGCAATGTCCGACGTGTCCGGGAGATCTCCGGGAGGGACGTAATCATATTTCGGATCGTCCTGATAAATGAACTCTGAGTCTCCCGACATCTCTGTCGGAAAGTCCCCCTGAATTTCCCCCTTCTCCTCACATCGGTTCGCCACGACCACGGTGGCAAGAACGCAACAGACGAGAGCAAGAACGATAGCGGACTCGTACGATTTTAATCCTGGTTTCATTCTTCCTTCTCCTCTTCTTCTTCGGGTTGATTGGGACGAACGATCCTTCGAGTCCGGTCTTTCGGGATCTTCTTCTTCAGCGAATTCGAAACTATGTGAACGGGGTCTTCCCCGATCTTTTCTTGCTTGATGTATTCGGTCGCAAGCGTAATTCTGAATGCGACGTCGTCCGGTTTCTTGTGGACACGATCCATCTCGCTCTTGAAGTACAGCGGGATCCGGAGCGCGTTCGCTTTCCTCTTGGAATCAACGATCGACATTTGCATCCGGAATGCCTTCGGACTCATGGTCAGACGTGTCCCGTCGACGAGCGTGATCTTCACTTCTGAGATTGTCCGAAATCCGTCTGTATCAACATCCCAATCGGAATCGTGTTGTCCGTTCATTCCTCATTCGCTCCGTTCGTTTCGTAAAGCCACCACAGACGAAAGATCAACAAATTCACGAGATCGACGATCGTGGTCTTGCTGTCGAACTGCAACATCTTCACCTTTTCGAAATGATCGAGGATATCCTTCACGTTGTAGCTGATATCTCCTTCAAGCTCTCTATGATAGCCGCTGTCTCTCCATCCGTGCTTTCCCTCGATCGCCTTCTGACAAAGTTGCTTGAAGATCTGCGTTGCGGACCAGTCGGCAAGCTCAAAAAGTTCAACAAACGAGTTCATGAGATCGATTCTCTCGGTCGTCAATTCCAATTTACGAAGCTCTCCCTCTTTCATTTCTTCGTCCTCCCGATCTTACTCAAGAGTTCTCGTACCGGAACCTGAACCGTCTTCTCGCTTCCCTCTTTCGCGAGATCAACTCTAATCAAGACCGGACTCTCCCCTTCCTGGATCTCGATCATCGCGCCGACTCTTCCGACAATCTTGTCCGGAGGAGTCTCAATCAAGCGATCCTCTCTTCCCTGATTGTGTCCCTCGATCAAACCCGCGCATCTCTCCGGAAGCGTCTCCGAATCTCGACGCGTGAACGCCTTGTACAGTTCGATGAATTCCTTCCGCTTGAATTTGAGTTCGTCGTACTCCAGGGTACAGACGCGCTCCCATCCTCCCCACTCTTGAACGATCGCGTTGATCCTTCTGTTCAAGAACCGGACGCTGTTGTATCGGCCGACTCCTTCCATCGCTCGGATGAACTCGTCCCACGCGAGCGCCCCGCCTTCGGTGAGTTCGTCTCTTCCGGTCCCCTCGATCAGATCGACAAGGTCGTGGATCCTCGGGAAGAAGTTCGACTTCGAGAGATGCTCCGACGTGGCGTCCCGGATCCGGATGATCCCGTATTGCTTCAACGCTTGCCATCGGAGAAGGTGTCTTCGTTCAGACATCTCTTCCCCGTACTCCTCCGCGATCGCCGTCATGATGAGGATGAACTCCTCGAACTGGATCCGCTCCTCCCTGGTCATCGACTCAATCTCTTTCATCCTGTCTTCTCTCCTTCCTCTTGCTCTCTGAGCTTGCGAATGATGTCCGCTGCGACGTTCATGTTCTTCAGACCCTTCGTCGTGAATTTACCCTTCAGTTCGTTCGGGACGTACTGACCCGCGAGAACCTTCGCCGTGTTCTTTTTCCCGGTCAACCACAAGAGCGTCGCTCTCCAGTCCTTCACCTTCCCTATGAGATACGGACACCCGGAGACGATGTCGAAGTATGCGTCCCACCATTCAAGCGACTGTCGATCCTTCTCGTCCCTCCATCGATTCCGGATCTGAGTGCGAAGGACCGCCTCATCGACCGCGTCCTCCAGGGGAGGGACGAGTCTCTCCCGATACGACTCGATGATCTTCGCGCAAGGACAATCCGGGAACTTCTTCCGAGAGCGCGAAGGCGGGATCCCTGGAAGCGTGTCGTCAGCGTTTTTTTCTGACGACCCCGAAGCGTCAGCGACGGGAGCGTTGTCCCCCCCTCTTTCCCCCCTCACACTCCCCCCTATCTCCCCCTTATTACACATCTCAACCTCTCTTTCTCTTTCTCTCTCTATCTTTTCATCTTTATTCTGCTGCGGACCGCATGATCCCCGTATGCCTCCCCGCATACCGGACCGCACACCTCCCGCATTGCGACCCGCATTCCGACCCGTATGCGACCCGGATGCGGACCGCATGTCTCCCGCATCGTCGGACGCGCTCGATCCCCACCGGGACCGCGCCGCGTTCCGTCGTTGCTCGACCGCCTTCTCGTTGTCTTCAGCTTGTTCTTGAAGGAATGGGACGACGAGACGATCGTTCTCGACCAGAATGATCGGATCATCGCCGTTCGCCAGCTTGGACAGAGTTCTCTCAAGCTCTTCCTCGGAGATCCCCCGAAGAAGGTTGCAGAGATCCTCTGTGTCGTAGGGTATGGAAAATTGATCGGGAGAGTCTCTCCAAACGAACCCGAGAAGTCTGAACAGCCTTCCCGCGTATTCGTCTGACAGACGTTGAAACCGCGTTGACATCAAAAGCTCTACCGGAACCTTGAACCATTTTCGGAGCCCCCCCATTCACTCGTCTCCCCGAGCGCCGTTTGAACGGACCTGTTCTGATTGTTTCGTATGGCTGGATTATTTCCTGAACTTCGACTTGACCGTGGGATTGTTGGATGCGGTAGAGATTAGCGGAATCTGCCAAGCTTGTAAAGAGAATTCTCGAAAAAGATTCGACCTGATTTTCCTTGACATCTCGTTCGTGATCGTGTACGCATTCTCTCGAACCTGGAATGCGGAGCGGTAGTGACGTCCTTAAACGCGCTACCAGAAAGAGCGGGGGACGGATCCTCCGCTCTTTCCTTTTTCAGAGTTCTCTTCCCCGACTTACTCAATCCTCTTAATCCTTGCTGTCCATGTCACGTTTCGTTCCGTCTCGTGAGCGACCATCTTCGGACGAGACCCCTTCTTCCCGGTCACGATCCAGTCTCCACAGCGGAATTCCCTTTCCCTGATCTTTGGTTTTAATATCCGGTCCGCTTGCTCGAACGCCCTATGAGCTTTCTCGTTCGCTCCCCTCGTGTCCAGGAGCTTCAGGATCTCCGGATCGTTTTCGATCGCTGCGCCTTCGTACGCTTCCGGAGGACCGCAGACCGCGAAGTAATCGCAGTTCTTACAGTAGTCCGGGTCCGTGTTGAACCCCTTGTTCGGTTGTTTGTCGAGAAGCTTCGGGTTCTTGATGCACTTGTTCACGAGGATCGCCGTTTCGAGACGTTCCGTCACGTAATCGAGATGATCGTACAGGTTGACCCATATCACGTTCGGAAACATCGTGAGCTTATTCACGACGTAGAAGAAACCCCACTCGGACCCATGCGCGAACATGTACAAAAGCAATTGACACGGATACTTCTTGATCCAGGGTTTCGAGGACTCCCAAAAGTCGTGAACGCTGTTGAGCTTCTCCGCGTCCCACATCTGAAGACCCTTGACCTCGACGGGGATCGTGAGACGTTCCCATATCAGACGCATGTCGATCTTTCCCGTGATGTTCTCCTTACGGTCTTTGATCTCAAAGCGTGCGCCTTGCGCCTCAATGCGGAACCCCGCGTCCTGAAGATCCCTGTACGCCTTGTCTTCGATCCACGCTCCACCTTCGAAGAGGAACTGTTTCTCGGGATCAGGCATCTCCCGGAACTTCCAGTTCACTCTATGATGAAACAGTTCCCGGATACAGGGGCTTCCCATCATAGAAGCCCAATTAGAGTAGACCGGATAACGCTCCTGTTTCTTCGCCTTGGATTCGACGAGTCTCCCGATAATGTCCGGTCGCTTCAGCGTGACCGTTCTCGGAGGAAGCTCGCTCGGACGAATGATCCTCCTCGTCGGTTTCTGTTTCGAGAGATCCTCGACCTCCTCCGCTTTAACCGTTACCTCTTCGTCGCTCATCTCTTCGTTCCTCCGACTTGCGGTTCTCATCGTGACACTTGTCGACCATCCTCGGGGAAAGGAACTCAGGGTGTCGAAGAGCGATTCGCTTGAACACCCTCCAGTCCTTTCGATAATAGTAGCTGTCGACTCCTTCCAAAACCAAACCCCTCGGAGTCGCTTTATCCCGAGCGCTCTGAAGTCGCTCCCCGCACCCGAGACAGACTTTCCAGTAACGCGGGTTGTCCGGATGAAAAATAATATGAGTCACGCGCTCCGCACATCCGCTCTCCGAACATCTCCATTCCGCGCGCGGTCCATCCCCCTTTCTCGTCCGGTTGTCTCTCATCCTGTCAATAAGCTCCATTGTTCATCCCCCCTCGCTCAAAGGTTTCCATCCTCGCTTTACCGCATACTCCGCGAGCGCCGTCTCCGCGCTCTCTTGGTTTAGCCGAATACCTTGAAATGAATCAGTCCGGATCTTCACCCCCGTTCCCTTCTTCTTCAGATCCGGGGTTCGATAGATTGCGAAGACCTCTCTTCCTGGTCCTCTGTTGCCCTTGATCCTCATATAGTGCGCTCCGTCCGTGTAGATCATAAGTTCCTCCGCCTTCCGTAGCTAATAACATATTAGCTAATCAGATAGTAGTAAATCAAAACCAGAATTGAGGGAGCGCTCCCCGAACGACCTCTTCAAATGGGAAGAGATCTCCGTCGTAACGAATCCAGAGACGAGGAGGATCCCCGTTCTTCGGAACCATCTCGAACAGGTCGAGGATCATCTCCTCTGTCAGCGTCGAGAACGCCGTGGAATCGGCCGGCGACGGTGAACAACTCTCCTTGTCCATTCCAAAAACCTCCCGAGGATCTCCGCAATCCAAAGGACGAAGCGACCCTCTCTTGTTTTCGAGAGCTCTGTACAAAGCTCTTCCCATCGAACCGCGAGGATACGCGCCTGCCCCGCGAGCGTGTTTCGTTCGATCCAGGGTTCCGGGATCCCGTACTTCCACGCTCGCTCTCGATCGTGGGTCTTCAGCATCTTGACGAACATCCGGATCCGGACAAAAGGTTTCGCCTTGACCTCGATCTGTTCGATCGTCGTCTCCGTCGAATGCGGAGGGAAAAGGACCGTGTCGACCTTGCATCGAAGCGACACGTCTCCTTTGAACCTCATCTTCTTCATGGTCTTCTGAAACTCTTCGAAGAGCAGCCTGAAGAGCAAGTCCATAAACAGATCGGCGTCCTCCGCTGCAAAGTCCCACGCGTCCGGATTCACGAACGTCTCGATATAGAAGTGTTCGCCTTCATTCATTCACCGAACTCCTCTCTCCACTCTACGAGAGCTTCCTCTAGTTCGTCGAGCGCCGAAGGAATGGGTTTCCCGTTCTTGATATCCGCAGCGATTTCGATCAAAAATTGCGCGATACTTTCCGGTGTCTCCATCGTCGTCCCCTCCTAGTCGAACAGATCCTTTCGCTCGCCCGTCTCCTTCCCGCCGCGATCCTGTCCGCGCTGGAAGCTATCGAAGTCGTTCTTGACCTTCTTGAAGTGAATGTCGATCTGTTTTCCCGTGAGCGCCTTGACTGTCCTCTTTCCCTTGACAGGTTCGCTCTTTCCCCGAGGAGTCCAGGTCGTGAGATCTTCGAGGTACTGTTGCGCCGTCTGAGCGTTGTTGCCGTGCATCTCCAAAATCCACGCTCGCATTTTCTCGCCCTTGTCTTTCTGTTCCTCCGACCATCCTTCAGTCTTGTCCGCTCCCGCTCCCGCGTACGACACTTTCTCCAGTTCGTCACGCTTGACCCCTGTCAGTTCTTCGAATTCCTTCCACGAGATATCGTCCACTCCGAGAAGACGCATCAAAGCTCGACGTCGTCCGTTCGTGTCAAGCTTCCTCATAACCTTTGTTCGGTCAATCTCCTGAATGGGGACGTCCTCTCCTCCCTTCCTTCCGACGAGAGCATCTCGCGAGGACGCGGTCCCCGTGACCGTCACCGACCCGAACATCCCGTTCGTCCAGGACGCTTTGAAATCTCGGGATCCCACATAGTACGGTCCACGATCGTCGTCAAAGGTTTCCCACTTCACTTCCCCGAGCGGTTCGATCTCGACCGGAAGACCGCGCTTGACGATCATGACTCCGGATTCCTTCAGGTAGGGTTTCCCTTCGTAGTCGTACCAATGGCGCGACTTGGTCATGCGAAGAGATGTCTTCACAAGATCGTCGATCATCTCGATCGCTTTCTTCGCCGCGAGATGCGTGACCTCCAGCTTTTCGAGAAGGTGCGGATCGTACTTCATGATTTGCGTATCTACCGACGCCTCATCCTCGATGTACTCTCCATCGTATCCGGGGTCTTCCGGATCCATTCCACTACGCTCGCCGTTCGTCATGCTCTTCTCCTCCGTTTTTCCGTTGACAGTGTCTTCGTTTTGGGTTACGGTGAAATCCTCTTCACCGCTTCGCGGTCTTCGTGAAGCTCCTCCGAAGAAAGGACGCTCCCTCCGGGGAGCGTTCTGTTTTTCGGGGACCGCTCATCCGATCTTCCTTTCTTCCCGCTGTTCCTCCGAGAGCTTCGCGATCCATCCCTGAATCTCCGACTCCCGGAACCTGAGTCCCCGCTTCTTCCCTGGTAGGAACAGATGCGGGATCTCCCCCTTCGTGACGAGTTCCCGGACGTACTGTTCTCCCGCGTCCAGGAGCTTCGCCACTTGCGCCGCCGTCAAGAGCTTGTCCTCCATCCATCTCACCTCCTTTCCGATGTTATTAAACCTTATCAAAGTCTATTTTCGCCTAGTCTCGGTCGAGAGTCAATCTCGATTGGAGAACAGAGAACTCTGTCGAGATCTGTCGATCGACGCGGGGTTGCGTCTCTCAGGGGGATCGCGCGCGGTCGACCCCATAGGAGGGCCCCCGTACAGGGTCAAACGGACGACCTCGGGTCAACGCGATGATCGGACGTGGGTTCGGGTCAACGCAAATTTGAGGGGTTCTTGTGCTTCTGAGGGGGAAACCCGAGGTTTCCCGGAAAGAGGGGTTCAGATCTCAAGGAATGCCATCTGAACGCCGATGTTGTTCGGGTCCACGGATACCCGGACGATCTCGAACGCTTTCCCGTTCCAATCGTATCGACCCGAATCAGCGGGGACGCTCGCTCGCGTGATCTCCGCAGTATCCCCGATCTCCCCTTCGAGCGCCTCGAAGAAGAGGTTCCCCGAGAGATAGTACAACGGCTTCCGGAACCGGACGAAGCGGGTTTGAATCAACCAATCCGCTGTGTCGTCGTCGCGGATCCAACTCGATTGAAGGACTCCCGAGGAGTGGGACCGGAATCCGTATTGCTTACGGAAGACCTCGGAAGAGATCTCTTTGTATCCTTTGTATTGACCTTCCTGGTATCGGCGCTTGTATTGGATCACCTGTCTCGTCATGACCCGAACCCCGGAGATGAACTCCTCGGTGGCGCGCCGGATCCTCGGTTCTTGCGTGAAGTCATAGTGTACGTTCAACGGAAGGACCGTATCCTGAGTTGATCCGTCGACCACACGACAGGAGAATCGATCATCGTAGTTAAAGAAGCTCCTCGCGTTCATGGACAGAGACAGATTCGCAATCACTTCCCCGACCCGCTCGAACGTTTGGGATCCCACGACCCCGGCATACTTCAGACCCGTGACCTTGTCCTTCGCTCCCGTCAAGCTCCCGAGATCGAAATCCCCGCTCGTCAGTCCCGCAAGCGTCTGAAGAACGTCGACCATGATGTCGACCCCGTTCTCCATGAGTTCGTCCTTGTAATCGAGTTTCCCTTCCCCGTTCCACGTAACGACGCTCTGTCCCTTGTCCGCAGCAAACTCGATGAACGCGACGATCTCGCCGTCCGGGCCCACGGATCCGAGGTTGGTTGTGAACCCGCTCGTCTGTGACACGCCATCGACATAGACCTGGTCGATCAGGCTGATCGTACAACCCGCACAGAGATATCTGTAGCTTTCCGTATCGTACAGAACGGTCGGACATGCGCCCTCTTCATCGTACAGACTCCCGTACGGAATCATGACCGGACGCGAGTCCTGCGACAACCGATCGATGACGTGTTGTCCCGCTTGCGTGAACCCTGTCGAGGGGGACACCGCTCTCGTGGGAATGATCTTGTTCCGGATCTCCGCGCCGACGTCCGCGACCACGCACTGAAACTCCCCCTCCCCGAAGGTATAGTCGACGATCCTTCCCTTGTGAATGAGAAGACCGGATCCCGTTACGCCGTCCATGTACAGCTTTAATGAGACCGGGGTGTTCACGATGTTTTGCTCGATGTCTTCTCTCCAAAAATGATCGTCCGTATTATCGAAGACCATCGTGATCGAGTTCGCTGGAATCTCTCCCGTTGCGAAATTCACTTCTCGAGAGATTACTCCCTGGACGCTCTTCAGCTTTCCGAGAAGGTTTGCATCCGGGTTAAAATGGTAGACCTGATAATCAACGATCGGATCTTGACCACCGAGGAGATAAATCGCTCCCGCGTATTGAATGCTGTTCTCTCCGTTCTCGTCGAAATACTGTTGCGTAGAAGCAGCGTAAAGCCCTCCCGCTCGATCCGACTGGACCTGTTTCCCGAAATAGTCGCTCGCGTTTCTGAAGTTCGCTGTGTCCGCCGCTGCGAGTTTCAGCTTGTCCGTCCAGATGCCGTTGACCTTTTCGTAGACATAGACCGCTCCGGACCGATAGACGAAGTCGTCTCCGTCCTGGTCGTACCCGTGATGAGGAACTCCAACCGCGACGAGATCTCTATGCATACAGCAAACGCCGTCTCCCATCCAATCGAAGTTTAGCTCCGAGTACGCTCCGAACTTGACGAGCTTCTTCGTGTGTTCATACAGTCCGCTCGTTGCGTTCAGTTCGTAAATATGCGCCGCTCCCGTCGTCGCCGCAGAGAAACCGCCGTCTTCGTCGTGGTTGTTCTGAAGATGACCGACGACTATCAATTCGTCGAGGATATCGCAGTCAGACCCGAATCGTTGAACCGCTTCGTAATCGACTGTCTCATGGTCGCTGAAATATGGAATCAACCTCTGAAGGAACCCCCACTCGTCCGCTCCTGTATTGTACTTGAAAACATATGCCGCTCCGCATGTCGACAAGGGGTCGAGGTTTTCGTCGAGACCATGAATCCACGCGGATGAAATCATATGCGGATACCATGCAGCGCAGTTCAGTCCGAAATACAGACAGTTCGCGTTCCGATAAACAGCAGGAAGAGAAATCCGAGAATGCGCTTCGTACTGATTCAAGCTCTGGTTCCACTTGTAAACGAAGATGACTCCGGGTCCGTGTCCCCCGCTCTGAAAGTAGTTCTCCCCGTTCCTGTCGTATTCGTGTTCTTCCGCTCCGACGAAAAGCCACTCCTCGGACATCGCGACGGATCCGCCGTGATACATTCCTGCGATCCGATCGTTTGTTCCGAACCCGCTTCCCGCGAGCTTCTGAATTCCTGTCCACGCTCCAGTGATCGAGTGTCTTTGAAAAACGTATGCCGCTCCAGCGCTTCCGAGGAAATTGTCTCCGTCCTCGTCGTAGTCCTGTCCAGGAGCGGCAACGACCATGCGATCGAGATAGATGTCAAGCGCAGCGCCGAACAGGTCTCCCGCCGCTCTTCCGTTCGTACCGAACCCCGTTACTTTCTGTTTGAATTCGTACTGTGTCGCCTGTTCATAGTCCGCTCTCTCGAAGATCCATACGGCTCCAGCATTCGAGAGAGCGTCCACGCCGTCTTCGTCGTAATCGTGCTCACACGCTCCGATTCCCATGTACAGATTATGCGCCGCGAACGCGCTCCCTCGACCGTAGTCCGCAGGGTTGAAGTTCCTTCTACCGAAATAGTCGTTCGCAATCCGCGCGTTCGTTCCCTGCGCGACGAGCTTCTGAACGTAAAGATCCCATTCCGTAAAGTTCCACGCTCTTGTCGACATCAATACTTCCCTTCCAGCTCGTCTCGGTCGATGATCGGTTCCGTCCCGCCAATATCAGCAATATAGACCCCCGCCTTTCCTCCGTAGACCTTCGTCCCGTTAGGCCACTCGATCTTGACGACGATTTGGAATTTTCTGTTGCGATCGCGGATTGCATCCCACATGTCCGCAGAGATGTCGAGAGGCATACTAGGGAAGCTCCTCTTCGAAGATCACCTGAACGCCTGAATGCAGCGCGTTTGATCCGTCAGCCTCGACTCGACGCGTTCTCGTAAAATCGCTCATCCATCGGACGAAATGAGTCTCCCCGGCAAGTCCAAAAATAAACGGCTGTTTCCCGCCCTTGACAACTCTTCGAAGGTCCACGAGTCGTGTATAATCTTCGGGATCGATCGGGTTCCATGAAAGCTGAAACATCTCCCTGTCCGTTTGATGTCTCGCACTTCTCTGACCGTACGGTGTTTCTCCGATCAGGATGGAGTCTCGCTCAGTTAGTCCGAACGGAGGAGCGGGTTCGTAAGAAAAGTCGATCGCCCGTCCGAGGAAGAACGCTCCGACTTCGAAGAAGCTCAGTTCGGAATCGTCCAGGTATAGACGATAGTATCTATACGCGGTCGAGTTCGTAATCCTTGTCAACAGCGTCCCATCGGTTCCGACCGTGAGCGTCTCATTCAAAGGAGGATAATCCCACGACGAACCGTCTCCTCCCTGGAGTCTTACAGTCGACTCCGGAGTGAGGTTTGAGTTCAGGATCCCGACGCCATCGCACGCGCGAGTATTCCCGCTTCCGAGATCGATCAAGACGTACTCGCCCGATCCATCGGTCGATCTCCATGACTCGCGCTGATTGTAGTTGTATATGTTCTCTGGCCTGTATCTGTACGAACCGAAGAATCTCCAGTAATCTCCCTCGTTGAACGCGGAAGCGACAGCGTGAGAAAACTTAATGTACACTCCGTTGTTCAGGGCGACCCACGCGCTCGCATCCGCCTGAACTCCAGTGACCCAATCAATCGACGCGGCTTCGTAATCATCTGTCCACCGCATATAGACGCCGTACATCGATGTAAATTCAATCCTATCCCCTTGATCCACTCCACCGGAAAACGGAAAGCTCCTCGTCGACCCGTAAAGAGTCGCTCCCGCGTACAGCGCTTCGTCTTGTGCCCACGTCGCGCCGTCATAGATGTCGTGCATGATGAGAGACGACCCGTCCGAGACGAGTTCATTCCATGGACCCGTCGCTGTCGCTCGGTAAACGGCAACGGCGGTTAAACTTGTTTTCGTCTCGAACCAATCATGATCGCCTGGGAAGGGGCTTGAACCTCCGAGCGTGTAGCTGGATGTCCATCCCAAATGAGCGAAATGTCCGTCAGATGTACGAGGATCACAATCGACCGCCGCGCTCCCTCTGTGGACGTATTGTTGGCTTCCGATTACTCCTATGTAGTTCGCCCAATACTCCGAAGCTTGCTCAAGTCCGGGGATGATCTTGAACGTTGCGAAGGCGAGTGTTCCCGCTCGCCATTCTGCGATGATTCTCTTTGCTATCGGCTCGGGCTTGAACGCACAGACCGGTTCATTAAAGCCTATTGTAGTTCCAAGGGTAACTCCAATAGGCTTTAATG
>Ga0209345_10000235_pt1 | contig 75804 bp, 54 predicted proteins | sample Cruoilmetagenom7_FD_187294 | JGI IMG/M metagenome (GOLD analysis project Ga0209345, IMG submission 187294) | Oil polluted marine microbial communities from Coal Oil Point, Santa Barbara, California, USA - Sample 7 (SPAdes) (version 2) | ecosystem: Environmental > Aquatic > Marine > Oil seeps ... | reverse complement strand
AGAACAGGAGCAGAAACAAGTGTTGGACGACGTGAATTAACTACGTTACCAACAATTTCTAGATCAGCTTCAGATTTTACAAGGCTAGAGCCTTCATCATCAGGAAACTCTTTTGGAGGTAGAAACGACCAGTTTAACAACTTTACACTGGATGGAGCAGTATTTAATAATCCGTTTGGATTAGATGCAGCAACTCCTGGAGGTCAAACCGACTCGCAACCAATATCTTTAGATGCTATCGATCAAATACAAGTATCATTAGCGCCTTACGATGTGACATTATCTGGATTTACAGGTGCTGCAGTAAATGCAGTAACAAAAAGTGGAACTAATGAGTTTCATGGTACAGTTTATGGTTTTACAAGAAATGAAGACATGACTGGTGGTAAAATAAGAGGAGAAGACGTGTTTCAATCAGATTTAGAGCAAAATCAATACGGAATTAGTATTGGTGGTCCAGTAATTAAAAATAAATTATTCTTTTTTGCAAACTTTGAAAAAGATGAGCGTTCAGATTTAGGAACAAACGGATTTGCTCCAAATAGAGGTACAGGTGCAATTAATGAAAGTCGAGTAGAATTAGAAGACTTATTAACTGTACAAAATGCATTATTGGATTTAGGATATGATCCAGGAAGATTTGAAGGATTTAATTACGACTCAAACTCTACTAAAGGGTTATTTAAATTAGATTGGAATATTAATGATAATAACCGTTTAGCGGTAATTTATAATTTTTTAAATGCCTCTAAAGAAAAGCCAGCCCATCCATCTGCATTAGGATTTAGAGGTCCTAATACTAATACACTACAATTTGAAAATACGGGTTATGAGATTAATAACAATATACAGTCAGTACAAGTTGAGTTAAACTCTACTTTATCAGGAAATGTGACTAATAAATTTCAAATGGGTTATACGCATTTTGATGACTTTAGAGACGCATTATCTTCGCCAGCACCAACGATTACAATTACAGATGGTGGATCAAACTATATAATTGCTGGTCATGAGCCATTTTCAATTAATAATAGATTAGACCAAAAGGTGTTTCAATTTTCTAATAATTTAAATTATGTAGAAGGTGATCATACATATACTGTTGGTTTTTCATATGAAAAATTTCAATTTGATAACTCTTTTAATTTAGGTGCTTATGGTGCACAAGGTGTTTTCTTCCCAACCACAACAATGGATGATTTCCAAAACTTTGTGGATTCTGGTCAATTACAAAATTTATTTAACGAAGCAGCTGCTGCAGATGCAAGTTTACAAGCAAACGGAGAAGGTGTTGCAGGAGGATTTGCTCTAGCAGAAACTAATGTTGGACAATTAGCATTTTATTTACAAGATGAATGGAATGTTACAGAAAACTTTAAATTAACCTATGGTGTAAGATTTGACAAACCATTATTTTTTGATTCTTCTACTAAAGCACAAGAGGTTATTGACAGAGCATGTTGTTATTCTCCAGGTATTGAGTATATCAATCCAAATACAGGAGAAGGTGTGTTTTTAGATAACACTAAAATGCCTTCAAATAAAGTATTAATTTCTCCAAGAGTTGGTTTTAATTACGATGTAAAAGGAGATAACAGCTTTCAAGTACGTGGTGGAACAGGATTATTTACAGGTCGTTTACCATTTGTATGGTTAGGTAACCAAATTGCTAATCCAGAAGTATTCTTTTACCAAGTAGTAGATCCTGATTTTAAATTTCCACAAGTATGGAGAACAAATATTGGTACAGATTACAGATTTGAAAACGGTATTATAGCAACAGGAGATATCTCTTACACAAAAGATATTAATGGAGCGCATGTTCAAAATTGGGGACTTCGTAATCCGTCAGGAACATTAAATGCTCCAGGAGATACAAGACCAATTTATACCTCAGGAGACATTATTAATAATGCTTACGTGTTTACAAACTCAGATAAAGGACGCGTTTGGAATTTTACAGCAAAAGCGCAAAAAACATTTGATAATGGATTGTATACAACTATAGCATACAACTATTTAAATTCAAAAGACGTTAACTCAATCGAGGCAGAAATCACTGGAGATGCTTTTGCATTTAACCCAGTAGTTGGTAATGCTAATAACGACGTGTTGTCTTACTCTAAATATGGAGACACACACCGTTTTATTGGTGTAGCAAGTAAAAAGTTTACTTATGGTAAAGACAAATGGGCTACTACAATCTCTACATTTTTTGAATATGCACAAGGTGGACGTTTTAACTACACCTATGGTGGAGATTTAAATGGAGATGGGTCTAACTTAAATGATTTATTATATGTTCCAACTTCTTCAGAGTTGCAGCAAATGCAATTTTCTGGAGCAGGACAAGCAGAAGCTTTTGAAGCATTTATCCAACAAGATGATTATTTAAGTGATCGTCGTGGAGATTATGTAGAGCGTTACGGAGCATTAGCACCATGGAGAGGACGATGGGATTTAAAATTATTACAAGACTATAAATTTAACGTTGGTGGTGATAATTATAATACAATCCAATTTAGCGTTGATATTTTAAACTTAGGTAACTTATTAAATAGTGATTGGGGAGTAGTACAACAACCAACATCTGTACAACCAGTTGGTGTAGATGTAGATGCATCTGGAGTACCAACCTATACATTTACAGGTGTAACCGAAACTTTTTCATACGATACAAGTCTTTTATCAAGATGGCAAGCACAATTTGGAGTTAGATACATTTTCTAGTCCATACGTCACAGATATTTTTTAAATTTGCGCTCCTTTATAGGAGCGCATTTTTTTTACACTAAAAAATACAAAAAATAATACTCAATGAAATTATTAAATCGCTTTCGCGGAAATCAAGCCATTAAGCCACTATATTTTTTACTAATTGTAATTAGCTTTATATCGTGCAAGAATAATAAGCAAGAGGTAACGGTTGTAAATGAAACAGCAGTAACAACGCCAACATCAAAACCTTCGGCTTTAATTAACGCTTTTAAATATACACCAGACCAAGATGTTATTATTAGTGTGCATAGAGGAGGTAAAGGGTTAAAATATTATCCAGAAAACTGTTTAGAAACCTTAAAGTATATTAATGATAGTATACCTGCTATTTATGAAATTGATGTCGCACAAACTAGAGACAACGTATTAGTATTAATGCATGATAATACATTAGAGCGTACAACAACTGGAACAGATAGATTAAATAAATATACATTTGAAGAGCTTCAGGCTTTTAATCTACAAGATGATTACGGTAATGAGACTACTTTTAAAATTCCAGCTTTAAAAGACGTTTTAATATGGGCTAAACAAAACAATGTTGTGTTAACTTTAGACAAGAAAAAAAGCGTGTCTTTTGATGCTATTGTAGCATTAGTAAAGCAAGTAGAAGCAGAAGATGTATCAATAATTATAACTTATGATATGGAGCAAGCAACAGAAGCACATAAATTAGCACCTAATTTATTACTATCTGTTTCTGCCAGAAATCAAAAAGAATTAGATTGGTTATTACATTCAAGCATACCAACTCAAAATATGTTAGCCTTTACAGGTACTAAGTTATCACCAAATGACTTTTATAAAACAGTACAATCTCATGGTATTAAAACTATTTTAGGAACTTTAGGTAACTTAGACAAACAAGCTCAAGCTAAAGGAGAAGTACCATATACCATATGGAAAGACAAAGGAATAGATGTTTTTGCAACAGACAGACCTTTTGAGGTCGCTAAAGCGTTAAATATTAAGAAATAGAAAAAATGAAGTATTCTAGACTTACAAAAGAACAATTTGAAGAATTACATAAAGAGTTTATAAACTTTTTAGCAACACAGACCATTACAGCAGACGAGTGGGAAACCTTAAAAAAGGATAAACCAGAAGTAGCAGAACAGGAGCTAGATGTTTTTAGTGATTTAGTTTGGGAAGGTGTCTTAAACCAAGTAAAGTATGTGGAGCAAATATCTGCACACAACTTACATTTATTTACTTTTAATGACGACCATATGCACGTCATAGGTATCAAAATAGATGGTCCAATAGATGTAACTACACCAGATGGTTTTAACTGGTTGCGCGAAAATTTAATGGACGAAACAGTAACCTTTACACAAGGTAAAAAAGACTATTCTGAGGATAAAAACTTAGATAAATTTAAGCTTATTCAATCAGGAAGTGCTATTACAAAAGGAGAATTGTATGAGTACATGAACAAGTTAATTAACTAAACAAGTCCTGAAAACAGTAGTTTAAAAAATAAATTAAAACCACTATTTTTGTTATTCTGTATAAGTACAGAATACGTTTAAAGTAACACAAATAAAACCCTTTTAATAAAAGGAATATATATGGCACAAAAACCAAGTATACCAAAAGGAACAAGAGATTTTAATCCAGAAGAAGTTGCAAAACGTAACTATATATTTAGTACCATAAAATCACAATTTCAACGTTTTGGATTTCAGCCAATAGAGACGCCAAGTTTTGAAAATTCTGATACCTTAATGGGTAAATATGGAGAAGAAGGTGATCGTTTGATTTTTAAAATTTTGAATTCTGGTGACTTTTTATCAAAAGTAGACGAGCCATTATATGCTTTAAAGGATTCAGGAAAAATAACACCAAAAATCTCAGAAAAAGCATTACGTTACGACTTAACAGTGCCATTTGCTAGATACGTAGTGCAACACCAAAACGAAATAGAATTTCCGTTTAAACGTTATCAAATGCAACCTGTTTGGCGTGCTGATAGACCACAAAAAGGACGTTTTAGAGAGTTTTATCAATGTGATGCAGATGTGGTTGGTAGTGATAGTTTATGGCAAGAAGTAGAGTTTGTACAGTTGTATGACAACGTTTTTACAGCTTTAAAGCTAGAAGGTGCTACAATTAAAATTAACAATCGTAAAATATTATCTGGTATTGCTGAGGTTATTGGAGCAAGTGATAAGTTAATCGATTTTACCGTTGCTTTAGATAAATTAGATAAAATAGGAGAGGATAAGGTAAAAGAAGAAATGCTTGGTAAAGGTATTTCTGAAGACGGTATAGCTAAGCTTCAACCTTTGTTTACTTTAAAAGGTGATTTTGGGTCGCAAATAGAGAGTTTAAAATCTATTTTAAGTACCTCTGAAGAAGGTCAAAAAGGAATAGAAGAGTTAAGTTTTATTAATGAGGCTATAACTGCATTAGGTTTAAAATCTGCTAAATTACAGTTAGATGTAACCTTAGCTAGAGGTTTAAATTATTACACAGGAGCTATCTTTGAGGTATCTGCACCAGAAGGTGTAGCAATGGGATCTATTGGTGGAGGAGGTCGTTACGATGATTTAACAGGAATATTTGGTCTTAAAAATGTAAGTGGAGTAGGCATTAGTTTTGGATTAGATCGTATTTATTTAGTTTTAGAAGAATTAGGTTTGTTTCCAGAAACTATTACAAAATCTACAGAAGTATTGTTTATTAACTTTGGTGATAAAGAATCCTTATTTAGCTTAAAAGCAATTAAAGCTTTAAGAGAAAATAATATAAATGCCGAGTTGTATCCTGATAGTGCTAAAATGAAAAAGCAAATGAATTATGCTAATAAGCGTAACATACCATTTGTTGTTTTAGTAGGAGAGGAGGAACTTAAAAATAATCAGTTCACTTTAAAAAATATGATTTCAGGGGAACAGGATAAAGTAAATTTAGAGGTACTAATTACTAAGTTGAAATAATTGTTTCTTGGATTTTTCTTTAGACATAATTATCGATTTTGTTCTTAGATTTTCAGGTCAAACTATAAGATGGTTGTTTTATCTAGGAAAAATTAAGTTTAAAGATTTAAATAACAGTGTTTATAATTATATTTTGTCAGTACTTTTTATTCTGGTAATAGTCATTATTCTTAATGCTTAAATAGTATAAAATTAAAAAGCCGAAACATATGTTTCGGCTTTTCTTTTTAGTGAATTATAAAATGATTTGGGGCAATACTTATTCGACTAAAACTTTCTTTGAAATTTCACCTTCGCTCGTTTTTAATTTGATGATATAATTTCCAGTACTTAACTCGCCAGAATTTAATTCTATATAATCTTGTGTATTTATATCCTTAAAGTTAGTGATGTGCTGTCCTAAAATATTGTACAAATTAACAGACGTAATGGTGTTTAACTTAGGGTTATTAATAACAATGTGTTGTAAGCTGTTAGAGTAGTAGACGTTAATGTCGTTCTCTAATTCAGTATCCTCTACACTTAAACTTTCTTGTTGGTTGTTAAATACCAATTCAAATCTGTTACTATGTTCTCCTGCAGGTAAATTAATTATAAAATCACCTTGTCTTAAATCATGATAAGTAGCATTTAAAACATCGTGTAAGTAAATGTCAAGGCTATTTGGTACGTTTTCTAAAGCGTCTAAGGTAAGTGTATTATCACCAGCTGCATCTGTAATTAGATCTATTGGTAAAACCGTGTTTTGGTCAATAACATTTGTCCCTTGTATGATATAGTTATTGTTGTCAATAGTCCAATACATATCATCCATTTGAGCGTCTTTTTTCTCACCATCATACGCCCAATCATATCCTGGAGTCGCATGACTGTCTTGAGTTACTAGCAATTGTCTGTGTATTCCGTTAACAGAATTTAATCCTAATCTAATTTTTAATCTAGAGTCAGAGTTGTAATTATCTGCTACAGAGTTTTCAGAAGACATTCTAACAAACACAGATGATGATCCTTCTTTTTCAAAAACACGTTGGTTATTAGTAAATCTTAGTGTACCTGTATTTTCACTTTTTACAAAAAATCCTTGTGCAACCGGAATATAGCGACCTGGAAGTTTAGAAGGTGTACCACCTGTTGCTACCATAGGATCATTAGTACCATAACTTGCAGCAGGAGTTGCACCTGATAAATTATAGGTTGCATATCCACCTTGATAATCTGCTAGATTATGAGAGCCTCCTCCCCAATGTTCCCAAAAATATAATGTACCAGTCGTTCCTCCTGCTCCTAATATTGTTGGTGCATTATCCATAATAAATTGATGAGCATCTATTGCAGATGCATATGGATTACCAATTAAATATTCGTTTGAAGCAGTTATAGGCAAAGTTATATCACCATTATTTGGTTTTCCTTGTAACACATAATTTTGTTCTAAAGCTACATTTCCGCTTGTGTTTGTAACACCTTTCATTGTAAAGCCTTCACCAATTTGTAAAGATCCTGTACTTCTTACATGTTGCCAATCAGCATAAGCACCAGATTGGTTAGCGTATTTCCATATCCAATAATCTGCAATACCAATTGGTGTTCCAGAAGTACCATTATAACTATTAGTAATAAAGTTGATATTAGTTGGAGCAGTAGGATTGGTACCATCTTTATAAATTGTTGGTAATGTGTAGCTGTTATTATTTGTAGTTGCATTGCTAGTTCCAACAGGCGACGACCAATAGTTATAGGTGTATAAATCCTGAGTACCTTGTTGGTCACGCTCTAATGTTCCTGAACTTGTAACATCTAGATCACTATTTAATGTTTGGATTAATTGTGATTCGCCTTCTAAATCTATCTTACCATCTAATTTTAAATAGTGTGTAATAGTCAAACCGTTACCTTGATTTAAACTGGTGTCACCATTGGCAGTTAGTTTATTACTTTCTACAAACAAACCTAAAACTGTTCTGTTTTGATTATTTCCAGAAGGAAGCGTGTTGTTATCTAATGTTAAATTATGGTTGGTTTTAACAATATTCCAATCTATAGTTACACTAGGATCAACAATACTAGCTGTTCCAGGCATATATAACTCGGCTCCATTAACCCAAGTACTGTTATTATCCCAACTACCATCACTTGAAGTGTTATAAGGTAAAGGAGAGGATTGGTACTCTAAAGTAAATTGATTAGGGTCTGTTAGACTACCTCTGTTACCATTACCAGAGACATCGTTAAGATGCGTTCCAATATAAGAATTCATGTTGTAATAAGCCTCTAGATTAGACCAGTCAACAACTTCAATATCATTTTTAGTAATTGCATTTGGGACTACAACACCATTTACAACAGTGCCTGCTTTTTGCAATTCTTGATTCATGACATATCGTAATTGAGTCAATGTTAATGCTTGGTCCCAAATTCTGATTTCGTCAATATCTCCTTTAAAAAAGTCTAAAATATTTAATTTGTCAATATAAATTGCACCAATAGCAAACTCGGCACCATTAGGTGTTGGATTGACAATGGTTTTTGAATTATCTAAAACTCCATCAATATAAAGACTAGCAATGTTGTTATCGTAAATTACAGCTACATGATGCCAAATATCGTTTGGTAAAGTTGTAATAGAATTTATTCGGTCTGTTGGATTGTTTCCTATTGAAAAACTTACAGTATTATTATCTGTTAAGAAAAATTTGTAACCATCTACACCATCATTTTTTGCAACTATTGTTTTGTCGCTAGCTAAGTTGTTAGAACCTTCAGGTTTTACCCAAGCCGAAGCAGTAAAGTCACCAGCTAAATCTACTTTATTACCTACTAAAGTAAAATTATCCACACCATCAAATCCTAAATGTCTAGATTTAACCTCTTCGTGTGCCACACCAAAAGTAAAATATTTAGTACCATCAAAATCATAAGTACCTTCTCTAGTGCCTTGACCGTTAAAACTACTTGGGTCTAAAAATACCGTTTGTAAGTTAGTTGTAAAACCAGCATCATCTGATACAAGCATAACATAAGCGTCATTTCCTGTTAAAGGTGGTAATCCGGTTAAATCAGTATCAAATACAGATACCTCGACCGTTCCAATATCATCTCCAGCAGTTTCTACAATTTTCCATTTTCTGTTCATTACATCTGTAATAGTTGTAATAGTAGCAGGTCCTAAGCTTACTGTAACAGAAGCACCAGAAGTATTGGTGTTTTGACCATCATTACCCCAAACTAAAAACTCTTTATCAGTACTAAATGAGCTAGAGTTTAAGTTGTTTGTTAAAGCTGTGTTAGTTAATGATATAGCAACAATGCTAGGGTTGTTAACGCTTTTAGATTGTTTTTGGATTAAATCCGAATCATCATCACGTCCAATTCCTGCAATATCATAATTAAAACCAGAATTTGCAGACACATCCCAAATTACGTTTCCATTGGAATCTACATAATCCTGAGACGTACCATTAATACCTAAGGTAACGCCATATTTGATAGCTAAATAGGATTGGATTTTATTACGTTCGTCTAATAAGTTAGCATCATTTTTTCTTGAAGAAAAAGAGATGATTTCTACAATTCTAGCGTTAGTAGCAGCCTCATAACCTTCGCTTCTTCCAATCCAATAACGCGAATCATTAACATTAGAAAAATCGGCAACGTCATTGTGCACTGTTGCTACATTATTAGCATTATAAAACAACTCTTGTCTAGTTGCAGCAGTATTGTTTCTAGCATTTAAAATACCAACATTATTATAATTTGTAGTCGTATTATTATCTGCGACACCATAACCTGTATATGGAGCCGAATTAGTTGTTGGTCCAACGCAATAGGCAAAAACCTCATTAGTAAATCTAGCCGAATAACGACCATATCCAAAACCTGTAACGTCTTCTGTATCTGTTGCTAAATCTTCGTCACCACAGAAAATGTCCATGTTTCCAAAAGAGGTGTTAATGTTGTTATCAGGTAAAACAACAGCAAACATATCCTGAGTGTAAAAACCAGAATCACTCTTTAAAAAGTCTCCATTAGTATTGTCAAAAGAGTAGTCATTATCTGTAGGAGCTAAGCTGTAAGAACTATCAAAATCTACAACAGCATTAAAGTTAACATTATAACTAGGATGATCTCTGTACGTAGGTTCTTGTCCAGCCATGTTTACTGTGGCATGATTAGTATTAGCTTGATCATACCAAGTTGTTAATGGTTGGTTGTCGCTAAGTCCTGCTCCATCATTTGCTTTTAACCACGTTTCAAGATTAGATGTTACACCTCCAGGACCTTGTGCTAAAGGCGTATTTCCATAACCCTGAACGTAAAAAGTATAAGGATTTTCATTGGAATCGTCATTAGCAATAGTAATTATTGCAGATCTTAATCCATTTGAAGAAGGATCAAAGGTGATGCTAAAAGTTGTATTACTTCCTGAGGCAATTGGAGTAGTTGGAATACTAGCTAAGGTAAAATCCGAAGCATTTGCTCCAGTTATACTAACATAAGGTAATCCACCTGTTAATGATAAAGGTAGTGTACCATCGTTGTTAATAATAAACATATTTGTATTACTACCAGAAGCAACATCAATAGACCCAAAATCTGTGTCATCTGTTGTACTAGGTGTATTATCTCCACTATTAATTGTTGTACCATTTCCTGTAATATTAATTTCAGGTAGAGGCGTAGTAACCGCAGTTAATGAAATATCATCAATAGCCATATCACTTCTGTAATCATTTCCTGTGTTTCCAGAAAATCTTATATTAATAGATTGCCCAACATAAGCGGTCAAGTTTATTGTAACTAAAACCCATGGAGATCCATTATTGGTTTGTACTTGATTACTTTGTGACCAAAGATTAACTGGGTATGTTGTACCACCATTTGTACTTAAATCTACATTTAGGGTTCCCATGTTAGCACCATACATATGATGGTAAAATGAAAATTGAGCAGAAGTCGCTCCTGTTAAATCAAAGCATGGACTTAATAAGTTTGCTGTTCTGTTGTTATTGCTAGATGCTTCAGTATATAAATACCAATTTCCACCATTAGCATTTGAAGGTCCAGTATTACTAGATGGTGTTCCTGTTGAGTTTCTTGTCCAATTTAAATTTTCACTAGTATCCTGTGTCCAACTTCCTAAACCAGATTCAAACCCTTCGTTATAAGGAAAACTACTTACTATAGAAGAGCAACTAGTTGCACAACCTCCAGATACATTGAAAAATTGAGTAACACCTCCTGGTGTTGCTCCATTACCTGAGTTTGTTAATACAGTGGTACCACTAGATGTAATGGTTATATTAGATGTCGTTCCATTCCAACCATCATTATAAGTATCATAAAGTACTGCGTAATAATTAATACCATCTGCTATACAGCCTAAATCTAATGTAGTACTGTATGAGTTATTAGCACTACCGTTATATCCATTATCAATAGTAGCTAATAAAGTGCCTCCAGGATTATAAATTTCAACTCTGTTTTCAGAGGACCAACTTGGCCAATTTACAGAGACTTGTACTATAGATGTCTGAGCAAACGTATTACATAAAGTAAATAGACTTATCAGTAATATATGTTTCTTACTGAATAAGTTAGCTAATAAAGCTTTAAAAGTAAAGGTTGTCATAAGCAGGAATGTGTTTAGTTTGGGGACTAATTCAAAATTCGAGGTAAAACTATCGCTTTATTAGGTAAAATACAAATATTTTCGATGAAATACACTTTTGAAAATTTTGTTGAATCATTTATGGGTTTAAAAGCATAAAAAAGGGTATAAAATATTATGTTTTTAGATTAAGGTGAAATAAAAAAAACCAAGACATGATGTCTTGGTTTTTTAGTTAATAAGAATAAAGTAGATTTGGGCTATATTATTCGATTAAAACTTTTTTAGATAGTTTACCATTTTCTGTAATTACTTCTAAAACGTAAGTACCAGTACTTATTTTGTTCGTTTTTAATTCGATTAAATCTGTAGATTCAAAATCATTAAAAGAAACAATTTCTTGTCCTAATATATTATAAAGACTTACTGTTTTTACATTTTCTAATTTAGGGTTATTTACTACTATAGTATTAGACCCATTTGCATAGTAATAATTGATTGTAGTTTCTATTTCAAAATCTTCTGTAGACAATGAGTTAGATACTTGACTAAACCTTAAATCAAATCTATCCAAATACACTCCTGTTGCTAAGTCTAAAGCGACGTCGTTTTGTCTAAGATCATGGTAAGTATTTGTAACGTTGTCATAGATATAAATTTCTAAGTCATCTGGAACATTTTCTAAAGCATCAATTGTTATGGTGTTTATTCCATCAGTATCAACATGAATTCCTAGAGGTAAAATAGTTGCGTAATCAATAACATTAGTACCTTGTATTGTATATTTATTATCGCTAATCATCCAATACATATCGTCCATTTGCTCTGTTTTGGCTTCACCATCATAACCCCAATCATATCCAGTAGAAGCATTAGTATCTTCTGTGACTAATAATTGTCTGTGTACAGTGTTAACAGAATTAAAGCCTAATCTAATTTTTAATCTGTCATCTGCATTGTAACTATTAGATGTTGTTGCAACATCAGAAGTAGACCTTACAAATACTGAAGAAGCTCCTTCTTTTTCAAAAATACGTTGTCCATTATTAAATCTAATGTTACCCGAGTTTTCACTTTTGACAAAAAATCCTTGAGACACTGGAATATGGCGACCTGGTAATTTAACAGGTGTACCACCTGTAGCGACTAATGGATCATTGGTACCATAGCTTGCAGCAGGAGTAGATCCTGATAAATTATAAGTAGCGTAACCACCTTGGTAATCTGCCAAATTGTGAGATCCTCCTCCCCAATGTTCCCAGAAGTATAATGTTCCGGTTGTACTACCAGCACCTTCTATTGTTGGCGCATTGTCCATTATAAATTGATGCGCATCTAGTGCTGATGCATATGGATTACCAACTAAATATTCGTTTCCTGCAGTAATAGGTAGGTTAATATCTCCATTGTTTGGTTTTCCGTTAAAAACATAGTTTTGTTCTTGTGACAAATCATTACCAGTATTTGTAACTCCTTTTAAAGTAAACCCTTCTCCTGTTAAAAGTGATCCTGTGCTTCTAACATGTTGCCAGTCTGCATAAGCTCCAGATTGGTTAGAATATTTCCATATCCAATAATCTGCAATACCGATTGGTGATCCTGAAGTACCATTATAACTATTTGTTATAAAGTTTATATCAACCGGATTATTAGGGTCAGTACCATCTTTAAATACCTGAGGTAAAGTATATGCATTGTTATTAGTACTATTATTTGTTACACCAACTGGAGAAGACCAGAAGTTGTAAGTAAATAAATCTTTAGTCCCTTGTTGGTCACGTTCTATCGATCCTGTACTTGATGGATCTAAATCACTATTTAAAGATTGAATTAATTGCGACTCACCTTGTAAATCTATTTTTCCGTCTAATTTTAAATAGTGAGAAACTGTTATTCCATTACCTGTATTTAAATCGTTATCACCATTTACAGATAATGTGTTATTAATAACATTTAAACTTAATACCGTTCTGTTATCATTGTTATTTGCTGGTAGGTTGCTGTTGTTTAAAGTTACGTCATGACTTATTTCAACAATATTCCAATCTACAGTAACATCAGCATCTACTATTGATGTAGATCCAGGAATGTAATACGTATTTCCATTAGTCCATGTGTTATTATTTGCCCAATCACCAGATGTAGTAGTAGTGTATGGTAAAGGTGCTGTTTGGAAATCAACAGTATTTAAGTTTTTTAAAGCCCCTTGTATATTATTCCCTGAAGCGTCGTTAGTATTAGTATAGGTATAAATTGACATTGGATAATATCCTTTTAAATTACTCCATGGTAATGAAGCTACCTCATTATTTGTTATTGTATTAGGTACTATTTTTCCGCTTGTAAACGAACCGTTTTCTTCAATTTCTTGGTTCATTAAATAGCGCAATTGTCCTTCGCTTAGATTAGTACTCCAAACTCTAATTTCATCAATATTTCCTCTAAAAAATTGATCAGTAGATGTTTTTGAAGCAGCAGCAATTAAAAAAGACTCGTCAGTATCAATAGGAGCAGACCTGTTTGCAGATCTATCTAATACACCATCTATATAAATTTTTACATTAGATCCATTATATATTGCTGCAACATGATGCCATTCGTTATCAGGAATTCTTGTTGCACTTGTTAGTCGCTGTCTACTACCATTTTGCCATTCTATTCTTATACGATTGTTATTTAAAATCTGAAAATCATATCCTGCATTAAAAGCACTATTACGTTTAGATAATATTGATTTAGTTCCGGAATCTCCAGCATCTCTTTTTATCCAAGCAGAAACTGTAAAAGCAGATGGGTTTAAATCCAAATTATCTTCCATGTCAATATAGTTACTGGCACCATTAAAATATACAGATCTAATAACTTCTACTTGTGATGCATATCCAAATGTTATGTATTTAGTGCCATCAAAATCGTATGTAGTTTCTAAGTTTGTACCATTCATGGTCATTAATCTATAATCTGCAGTTGGGTCAAAAACAGGAGTGTCTGATATAAACATGTAGTAACTACCTGGAGGAGAAATGTTTCTAATCGCGTTTTGCGGAATGGAAACTTTTACCTTACCAATATCTCCACCATTTTCTACTACTTTCCAAGTACGTTGCATACCTAAAAAGCTTACTAATGTTGATAAACCTGGTATACCACTACTCATGTCTACACTTATAACTTCTGGAGCTGCATCTAGATCTGCATTATTGTTTCCCCATGTTAAGTATTCACGATTATTTAATGATACAGGATTTGAAGCTTTATTTAAACTATTTGTGTCGTAAATGTCAGTTAAGCCCATAGTAATTAATCCTCTAGTTTCTCCTGTAGCATCTAATTCCGAGTTTACACTTCTTGATTGTCTTTGGTCTAACTCAGCACTATCGTCACGTCCAATACCAGCAATATCATAGTTGTATCCATTATTTGCAGATTGATCCCAAATTACATTTCCTTGACTATCAACATAATCCTGAGAGATTCCGTTAACACCTAATGTGATTCCATATTTTATACCTAAATAGGACTGTATTCTATTACGTTCTTGTGTAAGGTTGTTATCAGATTTTCTTGAATTGTAAGTAATAACCTCAGCAATTCTACCATCAAAACTTCCGTTCCAATATTGACTTCTTCCTAACCAATATCTACCATTATTAATTGTTGCATATCTAGATATGTCATTAGTTTGATTACCAACTTGTTTGGCATTAAAATATAATTCCATGTTACTATTAGCTGCATTCTGTCTAACGTTAACTATTTGAATTTGATTATAATCTGTCCCTGAATTTGTATCGGATAATCCATAACCATTTTCGGTTGGGTTTGATGGCGTTTCACTAGTCGTACCAATACAAAAAGAAAGACGCTCATTAACAACTCTTGCAGTATAAGATCCATATCCAAAACCTGTAACATCCTCAGTAAAACTATCTGTTAATGGATCTGATCCAGTAAAGGTATCTAAAGGATTCATGTTTGTAGTAATTTCTGGATCTGGCATTAAGACTACAAAAACGTCATTAGTACTAAAACCTCCAGTTCCTTTTAATTCGTCTCTATTATTTATATAAGTCATATCAGATTGAGACGAATTATTGTTGTTTTCAAACTCGATAACAGGGTTAAAATTTAAGTTTTTAGAGCTATTGTCTCTATACACTGGTTCTTGTCCTGCAACTACAACTTCTGCATTGTTCCCTTTTCCGTTATCTACCCATTTACTAACGTTTGCGCCATCTAAACCATAATTAGAACCATCTAATTGATCTGCTTTTAACCATAAGTCTAAATTACTTACAACACCTCCAGGTCCAGTAGTTGGTGTGTTAAATGTTGTACCAGTAATTGTAATGTTATCTATCATTAAATAATCATTAGTGTCACTTGCATCACATCTTATTCTAAATCTACCTGTTCCTATTAAAGGAAAGTTAAAATCAGTAGCCATTAAGGTTGCTGTTTTACTATAAAATATAGTTGAGTTACCTGATTGAAAGTCACCATTTTTATTAGCAACACTACCACTAACAAATCGTGCAACGGTTTGCCAACTGCCACCTCCAAAGAAACTTCCTGAGCTGTATTCTATAAAAAAGTCTTCGCCATTTTCCATACTATAGGTAGTAAAGAAAAATTTAAAGTCAATTTTGTCGTAAGCTCCAACATAAAAAGATGGAGAAGTCATTGAAGAGTTGTCACCTAAATTATCTCTTAACCAAAAACTGGTATTTCCTTCGTAAGCATAAAAGGTATTAGTTGCTCTATAGGCTTGAGAGGACTGTGTCCAACCTTGAGTTCCAGATTCAAAATCATAAAATCCTAAAGTCGTTTCGGTTTGACCAATTGCAGAATAGTTATTAGCATTACTTAATAATGCTAAAAGAATTAGTAGGGTTTTGTTGAGGGTAATGTTTTTCATAGTTTAAAAGGTCGATTTGAGGGGAATCTTTTTTTGTTAATATGATGTAAAATTAAATTTAAGCAAGCACTAAATAGGTTAACTTTAGTTAGAAAGCAATTAACTGTCGACGAATGGATCGTTTCTTACTTTAGACCGTTTTCAGGCTATTTATTGCTTGCTTGTAGGTTGTTGTTGGTTAAAATTTAATTAGTTTTTGAGTTTGAACAAATGTGTTTTTAGAATCTGAAATACGTAAAAAGTAAGGTGCTTGTTCTAAGCTTTCTAACTGATTTAGTCTAATCTTTCCATTAATAGGTTGCGTTACCTTATTGTATATCACTCTACCATTTAAATCAAATATTGAAACAGATATGGTTTCGTTATTTAAGCGTATTGGTAGTTTAATGTCTATAAAAGCATTAAAAGGGTTTGGACTAATAACAATGTTCTCATTTTCAAATTCAGTAACTCCTAAAGTTTCGGTTTCGTCAGATCCATTACAGTCCTCATCAATTCCGTTTTGTGGGATTTCGGTTGCTCCAGGATATACAGTGTCATTAGTATCATCACAATCTGTGTTATCCGTTACATAACCAATAGGCTGCGTACATGTTAATATTGAATTACTAGCGTCTCCAAAACCATCTGCATCATTATCTGCATAATATGTGTTAGTAGCAGTTGTTACAGTGATGTTTAAAGTTTGATCTGCATCACATCCAGAACCAGTTACTGTAACAGATGTATCTCCATCTGCACCATTATATGTTACACTGTTTACTGACCATGTGTAGGTTTCGTTTGAGCAAATAGCAACATTGGTAATTACAGGTTCTGGAGGTGTTCCTGTAACAACCCAAGTACAAGTACTAGAGTTGTAAGTTGCTGTTTCATAACAAGCAGTTGTTGGAGCATCTTGTTGTAATATAGTAACGGTTGCAGTTGCTGTATCTATATTAGCATTTGTGTCTGTAACGGTAAGTGTGACTGTGTTTTCTCCAATATTAGAGCAATCAAAACTGGTTTGTGATAGACTGTAAGATGCAATTGCACAATTATCTGTTGATCCATTATTAACATCAGCAGGAGTAATGGTTGCATTTCCGTCTTGATCTAATTGCACATTTATATTTTGTGTTATGGCAACAGGATTAGTTAAATCTTCAATAATATTTACGGTAAAAGAAGCTGTTTCAGTATTACCAGAACTATCAGTTACGTTGTAACTAATTGTTGTTATTCCGTTAGGAAAAGTATCTCCACTATTTAATCCAGTAGTATCTGTTCTGTTAGCTGTTAATGAAGTATCACAATTATCCGTAACTGTTGGATCTGTCCAAGTTGGATTATTAGCGCCACAAGTCAATGCAATATTTTCTGGTACATTGGCAAATACAGGCTTAATTTGATCTAATACAGTTATAGTAGCTGTACAAGTATCAGTTTGACCATCTGCATCTTCCACAGTTAATGTTACTGTAATAGGCGTACCAACATTAGAACAGTCAAACGTGTCTATATCAATACTATAGTTTGTAATGGCAACATCGTCTGTTGATCCATTATCTATTTGAGATGCTGTTATTGATGCGTTTCCGGTAGCGTCCAATTGTACATTTATATTTTGACAATTAGCTACAGGTGGAGCAGAAGTCGCTAAATCAGAGGTAATACCTAATTTATCAATTGCAATGTCTCCAGACCATCCATCAACTGCGTTAGAGCTAGTTGTAGCACTTAATCTTAACTTAATAACTTGACCATCAAAAGATGATAAATCAACAGTTTGAGTTTTCCAAGCCTCTGTATGGCTAGCTTGTTGACTTCCAGAAAGTGTATAATCACTTAAAGTAACATAGTTTGAACCATTATCTGTACTTATATCTACTGTTAATACGCCAATAAAGTCTCCAAACATGTGGTAATCAAAATTGAAAGATGCATTTTCTCTGTCAGAAAAATCAATACATGGACTTAATAAGCTAGCTGTTTTGCTAGGAAAATTAGGGTCTGATGCTTCAATATAAATAAAGTAAGTACCATCTGATGCTACAGAAGGTCCAGTGCCTGTTGATGGTGTAGAATTACCATCTGTTTCTTGTTGTTTAATTGTCCAATTAAAATCGTCATTAGGTGAGGTTTGATCTGTCCAAACACCTAATGTATTTTCAAAACTTTCAAAATAAGGGAAGGTCGCAATTGCTGTTCCTGTACAAGGCGCTGAGGTAGTTGTTGTAAAATTAGTTATTGCACTGTAACTAGAATTACTAGAAGTACACTTTGTTCTTACTCTAACATCATAATCTGTAGCCTCATCTAATCCATAAATAGTATACGTATTTGTAGCAATATCTGTAATGGTTGTCCATCCAGCAGATCCAGAACCTGTTTCTCTGTAACGTAAATCGTAAGTTGCTAACACGCCTTCATCCCAATTTACTTCTGCAGTAGCTGTTGTAATATTTGTTACAGTTACGTTGTTAGGTACAATAGGTTCACATGCATAAGTGATGCCTATAATTTTAAAGTCATCAATAAAAAAACCATCATTAGTTGTGGAGTAGTTTTCATTAACATTTAATGCGTCAGTCATGAAGTTAAATCTGATTTTTACATTGTCAGAATTTAAAATTGAAGCATAATCACTGTCAATTGAAAACTCTTCCATAACCCAATTATCCATTCGGTCACCATCATATATCTGTCCAGAACTATTAGCTTGATAATTAGCATAGGTACTACTTTTATTGTCATGACTAGTTGTGTTACTAGTTGCGTTAGGTTTTGTGTAATTTCCGCAAAGCGAAATCCAATTTGATCCACCATCTGGTGAAGCTAAAACTTCTGCAAAGTCATAATTTCTTTCTATATCCCATTTTGAATAAAACTGAATTATTACTTCATTAGAATTTGTAAAATCAAAGCTATTAGTTGTTGTCAAAGATTTTGAAGCATTTGCCTGATAAGACCCTGTGCTTATTGCACTACTACCATCATAAGAGTTTGATGTAATAGACCAACTTCCAGATTGTGTCCATCCATTTAATCCGTCTGTATCAGGACTGTTTTGAAACAATATCGTAGGTTGATAGTATTTTGTGTATTCAGCTTCATAAATAACTCCATTATCGTTTGATAACGCGACGTTGTAGACAATTTTTTCGTTGGGCGAAATTCCAGTATTTAAATTTAAAGAAAAACTAACATTTCTTTGTTCTAGTACAGACATGCCTACTTCTGTTACTGGAGAAGCTATACTTGAAATGTTAGAAGATATTGGTGTTACAGTTACAGTAAAATCACTTGCTGTTTGTCCAATTCGTTCAATACCTAATACAATATCATCACCAATAGCATTGTTAATTGTACTTTGTGTTAAATCGTGTAGCTTAGCATATTTACCACCATAATAAGCAGTCGCTAAGGAAATACGCATGGAGTTTACAGCATTTAATCTTACGTTTGCATTATTAGGCCAAAATCCAGAACTGTTTGCACCATGTTCAGGCGTTGTTGCTAAAATAGCTTGACCAGAACCATTTTTTCCATTATTATCGTTAGCACCACCCATCATCCAATCATCTGGTAAACCATTAGATTCGTAAAAAATAGTTGCTCCATAAAGGTACCTATTATACCTAGTCATTTCTTCATGCCATTTATAAAATTCATTTTCTCTACCAGAACTTAAAGTTGGTACACCACCATATGGATGCGGAACAGAATTAGCATAAGAGTGATTCCAAACACCTGTTTTAAAATTACGGTTAGTAATAAAATCTACCATAATTTGTGTCTCTGGTTCAGAAGCAGCAGATGGACCTCTATATAAATTACTTGTAGGAGATCCAGAAGATCCAACATCGTTATAGTCCCAATAGTAGTCAAAGTTTCGGTTTAAATCTACACCTCTTAATGCAGTCGAATTAGATGTGCTTCCAGTATTTGGTCTTAAGTTTTTACGCTGCATTCCACCTCCTCCTGGACTTAAATGTTGATTCCAACGTAAACCGTCAGGATTAACTACTGGTACAAAATATAACTCGTTATTATCAACTAACTCTTTAATCGCGTCGTTTGTATTATAGTTTTCAATTAAATACCACATAAAATATATGTTATTCATTAAAGCACTTACTTCTCTAGAGTGTATCATAGAAGTAAATAATATTTGTGGTTTTGTACCTTCAGCAGTAGCGCTTTCGTTACCTGTAATACGTATATAGTTAATGGTTTGTGGGTTCCATCTAGATGTACCTTGACCAGAATACGTTAATCCGTTGTTGGTAATTGTATTTTGTGGATTACCCCAAGTTTTTTTATTATTAGATGACGCATCTTGTCTAGCAGATACTATATTTAAGTTATTTGTAGCATCATAGGAATTCATATTATCCAGTTCGGTTAATACTTCGCTTATTGTTAAGCAATTTCCCATTGATCCAAAATGAAAATTAGTTGGTTCTACCCAATTAAATTCGTCACACCCTGTATATTGTATAATATTGTCTTTAATAATATTAGATACAGAAGCTCTTAGTTGACTTTGTGATGCATCGTTGTTATAAGTTTGTTTACTGGTTGTAGTCTTAATGTCATTTTTAATTCTATCCGCATAAAATTTTGTTAAGTCATCTATCACGACTTCAAACTGTATATTGTTTTCAGATAATATTTCAAGTTCAGTATCTGCTAACTCTAAAGTTAAATTATCATGATCATGAGATGCTCCACAATTTAAATCAATACCTCCAGTTGCAATAATACGTTTTGTAGCAGCGTCTGGATTTGTGATTTTAATTCTAGAATGTTTTTCTTGTGAAAAAGAAAACGTACAAGTAAGTGTAATAAGAATAAGTAATGTAATTTTATTCATTGTTGTTGGTTTGAGGTATAAAGGATTTTATAATTAGACCGCTAAACTAGGAAAAATATTACGAAAATCTTCTTTTAAATGCATAAAAACACGACAAAATACATCTTTTTAATCTAATTAGTTGAAAATGTGTAATTTACAAAATGCTTTTTTTATCGATAAAGTGTAATTTTTTGTAAAAATCTTCGATAAAATGCACTTTTTGTTAACTAAATATTATAATTAGCTGCTGTAAAATCATAAAATTATTCTAATTTTTAGGTGAAAAGTAAGAGGTTTCTTTACTTTTTATTGTCTTTTTTTCAATTGAATTTAATGCTAAAATTAGTAGTCCAATTACCTTGTTTTTTTGTTTAATTAACAAGTTTTAGCATGACTAATTTATAATTTCACGGAATACCGTTAGTTTATTTGTTGCTAAATACCTCAATTTTGTAGTATAAGTGTATAACAATAATTTAATAGATGCATTAACTATGGAAAACGCTAGTAATATTAAAATAGAATTAATAATTAGAAAAGATAACACGACTACAAAACAGTTTGAGCTTACCCAATGTGACTATAATTTTTCGACAAATTATTATCAAGAGGAGGATAGTAGACCTGTAGAGGTTAATTTATCTGGCGGAATTAAAAACGGTTTAGATCCTTTGTTTATAGCTTGGATTACTAATCAACCAGGAACTTGGTCTGGTAGTATAACCATTTTTATTGAGGATAACAACCAACCTGCAGTGTCATTAAAGTTTGATAAAGCTACTGCTACAGGTTGTAGTCAATCTTTTAGTGAGTATAATACAAGTATTAACGAAACTTATTTTAATGCTAATTTAAAAGGTGTTGTCTTTAATGATTTGGCACTTAATTAATAGCTAATAAAATAATCAGATAAAAAGCCTTTAAGATTACATCCTTAAAGGCTTTTTTTATATCTAAATTTTAAATTAAAATGGACTGTATAAAAAAAGGAAAGCGCTTTATGCTTTCCTTTTTTTTATAGTTTTTCAAAAATATAATTTAGCTTATAAGTTGTTTTCTAAAAACTCGCGTATTACTAAGTCCGTAAAAAATCCACTATGGTGTCCTCCCCAACAAGCGGTTAATGCAAATACGCCTGCTTCTAATGTTAAAGATTTTTTGTCTTCAGCACCTTCGTTAGGTATACAATAGACTTCAATGGAGTTAATGCTTTCTTGTATTGCTTCTTTTCCCATATCATCACTACAAACTTCTTTTAATCCATCTGTAAGTCTTTGTAAACAAACGCTTGGTACAAACTTTATATAATCCATTTCAAAAGTATCCCAATTAATATTAATTGGTAAGGCTTTACCAACAATGTCGTTAATCTCTTTTTGATAATCTGATAAATATTGGTCTTCAATTGATTTTGCTGCTTTTTTTTCTTTTAATCCCATGGTAAATGTTTTAGGTGTTATTTATGATTCAAAGGTATTTTAAGAGCTTATAAATTTTACACCTCATTTAAGTGAATATTAAAACTCACGGAATTCCGTGAGATGGTAGCTTTTAATTAGTTCTAATTTTATACTCTAAAAAATTAAAAGATGAGGATTGTAATTATACTAGGTATATGCCTATTTGTACTAGTAATATTAGCCAAAGGATTTACCAGGTTAGTTGGAGGTATTTCTAAAAGGCAAGCATCAAATAATTTAGTGCAGTATTTAACCAGAGAATATAAAGGTGAGCTTAACTTTAAAGATTTAAACCGTTTTTTTAACAGCGGAAACATGAATCCAAATATGTTTAGTGTCCATATTTTTAATGCAGATAAACCTGAAATTGAATTTTATTGTCATATAAACTTAAAAACAATACTAGAGGATGGAGGAATAACGATGAATGGTTTGGATGAAAAAACGATAAATGATTATTATTTAGAAGCAATTAAACGTTACGACACAAGGCAAGCTATTAAACGAATTTTTAAAACTGAATTTTCTTTAATTGTATTTAATAACAATAGTATTGATTTAACCACTGACGTTAATTTAGAATCTGAAGCCTTACAATTGGTGCTAAATAAGTTTATTACACGTTTAAATTATTTTTATGAAGATTTAGATATCTATTCTGATATTGCTTTAATTATAAAAACACCTAATCATCCAGAAGGGTTTATTGAAGTCCCTTTGGAGGTTTACGATAACAAATGGAGTATGTCTTGTTTTATGTTATCGGATAAAGCAACAAATTTTAATATTATAGAATCCAGAATTAAACGTGATCTTATTAAATATTTAGAGCAGTCACAACCAAACTTTGAGATTTATGATTCTAAAAAGGTGTATTTAGATAAAAATGCGTTGTCAAGAGCAGCTAGTGTACAATACCTTAGCGATAAAACTGTTAATAATGAAGGCACAGTAAAATACCAAAACCCGCTAAAAGGGGTTTATGTAACTTATTTTGATTTAGAAACAGGTCACATATATAAAGGCGAATTAATTACAACAAAAAATGATAAAATCTCTTATGATGAAGAACTTGTTTTGATAAAAAAAACGCTTCAAGCAGAAGGGGTTTTAGCTTGGTAAAGTAACATTGCTGTTAATTATTAATTAATCAAATAAACCAGATTCTATTGCATATTTTACAGCACCAGTTGTTGTTTTAGAACCCGTTTTTAATAAGATGTTTTTTCGATGGGTTTCTACGGTATTAACAGAAATAAAAAGTTTTTCCGAAATTTCTTTAGACGTTAATTCTTCAGCTAAAAGCGCTAAGACTTCTTTTTCACGAGGTGATAACTCAATGTTTTTATATTTTTTTCGTTCAAAAACACTTTCCATATAACGCTGTTTGATAATTTCAGAAAAATATTGTTCGTTACCTAAAACAGTTCTAACCGCTTTTTGTAATTCGTCTTTACTAGTAAATTTTGGAACAAATCCATCAGCTCCTTTTTGAATAACTTTATGGACTGTTCTGTGATTGTCTAACATACTTAGCATGATAATTTTAACGTGACTATGCTTTTTCTTTATTTCGGTTAGCAACTCAATACCATCCATTTTAGGCATATTTATATCGCTAATAATTAAGCCAATTTCAAACTGCTTAAGTAATCTAACCACTTGTTTTCCTTCGGTAGCTAGATGTACTTCTCCAATCTCTTCCATGTCACTTAATATGGTATTAATGCCTTCTAAAAACATTAAATGGTCGTCTGCTATAATGATATTTGTTTTTTTCAAAATGTCTTAATTTATAGGAATGTCTATGGTAATTGAAGTTCCGTTTCCAGAACTGCTATCAATAGTGATTGAACCCTTAACTTTTTGTAAACGTTCTTTTATATTACGAAGCCCAATACCTTGTTTTTTATTAGTTTTAAACCCTTTACCATTATCATTTATTACAATGTTTAGGTAGTCTTCATGTTTAGTCAATTGCACTTCTGCTTGTGTTGCTTGTGCGTGTTTAATAATGTTATTTACTAACTCTTGTACAATGCGATAGGCATCTGCCAAAAGGTCTTCAGGTAGTTTATCAATGTCTTCTTCTGGAAAGAAAAAAGTTTGAATAGCTAAGGTTGTGTTATTAGTAATTTGTGAGACAAAATCGTTTAAAAAACTAGTAAACCCTATTTTAGAAAACGATAAAGGATGTAATTGATGAGAGAGACTGCGTATGTCAATACAAGCATTTTCTATAGCAGTGCCAATACGTTTGGCTTGTGGTTCTGTATTGTGTTTTTCAACATAATGTTCAAAAGCTATTTTTATACCAGCTAAATCACTTCCAATACCATCGTGTATATCTCTTGCTAATCTAGCACGTTCTTCATCTTGACCTTCCTGATAACGCTCTATTACAGATAATTTATGATCCTGAATCATTTGATTAATTTTCTGCTTTGCATTTTCCTCTTGTTGAATATTTAATTGTTTTTGTACTCGTAATCGCTGTATATACAACAACCTTAAAACTATTAGTGTTATTAAAACTAACGCAAAACCAGCAATAAATGCGTTTCTAACAAAACGTTGTCGTTTTAAGGTAAGTTCGGCTTTTTGTAACTCGGCATCACTTAATTTTTGTTCTTTTTCTAATAACTTAATTCGTGTTTCTTTTAGTTGTGTCTCATAACGTTCTTGTATTTTAACAACATATTTTTCTTTGTCAAGAGCGTTTTGTTCTGCTACTGTAGTGATTCCTTTTCGATAAAAAGTTAATGCATTTTTGTAATCACCTTCGTCTTGATATAATTGTGCTAAGTTTTTGTAAATATCAGATTTGTAGCTAAGTAAAGATTGTTCTTCTCCTAAAGTTAAGGCTTCTTGAAAATAATTTATTGCTGCTTTTGTATGTCCTAATTTACTTTCGCATAAACCTAAGTCGTTTAACACAATTACAATATCTGACGTAAAATTAAGTGCTTTTAATTGTGTTAATGTTTTTTTTAAAGCCACAACAGCGTCTTCACATTTACCTTCTTCCACAAGCATTTGCGAAAGGTTGATATTTATATACGCAATAACAGCTTTATTGCCTTCTTTTTCTCGATATCCAAGTACCGTTTGATAGTGCTTTCTGGCTTGGTCAAACTTGTTTTGCTCTTTTAAAATATTAGCAAAGTTAAACAAGGTTACCAATACACCATCATCGTCTTTTAAAGCACGATATAAGTTTGCTGCACGATCTAAGTTTTCGGTTGCTTTTTTATATTCTTTTTGAAGCACATAAAGTGTGGCTATATTTTGATAGGCATTGGCCTCTTGTACTTTATCATCATTTGCCTTAGCATAACTTAAACATTGTATAAAACTATCCATTGCATTGGGATAGTCACCAAGGTTTTTATAGCCCAAGGCTAAAATGTTATAGCAAGCAGCCAGACCATTAGTAATGTTTAACGCTTTTAAAAGTGTAATTGCTGCTTTTGTTTCTTTAATAGTACTTTTATAATCTCCTGAAATATTACCTAAATTACCTAAAGCATAATGCGCTCTAACGGTTTGCAAATCTATTTTTAGTCGTTTACTTTCCTTTAACCAGTCCTGTGCTGCCTTTTTAGCAACTATTGGATTGGTATATAAGTTTTGTGCGTAGGTTTGGGATAACGAGTCAATTAATGGTGTATTAGCAGATGTTTGAGCAATAACCCAAGTATTAATTCCTAAAAAAAGGAATAGTGCTATTAAGGTATGTTTTGCTTTTAATGCCATGTAATAAAAAACGTAAATTTAAGATGTTTAGACAAAATAAGAGGCTGTTATTAATGATTTGATTTGTAATAATTCATCTTTTTCTGCTTCTGTCATTTCAATATCCAATAGGCTATTACTTTCTAGTAAATTATGTCTTAAAAACAAGTCGTCTTTATAGTGCTGATCTGCATAGGTTTGCTGTTCTTTTAAAAGGTTTTTGTTGGGTTGGTCTTTGCTTAAAAGCATAGCATTATACTTATGGTACTCACTTTTATTTTCCATACCTAAAGCACATTCTTTTAAAGCACGTGCTAAAAGGTTGTATTCATCTTTAGGAAAACCAAAAAAGGAGGCTTCTAAATAGCTTTGTATTAGGTCCCAATAGGCATTGTATGCAGCTGTATAATGTTTTTCTTTTTTTAATAACTCAGCGTAACTTAAATCTAAATGCCAATCCCGAATCTCAGGAAATTGATTTTTAATAGTTTTAGATAGTTGAAGACTTTGTGCATCATCATAGCCTTCATTAGCACATTCTAAGGCTAACTTTAGATAATACGTTGTGTTTGATGCTAATTTAGAAGCTTCATATAAAGCATTGGCTCCTGCTTTATTATCACCTAAAATCCAATGTAAAAATCCATTGTTACGGTAATCAATAAATGAGGTTGGTGTTTCAACTAAATCTGCTGTTGTAACATCCTCCAAATAGTCTGGTTTTGTAATTGAAAAATCATAAAAACATAGCCAATGCAATACAGGATATAAATGTGGGTATAATTTATCTTGTTCGTGGTTGTAGATGGCGTACTTATAACATTCTTGATAATCACCTTTTTCTAGAAGGGCTTCAACACCACTATTTATGGTTTGACAATAATCATTGTCACCTATTTTGTAAAAGTAAATCTCTTCATTTAAGTCTTCTAAAAAGGCTGTGTAATTTTGATTTTTTTTATGATAGTCCATACGCATACTATACAACCAAGGAGCATAAGAATGCATAGGATGCGGAAAATCTTGAAGCGCTTCATTTATAACCTTTAATGCTGCATCATGTTGCTGTAAATTAACTAAGGCTCGTGCTTGAAAAAACAAGGTTTTAAGTGTAGGCGTTTGTCCTTTATGAAATTGCTCTACAATATTTAAAATACCTTGCCAGTTTTTTATGCGGTTATTGACTTCTAAAAGGTAAAAAAGATATTCGCTTAAGCGTAATCCATTTTTAAAGGCTTCGTGATAAGCAGCACCTGTTTGATTGTAGTCTTCCTTGGCATAAAAATAGTGGGCTTTAAGTACTAATAATAAAGGATTATTAGGGTTTTGCGCTAAACCTTGCGTGACACAAATGTTAAATATTTTTTCGTTACCTGTGTGGTAATAAGCCGAATTACCCACTAGTAAATAATGATGTTGTGCTAATTGCCAACCAGAATCTGCTAAACCTTGCATATAAGCTTTGTACTGCTCAAAATTTTTGAAGTTTTCTTCCGGAAAATCAGGTGTTTTAGGCGCTCTTAACATTTGAGCAACTAAGTCATAACGCATAAATGTTTTAGCATAATCGGCTAATAAATAACGAGTGTTTGGTGTAAGCTCTAATAACTTCCATTCGTTTTTCCAAAGTTTGGCAATTTCTGCAGATTTATTATTCCAAAGGGCTAATTGTATGTGCACTAAACTTTGACTTTCTTGATCTAATTGATCATCTAATTGTAAGCCTTTTAAAATGTCTAAATTATGTGTGGCAGATGCTAAACCTAAAATAGCTTTGTAGTCTGCAGCTTCGTCAGTGTCGCATAATATTTGTAAGTATTCCGACTGTACTTCATGTAATAAAAATCTAACTTCGGTTAAAGCTGGATAACATTCTAAAATATATTTTAAAATTAAAATAGCATCAGTAAAACGTTTTTCATGTTTAAGTTTTAAGGCATAATGAAGATGTAATGTATCATTATATGGAAAGGCGACAACTGCTTTTTTGTATACAGATTCCTGACAGTGTTGGTAATGACTACAAAGTAATTCGTAATCCGAAGCTTGGACTTCGTTTAGACTTTCTAAAGCTTCCAAATAAGACTCCATTACAGGCATATTTAGGTCTTCAAAAGCACAAATGTATAACATAACGATACGATAAAATCTAGCGTAATCTGTTTCGTTTAACTGTTCAAAATGTTCTTGGACTGTAGTAATATGCGATGATAAATGCGAGTAAAGATTAGCTGCGTAAAGTTGTTCTGCATGCTCAATATGTTGTATTAGTTCTTGTCTTGTTTTAGTCATTAGTTCCATGTTTTAAACCAATTGGCATGTTGTACGTTAAGGCGTTGGTAGTGTTCCCAAAGGGTTTTTGTTCCAGGAAATTTGCTGTTGTCCTGCTCAGTTGCTCCTAAAACAAATTCGTCACCCAAACACACATTACGATGAAATTCTCCCCAACTAGAAAATGTTTTTTTTATGGTGTCGTTAGCATCTTCCATACGTAAGATTAACTCGTCAGTGTTTATATAACCTACAACTGTAGCTAAGCGCATTAGGTAAATGTAGTAGGCTAGTTCATAACCAATAAATTGTTGGTCCTTTAAGCTAAAACGATATGTCCATACCATTTTATATTTGTGTTTAAGTTTTGGATTTTCTAACGCATTATATTTACCATCAAACGTCGTGGAAGTATCCATTCTAAGCTCTGTTGCTAGTTTAGTAAAAGTGTTGGATACCATTTGTCCGCTTTGGTAACGTTGCAAGCTGTTGCGTAAATGCAAACCAGATGCAATACCATGTAGCTTTAGTAGTCTTTTAGCTTGTTTGATTTGCATTTGGTCTTCACTATCAAAACCAGACCAGCTGTTAAGGTTTGCGTTATTATGGCCTTTTTTAAGTAGTAAAGCGGATAAATTTAATTGTTGTTGTATGTGTGGTGTTATGTCTGCTGTCATTGTCTAAGCATTTAAGTCGTTTACAACTTGTAATAAAGTTGTTTTTAATGGATCAGAATAAGCTCCGGAGTTAGCCATAGCTTTTAATCCTAAAGCATAAGTCATAGCCATGTTAGAATCTTTTGCTAATTGTATAAACAATTGTCTACAAAGGTTTCCGTAAGGTTCTAATGGTGTTTCTGGTGCTAAATCGGTGTCCAACAAAGTCATGTAAAGCGCTTGTATAAATCGCGCTTGTAATCCTGTTGTATCTTGTGCTAGCCAAGATTTAAAAGCTACTATTTTTGTGCTTAAAACCTCTAGTAGTTTAGTGTTATTAGTAGCTTCGGTTTTATAATGTTCTAAATTATGTAATGCTTTAGTTATTAGAGTATTGTCTATCGGAATGTCCTTTGCGTCTATTTTTGTTAGCAGACCTTGTTCTCTAAGGATATTGATGTTTGTTGTTGCTTCTTCTTTAAAATGAAAGTTGTAAATACTTGTAATGGTTTTGTTTAAAGCAGTATTATCTATAAAACCATAACTTTTATCAATACTATAATTATAAATATACTTGGTCGTGTGTTGGTTTAATTTGTCTGGATTTAATTCTTGAAGAAAATCGGCTAGATAAGTTTCAATCTCTGTAGTAATAGTAGTAAAAACGCTATTACTATCTTGTTTCTGTTTACTTTTTTTATGAAAATGAAGCATACGATTGATGCTTTTATTTAAAAAGAAAGTGACATCGTCTTTAAGACTATTAAAATAAATACCAGTGCGTGTTCCTTGCGTTTTTAGCATGTGACTTACCCAAACAGCTTCCGTTGTTACACTGTAATAATAATCGCCTAAAAAGTTATACCAAGACTGAATGATATTAAGTTTTAAAGGTGCTTTTATATTTATATAATGTGATTGCGCAAACAAATTGCATTGATCTTTTATAACATGATCAATGTTTTTAAGTGCCCAAATTTGGTTTACGCGTGTATAGTTTCCAGAGGTTTTGCATAATGAGCTTAAAATGCTAACTAATAAGGGTAGGTTTTTAGTTTTTATGGTGTCTGAAGCTTCTGTTGCAGAGTGTGCTAATGCTAAAGCAAAAGATTGTAACACCTCACAATCAGCTTCATTATATAGTGTGAGTAACGCTTCGCGAGCATCATAAAACATAAGTATTAAAAACTGGTTTAAAGGATCATTTATACCTGCTGTTTCAAAAGGAGCCAGCCATTCTTTTAAATTATCTTCAATTTTAAATACTGTTGTAATTAAATACGTTCCTGTAATTTGAAAATCACTATTGTCTAATCGCAAAATAGGAAGTTTGGGCTTTGGATTTTTAGTTAATGTATGAAGAAATAAGTCATTGTAAACTGTTTTTTGAGTCTCAATACCTGTTTTAGGATGACACTTTTCAAACCAAAACGGAATGCATGCTACTGGTAGTGCTTTAGTAGTACTATCAAATAAAAAAGGTTTAGCATAATCTTTAAACGTTTCGGTGTAAAAATTACTGCTTTCATTTACTGTTAACCAATCTAACAATCTTAAATAGCAGGCGTCCAATTGCGTTTGCGTTAAATTTTTAGTGTTAAGTTTAAATAGTATCACATCACCAGAATCCCATGTTTTATTGGCTAATGTATGGAGTAGAGGATATAGTCCCTCATTTGTTTTTATATTTAATAAAGCGTCACTTTTATCTTCAATAAATGCATAACGCTCTTTAATAGCTTGAAGTGCTTGTATTGCATAATCTAAATTAGTAGCATAAAATTGTGCTAAATCCTCAGTAAACCAATGTGCTATTATATTATAAGCATTAGGTAAGTAAGGTTTACCAATAGGTAAGAGGTGATGAATATTGCTTATTAATTGTGTCCAATCGCCTAAATAAAAATGATTAACAAACGTCTGATTTATTTTAAAAGTGTGTGAGGTATAGTCTTGATTGGTTTGATTAACAAAATATTGTCCATTTAATATCTCATGTTTTAAACACTGCTGAATTATAAAGTCTGAGCTTAAATAATCTCTGGTATCAAAAGCTGTATTTAATAAAAATTTTGAGAGTGGAAGTGAAGCGTCCGACGGACTTTGTACAAGTAATTTTATAACATTAAAAACACGCGTTTGAAGCGATTCCTTAACCGTTTTAGATGTTAATAAGCTTAAGCTGAATTTTAAAAAATTAACTAATAAATCACTACTTTTTTTTTCAGGATAAAAGCCATAATCTATCAAAGGAAACCATGAGGCTACAAACTCTAATCCCTGATTTTGGTCTGCATAAACCTCAGGATGATAATATAGTTTTTGAGCCAATACGTTTGTAAAAACAGAGGTTGTTGATTGGTTGGATATGCTGTTTTTTGCTTGTATGTAGGTTTCCGTATCTTGATAGTTAAGTAACTCTAAAGTAGTCACTAATGCTTTTGTTTCATTTGGATTTAAAGTGCTATTAGTTAGTGTAGCTTCTATTTTTGTTTTAAAAATTACTGACATTATATGTAGTGCTTTATTTGCAATTTTGCTGTTTTAATGCTATCAACTAGTTGAAAAATTAGTTTTAACAAAGTTGAGGTTATCATTAGTTTTTTTTATCACTGAAAAGGGTGATTTTTTATTTTTTAAACATAATTAGTGCAAAAATTTTAATCTGATAAAAGGACTTGTTAAGGATTGTAAACACCTTATTACATTTAAAACAATCATAAAATAACACACTAATTAAAGCGTGCTTTTTTGTTTTAAAACGCACTAAAAATTTTAGCGTCCAAAATTGAGTATTTCTAGATATCATTAATTTCAGTGATGCAGCTCAGTATCCTACAATCTAATTTTGTCGTGTATTAATAAACACATCAATTATTACCAATTATCTATTTCAATAAACAGTTTAAAACACGCTATTTTTATGAGAAATAAATTATTTTTTTTCGCACTATTATTAGTCTTAAGTACGTCTTGCAGTAAAAAAAGTTATACGGTTATGCATAATGATTATTTTATGCTAACAGGAGATGAGGTAGCCTATCATTTATCTAAAGACCTTTTAAAAATAGAGATTGTTTATACCCTAAACGAGCCAAAGTTGGATAAACATGAAAGACACACACAATTTATAAATAACAACGCAAAAGTAACTATTGAAGATCCTATTAAGATTACACAATTGTTGGTAGCAGATACGTCCAAAACCTATTTTATAATAGGTCAAAAAGTGTCAAATACTTTATTTGTAAATACAAGTGAGACGCCACAAAATAGTATAGCCAAAGACAGTATTTATGTTTCTGCAAATAGTGTAAAAAGTAATAATGTATTATCCTTTTTAACGGATTCTAATATTGAAGTTGGTGCGTATAATTCAGTTTTAAATATAAAGAATAACATGTCAAAAATTACAACAAAAGATGAAGCTGAGTTCGCACTAAAATTGTTGCATTTATATAAAAAGCAATCGACTAGAAAAGACGATAAAGAAAAGCGTTACATAAAAAAAACTAAGCTAAAATATACGGTCATTATTGATCCTTCAAAACGCTACGTTAAACAAGGTCATTGGTCTGCCACTAAAGACAATAAAATATATCACACTATTGCGCCAGATCACCTTTTTGGAGAACACGTGACGTTAAACGATGTTGTGACTTTACAACTACCAATGCCAACAACGGAAAATGTAACAAAAGTAGCGACTCAAAAACCATTGGAAGGTGTAGCGTATCGTAGTTTATCTACTGTAAATTTTACGCTTTCGCTGAATGATTCTCGTGTAGCATCAGATTCATTATCATTATCGCAATTGGGTACTATTAAAACTATCACAATAAAAGATTTGGAGAAGTCTAATGAAGGTACTGTTACCTTATTTAAACCAATAACTCAGAACAATCAACTAAGTACAAAAGAGAAAATAGAGCAGCTGGAGTATGATTCTAGCAAAGCTATTGATGCTTCACAACTAACTATTAAAGCAGAATACACTGAAAAATTGAATACAATCGATTTAGTTATAAAATCCGTAGAAAATCGTATTAATCAATTCTAACCCTATTATATCATTTTAGTTATCCTTAAATCTAAAGCAATGCACAAATTAATGACACTAATTACTATAATTTTTTTGACGTCATGTACTGACCATATTATAGATTCTACAACCTCAAAAATAACTTTAGCATTCCAAGATAAGCAAGATTTAAAACCTAAACATTTAAAACATTTTATTCCGGAAGGCTATACGATTATTAGGACAGGAGGTAAGCTAAATAAAGTTAAAGCCTATTTAAATACAGATGATATTTATGACTACGCTGTATTATTATCCAATGGTAATCAGCACAATGCTTATGCTGACGCAACACGTGTAACCCTTGCTATTTTTGAAGGACAAAAGGACGGAACCTTTAAGCTTAAAAGCCAAACAGGTAATTTGACTTATGCTTTTATTTATACTTCTGTAGAAAAACAATTGACCGTTTTAAATAATAACGTAATTACTTTAAAGCATCAATCCATGAGACATGATTACCAATTAAAATTTAAATATCAAGCAGATTATGGTAATTACATGTTAATTGGTTCGGACTACAATAACTACGGAAATGCAATGCATATTGGTGCTGGAAAAGTAACTACCAATTTTATTTATGGTATCAGAAAATCGACTATTGATTATGTAAAAATGACGTATTCAAATAAAGATTTATATCCAATATCAATGGTTAACAATGACAATGTATATGATTTGATTAGTGATTAGTATTATAGTGATATCCAATAATGAATTAGAAAAAACAAAGATTTAAAATAAACCAAATGGAAACAGATTTAATTATAGAAACCAGAGAAAAAGCAAGCGACTTATTTAATAAAAACTACAATGCATTTATTGCAGTACAACCAAGAGTAGTCACTATTCAAGACGAAGCATTTACGCTGTATAGTTTTGAAAAAATGATTGCAATAACTAATATAGATGGTCTAGAAGTTAGCGAAGCACGTGCTTTAAAAGCTTATGTAAAGACTTTAAAAACCATTTTGGGACCAACTATGTATGATCAAAAAGGAAAACACTGGTCTATGTTAATGTTGTCAAGCAGTATTACTATTGGTAGTAACACAGAAGGAGATTTGTTGTTTATAGATAGACATGATAGTAAAACTTTGTACATTTTTCGTCATGATGATGGTAGTCTGTTTAAAACTAAATGGACTTTAAATAAATTAATTAAGGCGTATTCTTAATAAATTAAGTCCTAAGCAAAAAACAAGTTTAAGCTTTTAAAAAAAAGACCAATTACAGATTTGTAATTGGTCTTTTTTTTAAGTTTTAGTTTAAAATGCAAATTAATTTATTACTTCATTTTTAAAATTTTATAAGCAATAATTTAAACAGCAATACGGTTAATAGCTTCCATTTTTTTAAGGATAATAGGCACAAATAAAGCAAACTTAGCATTAAATTCTTCTTGTGTTTTTGATGTATTTAAATTATTACCCATTGTAATCCAAGTTGCATATAAAGCATCTTCAAAATCATTATTATCTGTATCAATATTTAAGGCTTTAATCAAGTTAAAATTTTCATCTTGACTGTAAAATCCTGTAGAATTAACAATTTCAAAAACTAACTCAAAGATACTTCTGGTTTCTAAAATCTCGTTGATTTTAAGTTGAGGTGCGTTGGATTTACTTATGGCATCAAATACATCAACCATTAAATTTTGCACTCTTCCATTTATGCTAAAGTCTAAATATTTCAAATCTTTAAATTTTAAGTTGTAAAAAAGTATTTACTGTTAATCAGGTTTAAATAACAGTAAATACTTGGTGTTAATTTTTTTATTCAGATAATGGGATATGTCCAGTAATGCGTCCTTCTTTTACAATAAATAATATGTCAGAGATAGCTGCATTTCCAAAGCTATCATCATTCCAGGTGTATTCATGTAGGTATACAAATTTATTTAGCAGCTGTTGATCTGCATTTCTAGAAATAGCCATCATACACGTACGCCTAGCCAATGACACCAACAACTCATCTGCTTCTAACATCTCATGTGCTTTTAACATATGTGAAACGGATAAGATTCTTTCGCTAGAAAAATCATTACCACTAGAGGTAACCACTTTGTTGTCAAATGTTTCAGAATATTCAAACACAGTGTTGTAATTTTCTAAGTTTTGAAACGCTTGTTGTGTAATTTGTTGGCCATCCATTGTCTCTAAATGTTTTTTTGTTAAAAACACAAAATTATCAGGCGTATCTATACCGTAACCAATAACAACTTTTGGTCCGTTTTCAGAGTTTATTAAATTAGAATTTAAAGCACCAGCTTTAAGACCAACCCAAGATCCAGGTTTTAAAATAGGATAGATTTTTTGATCACTTTGCTTTGTTTGCGCAATGATTTTTTTAACTGCTTCTTGAGGATTTTCTTTTCCATGAATGGCTTTGCTCATAATACTATTTGTTTAATTATTTACTACAAATTTATAATCCAACAGTGTTTTTTATATCACGGGATTCAGCCATTTATAGATTTAATGGTTTACTTTTTGAGCATAAAAAAAGGTGAATACGCTTGTAAACACCTTTTAAATATAGTTTAAAAATAGGGTCTTAATACTCTAAAAACATAACGTGATTAGGGTTGCTATGTGTTTTTGAAATATTAAAATCATAAGCTCCAACTATTTTAAATCCCTTTTTGTTGTAAAACTGAATGGCCTTTTTATTTTCTACCCAAACCACAAGCCACAATCCGTTTTGGTTATGTTGCTTTGATAGTGCGATATTAAAATCCAATAATGTTACACCTAACTGTTTACCCTGAAAAGCATCTAAAAGATAAATTCGGTCTAATTTAGTAATGTTTTTATCACTTAAATTAGCGTTAGGCATTTCTAATTGTATTTTAGAAAATCCAGCCAATTGGTTATCATAATATAGTAAATGGTATACTGCTTTTTTGTTTTCAAACTCTTTAAAAATAGCGTCTGTATTATAGGTGTTTAAAATAAATCGGTCAATATCTTCCTTTGGCGCACTGTGTCCATGAGACTCTCTAAAGGTTTGTTGGCCTAAAGTTGCAATAAGCTTTGAGTCTTCGGGAGTTGCTTTTATAATTTTAATCATTGGCCTGAATAAATGCTAAAGTATAGTACTAATTGTTTTTTTGCAAAATTAGGTGTTTATGTATTATGAAAGCTAAAAAAAAACAGTCTTGATTTTAGTTTTGAAAACGTAACATCTACATCAAAAACAAATGCTACCAATAAGTGCCAACTAAAAATGTTAATCTTATAAAAGCTATGACGCTGTCAGAGGATAATTGTAAAGGTGTTTGTAAGTCAGTTATTTCATTGTCATCTACAAAAACAACAAATAACCCGTCTTTAAATGCCAGTAGTACATTATTTATAGCTTGTTGTTGGTTGGCTAAATTAGTGTTGCTTATGTCTCCAAAATCTATTTTACCGCTATGTGCTTGTTCTTCAATTTGAGTAGGTGTTAAAAAACCAATGACATTTACTGCAGTACGTTTTGTGTTAAAGGTATCGACTTGGTTTTTAACACATGCAATTAGTAATGCTTCTAAGTTTTTTGGCGTTTGATTTAAAGTAAAAGGGACTTCCTTTACTTTTTTTTTGCCTAATCTTTTTAATTGTAACGTGAATATCATTTTATGCTGATTTTTTTGCGTTAAGGATTGTCGTGGAAAGCCCACAGTGCGATAGCACGAGGACTTGCAACAGAAAGCCTGACCTCGCCTAAGCGAGGTAACGCCCTAATAATTTAAAGTTAGCTATTTATTTGTGCTAAAATAGTTGGATCTTGGATGGTATTATCCTCGGACAGTAATTTCATTTTAGAAACAATTTCGGCAGATTTTGGGTCGTCGTCAACAAACGGTAAAAATAAACGTCCTCTATGTTGACTATGTACTGGAATTATGGATAGTGACAGTCCGTTTTTGCTGACTTGTCCGCTTCCTAAATGGATGCTATAGTCACCCAAAGTCCCTTTGATAAAGATATGACGCTGTTTTACTGTAATGTTTTTTAGTTTGAATAGTTTTGCAGAAGCCAAAGCTAAAGCAGCACGCATTTGCATGGTACTATGACTGGCTTCTGGATCCACACCACCAACATGAGCGACGCTTACAACTAGGTCAATATCACGCATGACTTCGCTGAAGATGACCTCCGGAATTTCTGTTAACGGAATACGGTTGTAGTTATCTATGGATTGAAAACAGATGTCTTCCAGAGTTGGTGCTTCGGCATCTGAAGGCGAGTACCAGTCTGCCATAGCGTACATTGTGGCAATAAACCCATGTTTGTGATATACTTTTTGTAAACCATCTTCCATGCTTACAGTCCAACCACGACTTCTTAAAAGTGCTACGGTTTTTTTAGGTTGTATCTGGTGACCTTGATAGCGTTCTGATCGGTTACTATGTTCACGCTCATCTGCAGTCATAACATACAGTTCTCTAAACACTTGCTTAAATGGTTGTGTGATACGCGCTGCAAATAAGTATTCTTGATAAAGGTCCCATTGTACTGCTTGGTATAAATGCCAGGCGTGAGCAATAAGTAATACGTCGTCTTCTGCTAAAGTATGTTGCGTTCCGGTCGCGTCTGTCAGGCTACCATTATTGTAAAACCCTGTGATTTTTTTCTCTGGGACAATTAGTACTAATTTAGTTAACATCGCTTTTACTATAGGATGTTGCATCATATTACTAATCTCAAGTGCTGTAAATTGGTCCTGATTAACCATTGCATTCTCTAACGATAAACGTGTACGACTGTATTGTTTAGATAAGTATGTTTTATTGTCTTTTAAAGCAATAACTTGTTTGTCTTTACGCAGTTTTGCAGGAATGTTTTTTAAGACTTTATCTGCTTTAGATACTTTAATTGTGGCTTTACCAATATTGGTAATTAATAGCTGGATTACTGTATCATCAATAGTGACAACCGCTTGTTCCATAATAGCTTTTGTGGCTTTAGCTTCCATTGCCCAACTAAATCGGACACGATCTTGATACCCAGCATTTCGGGATAGATTGTCTAATGCTATGGTTACTGCTGCAGCTTCGCTTTCTTGACGTTGTGCACCAAATTGTTTGCTTTCTTTTAAAAAATCTTGAAGTAAGTTATAACGTTTTAGTAAATCTTTTTCAGGAATAGTTTTGCTTAGCGGAATTAATCCTAATGCGCGCACGTAATCTTTATCACGTTTGTCTTTAATTTTTTTAAGTGTTTCTGTGATTTTTACTTCGCCTAACATGACACTAGAATATAGTTTGACTTGTCGGTGTCCATTACCATCAGAAATATATTTAGCTGCATCGTGAAGCAGTTTCCAGTTGGTTTTTCCTAGGGTTTTATAAACTTTATTAAACCAATCTATATCTATAGCTCCTAATGCAAAATCGCTTTTAGGGATGTTAGAATAGCGAGAGATAATGGTTTCTTTTTCGCTATTCATATAATCCGAAGCGTGTGCTTGAAACCACCAAACTGCATTGTTTAAGTTTTGAATGTTTAGATATATGCCAACGACTTCAGCCCATTGTGTTGCGTAGCAAGCAAGCTCTATCAAGCGTTTTTTAGGTAGTTTTGCTTGGTCAGCCAATCTTGCAAAATCCGTATAGCTTTCTGTGTCTTTAAAGGTTGTCTTTTTTAATAGATTACTAAAAATTGTTTTTTTACTATCACCATAATAGCTGTAACCACGCTCAAAATTGTCTTTTCCTAGACGTTCTAAAATTCTAAACACATAAGCGACACCTTCAACCTTATGGATGGAATTTATGTAGGTTGTCGCAGGAGTTGTTAAATCGCCACGTTCTAATTCGGTTTCTAATAAATTAGTTTTTAAAGGCATAAAAACGTGTTTAGCAACCATGTTGCGTTCAAAGCCATTTTTGTAATTCATCCTATAATTAAAGCCACCATCAATAACCGTCATTAGTTCTCTTGAGTGTAAGGCTTGTAACAATAAATCGTCATCATTAATTAAGCCTTTTTTGTAAAGATTTAAGGTGATTTGTATATCAGGAAATTCTAAATTACGTGGTTTTGTGTTAGCTTCTGTAATGACTTTAATATCTGTAGCGTCATGTGGATAAGCTATATTTTGAGCTATTAAATACATATTAAGACACCAATACTTTAATAGCTGTTTATTAGAGAATTGATTTAGATAATTAACACTAAAACTTGGTACTAAAGGCAGTATAACAGTAGTCCAATGGTAAGTAGTTGTATAATATTTGTCGCTATCTTGAAATGATGTAAGTTTATATTTATCAGGAAAATTGGCAATCATATCCTCAAAAATTGAAAACTTGAATGATCCAATGGTTTTGGTGTCTGAGTAAACCCTAAATAACCGTTTTAAAATAGTATTATATGTATTTAATCTTTGCGAATAATTTTTAGTAGCATCTAAATTTAATCCATTTAAATCTGGATAATATTGTCTTACAAAAGGTTCTAAAGCTTTATAGTTTCCGAAGGGATAACTACGGTTATTGATATAACGTATTGCAGCATACAATTCAAAATCATTAAGTTGACTTTTTTCATACCATTCTATCCATAAATTAGCTAAAGGAATGTTATGTAAATGGTCCTCTGGAGTTGCTGTGTCATCTAAGCGTTTTATGGCATATAGTCCCTTTTCTATATATAGCGTTCTAATTTCGCCTTGATAGCTTTCTATTTGATATTCAAAGTTTCCGTTGGAGGTTACTAAATTAATTAAATGGTTAATCTGAGTAATAATCTTATTAGAATCTATAAATTCTTTAAATTTAAATTCAGAAGATTTAGATGTTGAAATACCTAATTTATCAAAGAAATTTGTTTTTGATTTAAAATGAACTTGTGGTTGATAAAGTGGTGTTAAGTTATTATAATCTATAACACCAAAACCATTACTTAGATTATACTCTTGTGTGTTTTTAGAAAATTTATCTAAATAGACTTGTTCATTTTTAGTAATTTTAGGACGCTGATTGTAGTTGGTAATATGTTTTTTAATAAAATCAGGTTGTCTATTATCATCATGTAAAAGCGTCAAAATTTCTAAACCTGCAATGCGTTGATCTACATTTTTTGAAGTTATTAAATTGCTAGTACTTTGTCTTAAACGGTCCACAGGTAGTTTGATAACTAAATGTATTAAAGCTGTACGTAAGCCTTTATTTTTTCGTCTTAATAAATCTTCAGCAATCTCTAAATCGGCATCATAAAGGTGCATTTTACTAAAAATATTTAGGCCTGTAGCCATGACCAACTCATTCCTGTTGTAAATAGCTTTTCTAGCTAAAGCTCTTTTCCAGGAATATTGATCATAATCTAATTGTACTTTATTTTCTTGGCTTTGTTTATAATTGTAAAAAGAATAACTGTAATGTTTCGGAAATACTTTGCGTATATAAGATTCTCTATATTCAGTAGGAAACGCTTCAAATTCAGTAGCCATTAGCTCTAATTGCTGTTCTGTGGCACTATTAATTAAAAACTGAAAAAAGTATGTTGGACCAGGAGTAAAAGACCACCAAGAGAAAATTTTGCTTTCAAAGGTTGTTGCTTTTTTTGTAACATTTTTTGCAACGCTAAGTAATTTTTCAAAAGTAGTATTATCTAAGGTTGTTGAGGGTAAGTTAACAGCCATCCAATGGTCTAAGGCGTAATCTTTACCCAAATGTTGTATAAAATAGGGTACTAATGCATCGTTTGTTTTTTCTGTAGTCCAGATAAAATACAAGGCTAAAATTTTCTTGTTTCTATCTTCAGAATCAAAAACAATGTCTAAAGCTTTAAGATTTGCAGTATCTACATCCAAAATACCAATAGACCATAATGCGACTAAAACTTCTAAGTTATCTTTGCTTTTAAGTAATGTGTCAACTGATTTTAGATTTAGGATTAAAGATTGTGCTAACTCTAGCACACGATTAATCACTGATTTTTTAGGTGTTTCCCAATTTAATCCAAACCAAGTGCTTACAGCTCTGGTAACACTGCTAAAGCGCGTAAGATCATTTTTTAGAATACTATTGATTATATATTTAAGCGCACCAAGACTAGATTGGTCTAAGGCTTCTATAATGGTTTGGCGCAAACCTTCTTGACGCTGAGCAGCAAGTAATAGTTTAGCAACCATATCCCAATGGGTTTCATTTTCAGACAGTAATAACGCTTTTATAATATCTGCACTAACACCACCAATCTCATCCTCTGCTTGAATAATGTCGTCTAATAATGGGTCAAACATGGTTCCTGCATTATGCAAAATAGTAGCTAAAAAAATACTGTTTGCATTAGGATAATACACGCTATATTGAAAATGTTCTTGTAACGATAGTCCACCAAAACCCATACGACTATGCTGTAAAAACCTTGTAAAATGATTTAGTTTGTTAATTAAAATATCTTTAGATGGTTTAGATCTAAAAGCTTTACGCTTGTAATCTGTTTGATAAGGAAGGGTGTTCATAAAATCCCACATGGCAGACAAATATGGTGCTTGTACGACTCCATAAAGTTGTATTCCTAAACGCATGCCTTCCTGATTTGCCCAAGGATTAACAGTGATGGGATCGTCAAAAGCCTCTATAAAATCTGTGACATTATATCTTATGCGTTTGTCTTTTTCAATACCTCCTAAAATTTTAGCTAGTATCCTATAAGGTGTAGAGAATAATCTAAAGTCAAAACGATCAACTTCTGGTTTTTGATGTTTTTTAATGTATTTATTAGCTTCTTCTATTGGAACCATATGTTGTAATCCTTTACGTCAGTGTTTAATATTAACTATTTGCTTTTATTAAATAAAAGCTTAATTATTGACTGCAATATAAATGGAATTCAACTTTTTTTAATCACTGTATTTGGTGATATTTTTTGTTTCAATTATTATTACTTCAAAACCGTACGTAATATTTTCCAAACATCTAGATTATCTTTTTGAGGTATCAAAAAGGTTTCTAGATCTTCTGGATTATTGACTTGTTCAGACTTGTCTATAAAGCCATAACCCAAGTATATACTGTTTTTAATTAGCACAAAAGCTTCCTCTTGACTATGTCTTCCTTGTTGTTTTAATACTACGTTTTCTTTGTTGTTATTAATGTAATCAATTGCTGAGGTTACACGTAAATTGTAGTTAGTTACACTTTCTTCGTTTGCGCAAACACCTTTACAGGTTGTTATTTTGTAATGCGAACATTGTGCAACACCATCTTGTAAATGACAAAATTTAGGGCATAACGAAAACTTAGTACAGAGTAGCTCTAAATATTGTCTACAGTCTGTAATATTAGAAAACGTTTCAATTGGATTTGGTGTAGCTTTTAGTGTGTTAAATGCTAAATGCGTGATGCCTTGTCTGTCTTCATAACTAAAAATAGCATATGCTTTTGGAGTGCGTTTGGATACGACGTTGTATTCTGGATAGTGCTGCTTGATTGCTGCGTCTTCCATTAGTAAAGCAATAATCTCGCTTCCTGATAACTCAAAGTCTATATCAGCAGTGTTGCGACATAAGTCTAAGGACTTTTGTGCTTTACTGTAAAAGTGACTTAAAACACGTTTTTTAATGTCTTTTGCTTTACCAATATATATAATCTGTCCTTTTTTATTTTTAAAATAGTAAATACCTGCTGAATTTGGTAAATTATTAAAAACAGTGGTCGGTAAGTGAGAAGGTAATGTGGCTTCTTTAGACGATTTTTTTAAAAATTCAGCAAACACCTTTTCGGTTTCTTCTTGATTAAGTAGCATTTCAAATAAAACTACGGTTGCCTCTGCGTCACCTCTTGCTCTGTGTCTGTCTACAATATTAATATTTAGTGACTTGCATAATTTTCCTAGGCTATACGATTTATGACCTGGTAATAGCTTTCGTGATAAGCGGACTGTGCATAGTTTTTTTCTGTTAAATTCAATACCTAAAGCTTTAAATTCATTTCTAATAACATTATAGTCAAAGTTAACATTATGTGCAACAAAAGTAGTGCCTTCAGTTATTGCTAAAATAGCATTTGCTACTTCTGCAAACGTAGGTGCATCTGCAACAGTAGCATTGTCAATACCTGTTAAAGATGTAATAAAATCTGGGATGTAAACCTCTGGATTAATTAAAGAGGTAAACTCGTCAATAACCTGTGTGCCATCATATTTAAAAATTGAAATTTCAGTAATCTTATTTTTAGACCCACTGGTTTCAACATCAATAATTGTATATATCATTTTATAGACTTCTCTAAAGCTTTTAATTCGACACCTAACTCGTTAAACATACCTAGAATACTGCTAATTTTTAACTCTTCTTGTGTGTATTCTTGTGTATTAATACTGCATGTAAATTCCCAAATTTCTAATACTTCATTAATTGGTACACTATAGTCATTATAGGTTTTATTGTCTGATATTAGTAATAATGAGTTGTTTAAATCAATATTATTATACACACGTTTATAAACCATACCGTCATTTAAAGTAACTAAAACATAGGTTCTGCCACTTTTAATTTCGCTTCTATCTTCTACAAAACGACCAATAACAAACGAGCCATCCTTCATTGGTAACATCGAGTCTCCTTTTATAGGAAATGCACGATGTTTTCCTGTAGGAAGAAAAGGTAGTTTTATTTTTTGAAGTTGCTCAATATATTCAGGGTCGTCATAACCTGCTAAATATCCAGCCGAAGCTTTAACAGGTACGACTTCAATTAAATTTTCATTATCATCATCAACAGTAATTGGAAATAGGACACGTTGATTATTTAACTCTATAAAAGAGAAATCTTTAGCTTTAGTTAAGTCGTTGCGCAGTAAAATATCTATAGGTATTTTAAAGTAATCTGAAAACGCAATTAAAAACTCTAATGTAGGTGCAGATCGGTTCTCTTCGTAAGAGCCAATTCGCGATCTGGTAACATTTAACTCTTCGGCAATTCCCTCTTGAGATAGCTTTTTGAGATTTCTTAAATGTTTTATGTTTTTAGATATATAATTCATAATACTACAAATATAAGCAATAATTACTTAAATATGTAGCTAATTTTGTAGCATGCAAAATAATATTTTACATCTAGATTTAGACACCTTTTTTGTCTCATGCGAGCGACTAATAGATAGTCGTTTACAAAAAAAACCTTTACTAGTTGGAGGTACAGGAGATAGAGGTGTAGTAGCAGCTTGTAGTTATGAGACTAGAGTGTTTGGTATACATTCTGGTATGTCCATGAAAGTTGCTAGACGCTTATGTCCAGAAGCTACAGTAATTAGAGGAAATGCTTCGATTTACACAAAATTTTCGCATCAAGTTACAGAGATTATAAAAGAGAAAGTACCTGTATTTGAAAAAGCAAGTGTGGACGAGTTTTACGCAGATTTATCAGGAATGGATAAGTTTTATGGCTGTTATAAATACGCGTCAGAGCTTAGACAAAAAATAATTAAAGACTCTGGATTACCCATTTCGTTTGGATTGTCTGCCAATAAAATTGTATCTAAAGTAGCAACTGGTGAAGCCAAACCAAATAACCAATTACAGATAGATTCTGGTTTTGAAAAAGATTTTTTGGCACCATTATCCATTCGTAAAATACCATCTGTAGGAGAAAAAACCTATCAGGTGTTAAGAGGTTTAGGAGTGGATAAAATTAGCGTCATCCAACAAATGCCACTAGAGATGATGATTAGCGCATTGGGTAAAAATGGACGTACTATTTGGAAGCGTGCACATGGTATTGATAATCCACCTTTAGTTCCTTTTTATGAGCGTAAATCACTGTCTACAGAGCGTACTTTTGGAAAAGATACCATTGACATGGTCAAGCTTAGAACCACCATTTTTGCTATGGCAGAAAATTTAGCATTTCAATTAAGAAAGGGTAATAAACTAGCAGGAACACTAAGTGTAAAAATTAGATATTCAGATTTTAATACCTATTCTAAACAAATTAAAATATCATATTCTAGTGCAGATCATGTTATAATTCCTAAGGTTTTAGAGCTGTTTGAAAAACTATACCAACGTAGATTATTAATCCGATTAGTTGGTGTAAAAATTAGTGATATAGTAACAGGAAGTTATCAAATAGACCTTTTTGATGATACCGAAGAAATGTTAAGTCTTTACAATGCTATGGATACCATAAGAAACAGATATGGTGACTTAAGCATCATGAGAGCGTCTGCAATGGGAGCAAAAACCATTGGTAGATTTGATAACCCTTTTAATGGCGAACCACCAATTTTATTAGCGCATCGTAACCAATAATGTATTTAAACTGTCACACATATTACTCCTTGCGTTTTGGAACTTTTTCTGAAACCGACCTTTTAGATTTAGCACAAGCTAATGCTTTGGATGCTGTAGCGTTGACAGATATTAACAATACATCTGCTTGTTTAAATTTTGTACGACACGCAAAAAAACGCAAAATTAAAGCAATAATTGGTATCGATTTTAGGGTTGGAGCACAGCAAAATTATGTAGGCTTAGCAAAAAATAATGAAGGTTTTAAAGCCTTAAACCAATTTTTGTCTAAGCATTCCGAGCAAAAAATAAAACTACCTGATATTGCACCAACATTTGATAATGCTTTTATTATCTACCCTTTTGAAAAAGTATTGCAGCAAAATAAAAATACTTTTGCTAAAAACGAGTTTGTAGGCGTGTCAATTAATGATTTGCGTAAGCTTAGGTTTTCAAAAATAAAACAACAACAAAGTAAAATTGTTTTATTACAACCAGTAACCGTTAGAGATAAAAAAGATTTTAATGCACACAGATTATTAAGAGCCATAGATAATAATACATTATTAAGTAAACTTGAAAAAACGGAAGAGTGTAACCCATTGGATAAAATGTTGTCTTTGGACGAATTAAATACAGCTTTAGCTGAATTTCCTTTTATAATAGAAAACACAAAAAAACTAATTAAGCAATGCGATATCAATTTTGGCTTTGGTGATGAGAGAGAATCTCAAAATCAAAAACTATACACAGACTCGTTTGAAAATGATTGTTTACTACTAGAAAAATTATGTGATAAAGGTTTGCCAAAACGCTATGCTAATCCAACATCAAAAGTGTTTACGCGTTTAAAAACCGAATTGGAGACTATAAAATCCATGCATTTTGTGTCCTTTTTTCTTATCAATCACGATATCGTGTCTTATGCTAAAAGTAAAGGTTATTTTCATGTTGGACGTGGTAGTGGTGCCAATAGTATAGTGGCTTATATTATTGGGATTACAGACGTAGATCCAATCGAGTTAGATTTGTATTTTGAACGTTTTATAAACCCATACAGGGCATCTCCACCAGATTTTGATATTGATTTTTCATGGAAGGATCGTGAGGATGTAACAGATTATATTTTTAGAAGATTTAAGCACACAGCATTATTAGCAACCTACAATACGTTTAAATATAGAGCAGTTGTTAGAGAGTTAGGTAAGGTTTTTGGTTTGCCAAAAGAAGAAATAGATAAGCTTAGTAAGAATAATTATGATGTCTCTGATTTGGATGATATTTCAAAATTGGTTTTAAAATATGGTAAATTAATTGAAGGTTTTCCAAATCATTTAAGCGTGCATTCTGCAGGAATATTAATATTAGATAAGCCTGTGCATTATTATTCTGCGACAGATTTACCTCCAAAAGGGTTTTCTACGGTACAATTTGATATGATTATTGCAGAAGATGTTGGCGTGTTTAAATATGATATTTTAGGACAACGTGGATTAGCAAAAATTAAAGAAGCACTAGAAATTATTGCACAAAATAGACCAGAATTACCACCAATAGATATTACAAATGTGGAGGCTTTTAAAAAAGATCCCAAAATTAATAATTTATTAAAATCTGGTGGTGCAATTGGTGCTTATTATGTGGAGTCACCTGCTATGCGTGGCTTGATGCAACAATTACAAACTCAAGATTATTTAGGTTTAGTCGCAGCTAGCTCGATTATTAGACCTGGCGTATCGGGTTCTGGTATGAAAGAAGAGTTTATTAAAAGACACCGTCATCCAGAAAAACGCAAAGAGGCACATCCAATATTATATAACATTATGCCAGAAACCTATGGTGTAATGGTATATCAAGAGGATGTATTAAAAGTGGCAAATCAGTTTGCAGATTTAACTTTAGGCGAAGCAGATGTGCTTAGGCGAGGGATGAGTGGTAAGTTTAGGTCAAGAAAAGAATTTGAAGCAGTCGAGGAAAAGTTTATTGCTAATTGCAGAAACAAAGGGTATGCTGATAACTTAATTTTTGAAGTTTGGAATCAAATTAAAAGTTTTGCTGGTTACGCTTTCGCAAAAGGACACTCGGCATCTTACGCAGTAGAAAGTTATCAAAGTTTGTATTTAAAATGCTATTTCCCGTTGGAGTTTATGACTGCTGTACTTAATAATGGTGGAGGTTTTTATAGCGCAGAACATTATTTTCATGAAGCAAAGCAACAAGGCGCAACTATTTGTTTGCCTTGTATTAATAAAAGTGATCATCCTAACAGGTTAATTAATACATCTATTTATTTAGGATTTGGATATTTAAAAAACTTAGAAGATTATACTGTTAATAGGATTTTAACTGAAAGACAATTACATGGTCCATTTAAATCTTTAGATGATTTTATCGATAGGATTTTGATTACTATCGAACAATTAACCATTCTAATAAGAATTGATGCATTTAGGTTTACTAATAAATCTAAAGTAAAATTACTGTGGGAAGCTATTTTTAAATTGAACGCTAAAGAAAAAGAGACCATACAATCCAAATTATTTAAAACAGATCATAAGCAATTTACATTGCCCAAATTAGATAATAATTGGATTGAAAATGCTTATGACCAAATGGAGTTACTTGGATTTCCGTTATGTAATTATTTTGATTTAATAAGTGAAACTAAGAATGATGGATTTTTTGCAGATCAAATGAATCAATTTATTGGCAAAAACATGCTTATTTACGGGAATTTAGTGACCACACGTTTTAACAAAACGTCACAAGGCAAACTAATGCGACTTAGCACATTTGTTGACCAAAAAGGAGCCTATTTTGATGCAGTACATTTTACAGATGTTGTTAATCAGTTTCCTGTTAACGGTTTAGGTGTTTATAGATGTTATGGAAAAATAACAGATAGATTTGGTTTTTACAGTATGAGTGTGGTTTGGAGTAAAAAGCTAGCAATACTTAAAGATCCTAGAAGCGTATAGTTAGCGTCGTAAATTTTAGATGTTTAATTTTTAGTACTCAAATCGTATTCACTTTCGTACGCAAATGTAATAATCTGTTTAAAATTAAGCATAAAAAAAACGGTTTAGAAGACTAAACCGCTTATTTACAATCGTTTTACATTTGTAGCGAGAAGGGGGCACGATCCCCTGACCTCTGGGTTATGAATTTCGAAAAAAAACACATAAATACCAGTTTAATAGGCTTTTCAAGCTGCAATTGTTAAAATCGTATGCAGTTTAATCTTGTTATTAATAAAATTATTTAATACGAATTTGCGCAATTTTTGCGCAATAGGCAAGAAAAAACTGTGTAATTTTTTTCATGCTTATATTTTTTTAATTCAATTGAGGATTCCCGTAAAACATAAAAATTCCAATCATTTAAGTTTGTGTCTTCAAGTCGGAATTATACCGAAAAAAGACTATAAACCGAAGTAGGTAAAACCTAATTAAACTTTTTATTAAATGAAAAAATCTATTTTTTTATTGATGTTAGTAGCTATGTTTTTTACAAGTTGTGCATCACATTTTGGATTACCTAAAAATTACAATCAAAATACTACAGAAGTAGTCTTGACCAAAAAGAATTTTAAAGTAGTTAGTATAGTTAAAGGAGAAGCGCAAGCAACCTATATTTTTGGAATTGGTGGTTTAGCTAAAAATGGATTAATAGCGGAAGCTAAATCCAAAATGCTAAAATCTGCAGGTATGGAAGGTTCAGCTAGATCATTGGTTAATGAAGTTGTTGAAGTTAAAAGTTCTGGTTTTCTATTTGTAAACAAATACAAAGTAATTGTTTCTGGACAAATTGTAGAGTTTACAGAATAATTCAATTATTGATTAATTCTTTTAGCACGACAAGGTCTTACATAATTTATGTAAGACCTTGTTTAAATTAGTAGAGGAGATATTATTAAAATTCACGATTTCTTTTTTGATGAAGATTAAGATTTTAGCATGATTGTTAAATAAAAAAAAGCCAGACACTATCGTGTCTGGCTTTTTTTATTCCAAATTTTATTTATAATCAGGACAAATATATTTCTTTATCATATATACAGTAATTGGTTTTAGTGTCTTACCAGTGTGAGGATGTAACCCTGCAGAAGTAAAAAAGTCTAAAGTTTTGCTGTGATTTTTTCCATACCATAAATTTTCTAAACCATTTTCGTTAAAGAATTTTGTGTCACAATCAGGAATTATTTTCATGAAATTTAAAATACGAGTTTCATTAAATGCTTTAATTTCATTTGCTTTATACTTCTTTAAATCAAATTCTACTTCTGTATAATGATTATCATTCCAAACCATCCAACGTTGTGTGTTTATCGTTATTGGAATTAAAATCAAAAGGATAATTATAATACCAAAAACTGATAATAATTTCATTTTATGGTTTACAAAAATGCTAGAATATTCTGGTTTCAATTCTTTTTTATCAATTACTATAACATCCTTTTCATAACCTAAATAGTTTCTTAAACTTTCAGCAGCAAACTGTCTTAATTCTATTACTTCATTTTTGTTTGAAATAATGTCATTGTATTTGTTTCTTAAAATTCTTTCTCCATAAGGTTCACCACAGTCTTCTTGGATGTAATCAGATAAAAACTGCGTAACGTGACTTTTACTGTTAAAACCATTTTCAATTTTTGCTTTATTAAAAGCGTCAAGAAGTAATTTTTTGTGTGTCAATTTATGTTTGGTTTTTAGTGTTTTTAAGTAGTGGAAATTCTTTTCCATGACATTTCCATAGCTTTTCCATTCAATATTTCTTTTTCGTCATTTCTTTGAGTCAGAATTAAAATTGCCTTCTCGTAATAAGGCTTACGAGATATTTTGATTCTAAAGTGGAGTATTCTACTAGGTTAAAATTGCCATTTGGAAAGTAACAATTTTTCTTAAGTAATACGCTCCACACTTTCCAACTTTAGAAGAGCATTCTCTTCAATTTTTAATGTATTGCTAGGCGATAATATCTATTCGATCAAATCTCGGACAGCAATACCTATGTCTAATTTTAATAATACAAAAATGAAAAAAATATATATAATCACGCTTACGGTTTTCCTCAATTGCGTTTTATTTTCTTGCACGCCAGAGAATTTGTCTGATGAAATTAATACCACTCAACTATGTTGTGGACAAGATGGAAATATTGATCCACCACCTCCACCGCCACCACCAACAGAGGAAGAAGATTAATGAATCTTATAAGTGCAGTTACAAGAAAGGAATGAAAGTATTTAAAATTTCATTCCTTTTTTTTCTTTTTACATAGCTAAGTAAATGACATTTATGGAAACCAAATATTGGTAAAAAGTGCCTAAAAATTTTGGTTTACGGGAAACCGTAAAGATCTAGTATTTATTTACCATAAGTTTGATGAGTTAATAAAAGCACAGGTTAAACAAAAAATTAAACAGCAAAAATTATGATAATATCTACTGAATTAAAGAGTCATTTTTTGAGACTCTACCAAATTGCATTTTCTGATGATAATTTTGACGTACTAGAAATGCAAATGCTATATAAGTTTGCGGAGGAGCGAGGATTAACTAAAGAACAATTAAATGAAATTTTATTGAATCCATCTCATGATTCTACAATACCAGAAACACTAGAATTAAGAGTAGAATACTTATACGATTTGGCTTTTATGATTTGGGCAGATGGAGAAGTAACAGATGATGAATACATAACTTTAAAAAAGTATTGTAAAAAATTTGAATTTTTAGATGAAAATATAACTGAATTAGCAGATTTTTTATTGAAATCAGCAAAAGAAGGCATTTGTAAAGAAGAAATAATAAGGGACATAAATTCATAATTATGGGAGCAATTAAAAAATTATTTAAATTAAAAAGTACAGAGCCAAGTCAGTCAATGTTTGATAATACGGAAGAGGCTAGAGAGCAAGCTCGAATTACATATTACCAAAGTGGTTATGGAGCAGCGACTAAGGCGTCAGGAAATGCTGTAACGTTTGGAGTTGGTTTGAAAAACTTATATAATAGCTTTGAAAATTTGTGTAGAAAGCAATTAAATGAACAAGATCGATTAAAGCAACCTTATAAAGAACAGCAAGAAAAAGAACGAACTGAACTTAAAAAAAGAGAAACTGCATTATCAATTTATGAAGATCAAAAAAATGAAGTTGTTAAGAACATAGAATCTCATAAGTTTGAAATGATGGATGTCAAACAAAATCCTGAAAAATATGGTATTGATGCAGACAAAAGACCAAAAGCTCAGTTTTATATTGGTTTACTTTTACTATTGCCAATAACCATTTATTTATTTGTTTTTTATATTTCTGCTTCGTATTCTGCGTTTTTTAAAGATTTTGAAACGGGTAGTTTGACAGCAGCAATTTTTGATGCTAATGCATTGAATAAAGCAATAGCAGACGGTTGGTTAGAAGCTGTGTTTATTGGTACAATTCCATTTGTTTTTATGGGATTAGGTTATTTAATTCACATGTTTCAAAAAGGAAAAAATATAATGTCCTATGTTAAATTGGCAGCATTATTAATATTAACTTTTTTGTTTGATGTTATACTTGCATATTTAATTGAAAAGAAGATTTTTGATTTTGAAAGAGTTTTAGGTGAAAGCTTTACACCTTCTATGGCTGTTACAAATGTCAACTTTTGGGGAATTATTTTTGCTGGTTTTGTTGTTTATTTAATTTGGGGATTAGTATTTGATTTTGTAATGAAAGAACATGAAAATGTTGATAAAATAAAAGCATTCATAAGAAGCAAAAAAGAGGAGATCAAAAATTCTGAAAGTAAAAAAGAAACATTATTATCAAAAATAGAAGACTTAAAGCACGAGGTAACATCCATTAAAGGTAAAATATCAGAATTGCAATCTAAAATAGATGGATTTGTTTTTCCTGTAAAAGAATATTTACATTATCACTACCAGTATAAAGAAGGATGGTATCAAGCGATTAATGAAGTTTTAGCCTTGCCTACCAAGTCTAAAGATGAATTAAGAAACAGTTGTGAAGATGTATCACAAAATCATTTAAAAGATTTAAATCTACAGGATATTGATATTCAAAATTTAGTTTACACAAATAAATAATAATATGACAAAGAGATTTTTTAACCTATTATTTTTACTAGTGTTTACTATTTTATCATCATGTAAAAAAGATGCCAAAGAAGATTTAACAGATATCGTGGAAAGTGAAATTGAAACTATATCGCATAAATCAAGTGATAATTTAAATATCAGCTTTTTATTAGATCTTTCAGATAGGATAAGTCCTGACAAATATCCTAATAGTGCAATGGAATATTATCAAAGAGATGTAGCCTACATTAAATCCGTGTCTGAAGCTTTTGACACACATTTAAGAGGAAAAAAGGTTAGAGCTATGAATGATAAAATTCAGTTATATTTTGATCCAGAACCAAGCAATCAAAATATAAATACCATTTCTAATAATTTGAAATATAATATAAATAGAAAAAATGTAACCTTATCCGTATTGGATGAAATTAAAAATAACTATGCGACTAGTCCTAAAGCTATATACGATTTGGCGATAGCAGATAATAAGTATGTTGGATCTGATACTTGGCGATTTTTTAAGTCTAAAGTTAATGATTACTGTATTGAAGAAAATTACAGGAATATTTTAGTTGTTTTAACGGATGGTTATATCTATCACAAAAACACTAAAATTAAAGAAGACAATTTAACTACTTATCTAACACCAAGTTTTATAAGAGAAGTAAAACTAAATAGCAAAAATTGGGAGGCTAAAATAAATGATCAGCATTTTGGTTTTATTCCAGCAGCTCATGATTTGTCAAATCTAGAAATTCTTGTTTTGGGTATAAATCCTGATAATAAAAACCCTTACGAAGAGGATTTAATTAAAAAATATTGGAGTGATTGGTTTGATGCGATGAAAGTTGGACGTTATCAGATTAAAACATCAGCTTTACCATCTAACATGGATAAAATTATCAAAGATTTTATTTTAAACAATTAGTTTAATGTATTTTGCTTTACCAAATCAAATAAAACATGCCTAAATTATTATTGTCAACATTATTTTTTGCGTTTTTTTTAAGCTTTAATAGTAGGTATATTGCTGTTAAACCTACTATTATTACTGGTAAAGTAGTTAGTATTATGGATGGAGACACCTTTAAGCTTTTGACTAAAGACTCAACAATTGTTAAAGTAAGGTTAGCCAATATAGATTGTCCAGAAAAAAAGCAAGCTTACGCTACTAAAGCAAAGCAATTTGTGTCTAATGCTATTTTTAGTAAAAATGTAACCGTTCAAGTATTGAAAAAAGATAGGTATCGACGATTAATTGCAAATGTGTATTATGGAGATTCAATAAACCTCAATCATCAATTAGTTAAACATGGTTTGGCATGGCATTATGTTAAGTACTCTAAAGATTCTGTTTTGCAAAAATTAGAGGATCAAGCTAAAAATAAAAAACTAGGTTTATGGCAAGATCCTAATGCAATTTCTCCTTGGCAATGGAGAGCGGATAAAAAGGAAGCATCAAGATTAAGAAAGTTGAAAAAACAACAAGCTAATAATTAAATCTTGCCAAAATGAAGTCTTTAAAAATTATATTTTTTCTTATATCCTTTGCTTATTCTTTTAGTGCAATTGGTCAAACAGTTTATAAAACTAAAACAGGAGAAAAGTATCATAAAGAAAGCTGTAATTATTTAAAGTACTCCAAATTTGCAATAACTCTGGATGATGCCTTAGCTTATGGCTACGAAGCTTGCAAAGTATGTAAGCCATTATATAAAACATCAAAGACAGCTTTAAGTAGTAGTAATGCTAAAACGGACAATAACAATACAGAAAGTAAGGTGAGTACTGCTTCGCAATGCACAGGCAAAACCAAAGCTGGTAAGCGTTGTAAGCGGATGACTAAAAATGCAAACGGTAGGTGTTATCAGCATTAATACAAGAGTTTACGTCTGAAGATAAGAAAGAATTATATAAAAAAACAAGTGCTCTTTAGGTGTAGTTATAAAAGAAACTAGTGACCTTGTTCAAATTGGAAGAGGAGATATTATTAAAATTCATGATTTCTTTTTTGATGAAGATTAAGATATCTTAATAACACTGTTTAAAAGCCTTACGGAAAACCGTAAGGTTTATTCATTTTAACCATTTATGTTTACACTCACTATTAATCCCAAACAGATATTAACCATGAAAAAACTATTATTCGCAACTTTACTAATGTTAAGCTTTTTTTATACTAATGCTCAATCTTGCCAAGACATGATAGATTTAGTTAAAAAAGATAATTACGGAACTACCTATAACAGTCCTACAAGTGATGCGATCTCAAAGGTTACCTTTTACACCAAACAAATTAAATATCAAACCTATTATTTCGCTATTGTGTGCTTTAAAAAGAAATATTCTTACAGCTGTTCAGAGTATATATATCAAGTAGCTTCAAACACGCAACTCAATTATTCAACTCATTATTTAGAAAGTGCAGGTAGTGCTTTTTGGGATTACATTAAACCGTATAATAAGTATTTAGACTGTGCACCAAATTAGTATATTAAAGTTAGATTACCTTTTGTTTTACGGTTAAGTACAAGTATTTCATTGGATTAAGTTAGCTTAGGGGTTAAAGGTGTGTTTTTACGATAATTTACATGATACCTTTTTAAAAAAGGTTCTATATTTAAACTCTCCCTTTGAATTTTTGTAGCTGTTTGAATTTAAGATTAAATCAAGGTAATGACTAAACATATATCAGAATCTGATACAAGAGCAAATTTTATTGATCCCAAACTAATCGATAGTAAATGGGAAGCTATACATATTGTTAGAGAATATTATTTTACAGATGGTAGAAAGTTGTTAGGGAATAAGCGCGGTAAGCGATTGTTTTTAGACTATTTACTAAAATATAACAATACCAACTTAGCTATAGTTGAAGCTAAAAAATTGGGAGATCATCCAACTAAAGGATTACAACAGGCTTTAGAATATGCCGAAAAACTAAAAATAAATTTTGTTTACGCTACAAATGGTAAACAAATTTATGAGTTTGATAGGAGAACAGGAAAAGGAGACTACGTTGATAATTTTCCAACACCACAAGATTTATACAATAGGCTTTTCGGTAAAAAGAATGCTCTAAAAGAACAACTTCATAAGATTCCGTTTTTATTAACGGGTAATTTTGGTCCACGTTATTACCAAGAAATTGCAGTTAGCAAAGTCATGGAAAGCATCGCAGATGGTCAAGATCGTATTTTATTAACACTAGCCACAGGAACAGGAAAAACCTTTATTTCCTTTCAAATTGTACATAAATTATTACAAGCAAAATGGAATTTAGATGGAAACGACAGACGTCCAAGAGTTTTATTCCTTGCAGATAGAAATGTACTAGCAGATCAAGCAATAAATACTTTTAATCCTTACGAAAAAGACGTCATTAAAATTGATGGAGAAGAAGTACGTAAACGTAATGGAGTAGTACCAACTAACGCTTATATATTCTTTGCAATCTATCAGGCTATAGCAGAACGTGAAGATATAGGAGGTTATTATAAAGAATATCCTTCAGACTTTTTCGATTTAATAGTTATTGACGAGTGTCACAGAGGAAGCGCAAATGAAGCAGGATCATGGAGAGCGATTCTAGATCATTTTAAACCTGCCATTCATTTAGGATTAACAGCAACACCAAAACGAGACGATAACGTTGACACCTATAAATATTTCGGTAAACCAATTTATGAATATTCTTTAAAAGAAGGGATTCAAGATGGGTTTTTAACACCGTACAAAGTAAAGCGTGTGACCACTAATATTGATGAATACATCCATACGAATGATAGTAAAATTATTCAAGGTGAAGTAAAAAAAGACCGTTACGAACTTAAAGATTTTAATAATAGTATAACCGTTAAACAGCGTATTGAATTAGTAGCACAAACCATTTTAAAACAAATAGGTAAAATGGATAAAACCATCGTGTTTTGTGCTAATCAAGATCATGCGTTAGATTTAAGAGATTATATTAATAAGCATAAAACCGTTACAGATATTAATTACTGTGTACGTGTTACCAGTGACGAAGGTAAACATGGAAGAGAATTACTAGAAGCCTTTCAGGATAACGATAAAGATATTCCTGTAATTTTAACCTCTTCAAAAATGTTAACCACAGGTGTGGATGCTAGAAACGTACGCAATATTGTATTAACTGCTCCTATTGGCTCTATGGTAGAGTTTAAACAAATTATTGGTCGTGGTACACGTGTATTTGATGGAAAAGACTTTTTTACCATTATAGATTTTGTTGGAGCAACCAATTTATTTTACGATGCAGAATGGGATGGAGAACCTGAAGAACTTGCTGGAGGCACAGGTGGAGAACCAACACCAAAACCACCACGTAAACCAAAAGTAAACGATCCTGGTGAACCTTATGAGCGTAAAGAAAAATTAATCATTTCTTTAAGCAACGGACGTCAATTAAAAGTAACAGATATAGATACGCGTTATATAGACGAAAGCGGTAAACCATTAACAGTTCGTGAATTTTTAGAAAAATTAATAGGTGAATTACCTGCTATTTATAAAGACGAAATACATTTACGTAAAATTTGGTCTAATCCAGATACACGAACAGATTTATTAGTACAGTTAGGCGATTTAGGTTTCGATAACGAACAACTAAACGATTTACGGAACATGATTGCCACACCAGAATGCGATATTTTTGATGTACTCTCACATATATCATTTAATTCTAATTTAATGACACGTAAAGAACGTGTAAAATTTGTAAAAGACGAACCTGAATTTTTTGAGGTCTATAAAAACCTTGAAGCCCGAGAGTTTTTAGAGTTTATACTAAAGCATTATGAAGATTATGGAATTGAAGAGTTACAACGCGATAAATTAGGTGATTTAGTAAAACTAAAATTAGGGACTTCTAAAGATGCTAAAACCGCTTTTGGCGATATGAAAACACTTTTGGGAGCATATTATAAATTACAAGAAAACATATACCGAGCAGGATAAATGAATGTTACAGTTGCACCACATAAAATTATAGATGAAGAATACAATCTTGATCTAACAAGCAGTAAAGTAAAAGTACTAATTGGCGGAAATGGTTCAGGTAAATCTTCAATTCTAGAAAGTATTTTTAAAACACCTCAAGATATACCAAAGCGCATAGTTGGTTATTCTTCTGGTCAAAATGAATCTTTTTCTAAAATTTACAAAAAATTTCAAAAAGATAATAAGGTTTACACTCTAGAACCCGAAGAGGATAATACAGATGATGAGATAATTGATGCTAAATTTAAGACTACATATTTCAATTATACATATAGCAGGCTTTTAATATTTTTTGCTATTTCATTAAATAATGACGGTAATATTCACAGTTATCTAAATCAACTAAATTTAGATTCCTTAAAGCTAAAAATTGATTTTAGATTACCTAAAAGTTATATTGATAGAATTAATAATATAATTGAAAGAGAGGCTCTGAATCCAAATATTAGAACAATAAGAAACACTTTCTTTCATAGATACTTACAAATATTCATAGATAAATTTATTGAGGAAGATTATGATTTTGAACATTCAATAGAAAAAAGAACAGTAGAATTATCCACAGATAATATTCCTATCGATTTTTCTAATGTTGTAAGATTATTTGCTTTTTTAAGTTGGGCCGAATCTAACGAGTTTATTGATATAAGCAGTGCAGAAATAAATATAGATCAATTTGAACTTGATTCATACTCAGATGGAGAGTTTCAATTAATGTCAATTTATAGCATAATCGACTTATTTGATCATTCTGAAACATTATTTTTATTTGATGAAATTGACTCACATATTCATTTTGAAAATATAAAATTAGTGTGGGATAAAATAAAAAATATACAAGGAAAACTTATTACAACAACGCATTCTGCTGATTCTATAATTTTGAATAAAATTTCGAATATCAAGCTTGTTGAAAAAGGAATGTTTCAAGAAGATATATTAGCCAATCAAATAATAAGTAGATTAGAAGCATTATCTGCAGGAGGTAATTACAAACTAGCAATAGCTGGTAAAATTGAAAATCTAGTATTAGTTGAAGATTATTTCGATTGGTTTATATTTATTGAGTTGTGTAAGAAAAAAGTTCAAAATTTTGACTCAACTATTGAAGATAAAATACAATATATTAAATGTAGCTCAGGTTTTAGTAGTTATGCAGAAAGATTTGGAAGCTCTAAGTTAGATTGGGTGGAATCGTTCAACAGGTTTAATGCAAAACCAAGTACTCAAAATATTTTTCTAATTTGTGATAGAGACAATTTAGCTATTGCCGATGTTCAAAATAGTGGTTTGGTAATAAATTCTCAAGCAACTGGTAGGACTAATAAAATAAATTTAAAAGGAAAGGGTAATAAGGCAGCTTATTTAATGTCTTTAAAAAGAAGAGAAATTGAAAACTACCTTTTAAGTTACACAATGTTGAATAATCATAATAAATTAACTGAAATAAACAATCACATTGCTGTTGTTAATCAATTGCTTTTAGGAAATGCAGGTGATAATGATGGAGTAAGAAACCTTGATGTAAAATCAATGCTACAACCATTATATTTGAAAGATGATTTAGATCAAATAACTGGTTTGGACGAAAGTGGTGTAGATTTTAATAAATTATCAAATTTAATTGCAGAAATTCCAGCCAATGAAATTTCTGAAGACATTACAAATATTTACAATTTTATAATAGGAAAAATATAAATGAGCATACAAAACAACATAGACAGAATTACAGACATACTACGTCGTGACGATGGAATCTCTGGTGCCATGCACTACACAGAGCAAATCTCGTGGATTCTGTTTCTTAAATTTTTAAACGATTACGAAGACAATAAAGCAGACGAAGCCTTTTTAGAAGGTACAGACTACAACTATGTTTTACGTAAAGATTTACGTTGGCACCAATGGGCTTGTCCAAAAGATGAAGATGGTAAACTAGATGTAAAACGTGCTTTAACAGGAGACGATTTAATAGACTTTGTAAACAACACGTTATTTCCGTATTTAAAAGCGTTTAAAAGCACGACTAACGACCCAAAAACATTGACCTATAAAATAGGTGCTATTTTTGAGTATCTCGATAACCGTATTGCAAGCGGACATACCTTACGTGAAGTCTTAGATATTATAGATGCCTTAGATTTCCAGAGTAGTGATGAGTTGTTTGAATTGTCACAAGTATACGAAAACTTACTAAAAAGTATGGGTAGTGATGGTGGAAATTCTGGTGAGTTTTACACACCAAGAGCCATTATTAAAGCTATGGTAGAAACTACAGACATTAAAGTAGGCGATACCATTTATGATGGTGCAGTGGGTTCTGGTGGTTTTTTAGTAGAAGCATTCGATTTTTTAACTGCTGGTGATAAAAAAGAAAAACTCTCTGCCAAAGATTGGGAAACCATACAAAACGATACCTTTTTCGGGCAAGAAAAAACCAGTTTGGGTTACGTTATGGGTATGATGAATATGATACTGCATGGTATAGAAAGTCCAAATGTGTACAAAGGCAATACCCTTACCCAAAATATACGCGATTATCAAGAAAAAGACAGACACGATGTTATTTTAGCAAATCCACCTTTTGGCGGAAAAGAAAAAAAACAAATACAACAAAACTTTCCAGTAGAAAGTAACGCAACAGAAATACTGTTTATGCAGCATTTTATGAAAATGCTAAAACTAGAAGGTAGAGCAGCAATTGTAGTGCCAGAAGGTGTGTTGTTTCAAACGAACAATGCGTTTACCAAAGTAAAACAAACCTTGCTAGAAAACTTTAATGTGCATACCATAGTAAGTTTACCATCTGGTGTGTTTTTACCGTATAGTGGTGTAAAAACCAATATTATTTATTTTGATAGAAAAGGTGCAACCAGTGATATTTGGTATTACGACGTTACACCACCTTACAAGCTTACCAAAAACAAACCGATTGCTTACGAGCATATTGAAGAGTTTGTACACCTATTTCACAACCCAAAAGAACGTAATGCAACCAATGCTAAGACTGGTAAAGAATGTAACAACTGGACTGTAAACGTTGCAGACATAAAAGATTACGACCTAAGCGCCAAGAACCCACACAAAGTAGTAGAGGTAATACACCAAAGCCCAAAAGACTTACTAAAAGCCATTAAGCAAAACGACACGGAAATAAACACATTAATGAACCAAATAGAACAGCTGATTGATGGATAATTGGGAAGAATTAATTTTTGATGAGTTAATTGAAGATAAATTAATAGGATTAGTTAGAAATACTAAACAACAATCTTTTGATTTTGAGTTTGATTATCTAAAAATGAACAACATTACTAATGATGGTAAGTTAAATTTAAAAGATTTAGTTAAAGTGAATGCATCAACTGACGAAGTTGAAAAGTATAAATTACAAAAGGGAGATTTTTTGTTTAACACTAGAAATAGTATTGAATTGGTTGGTAAGACAGCAATTTATGATTTTGAGTCATCAAAAGCATTACTTTTCAATAATAACATAATGCGTTCTAGATTTAAAAGTGATTTTGACCCTTATTTTATTAATTACCAATTTCAATCTTCAGAATTTCAAGAAAGACTAGAAAAAATTAAAAGTGGTACGACTAGTGTTGCTGCAATTTATTATAAATCTCTAAGAGATATAAAATTAAAGTTCCCACCATTACCAGAACAACAACGCATTGTAGCCAAATTAGATGGTTTATTTGCCAAAATAGATAAAGCCTTAAGCTTGTTAGAAGCCAATATTGAACATACGCAGGCTTTAATGGGTTCTGTGTTGGATGAGGAGTTGTCTAATTTAGAGGAAATTTGCTTAAAAGTTAAAGTTAAAGATGTTGTGAAGTTATCAAGAGGCCATAATCCACCAAAAAAAGATTTTATATACGAACCAAAAGAGGATTACGTAAGGTTTCTTCAAATTAGAGATGGTACTTCAGATAAGAACGCTTGTTATGTACCAATAACTAAGAAACTTCATTTAGTAACTAAAAACGATCTTCTGTTAGTAGCCTACAGGCACGTTGGAAAAGTTTTCAGAAATATGGAAGGAGCATTTAATGTAGCCTTATGTAAACTTGAAAATTTAGATGAATCGAAATTAAATATGACCTATATGTTTTATTTGGTTCAAAGTAAATATATAAAAGGAGAATTGCTTAAGAGATCTGAAAGAGCATTAATTCCTTCTATGTCTGTTGACCATTTGAAATCTCTCAAAATTCCATTTCCAGATATTAAGAAGCAAAATAAATTAGCTTTAAAATTTGAAAATGTCTCTAAATTATCTAAAAAACTTATAAAAATCCAAACCAAAAAACTAAATCATTTAAAAGCCTTAAAGAGCAGTTTGTTAGATCAGGCTTTTAAGGGAGAGTTGTAAAAAAAAGTTATTGTTAAATGGAAAAGGAAGATTTAAAAGACATTAAAAAATTTGTAATTGAAGATTACAAATTTTACGATAGACGCTATGAATATGTTTGTTTAATTATAAGTGGTTTTGGTTTATTTGCCTGTTTAGAGTTTAGTAAAATGTTAATTAATGCTAAAGAGCCAATTAATGACTTTTTACTTAGTGCATTAATATGTTTTGCTTTAAGTGTTTGTGTATCTATGACAACATTAAGTTGCGAAAAAGAAATAAGAGCTTATTATCTAGGATTATTTTTTCATAATCAAGATTTAAAAACAAAAGAAGCCTCAGAAAAAAAATCTATTAAATTAGAAAACTGGGTTAAACGTTTCGGTTGGTTAAATTTAGGTTTAATAATATTTGCAATTATGTTTTTGGTATTATGTGCTATTGAAGTACATGATATTTTGTATTAATGTAAAATTGTGGATTTTATTATACTTTTTTAAAAATTTGTTAAATATATTAATATGCATTTTCACCAAAAGATATATGATTACTTATTGAGCTATAGAAAAACTATAGACCCTAATTTTAATTTTATTGTACGTCAAAGAGCATCGTTAAAAGACAAAAATTATATAGGTGGTAAATTTGCACATGGCATAGTGTTTCAAGGCACGAATGATTATTGCTTTGTTGGATTAGTAGATAAAAGTGGAGGAGCAAATGCAACTAAAAGCGTTGGATTAGTTGTTTTTCCCACAGACAAAGGTTTTAAACTAACATTCGAAATTGTTTTTCCAGGTGAAATAAATCAAGAACTTATAAAATTTTATAAAGCTTTAGCTAATAGATTTGAAAAAATTATTTGGGATGGAAGAGGTGTTAAAGCTAATTATACAATTGGTGAATTTCCAGAAGAAGATCCATCTTTATTATTTGATTGGTTAAAAGTTAATTACCCAATTATTAAGCAAGAGGCTAAAGCTTCTAATATTCCCAATCTTATTCCAAATGAAGAAAAATTTAATCAGCTTCAAGACAATTTAAAGTCAAAACTTAAAGAAGCCTTAAATCAAACTATTCATAATCAAAACCCAAACTCAGATGCCATCAAGGAAGAATTTTCAAATTGGTTGAAAGGAAAAGAAAGTAATAAAATAAACTCTTACTTACGAGCAATTGATATTTTAAATGAAATTTTAAATACAGATTTATATTTAAATCACGACAGAAAGGGACTTAATTCTCTTTATGAAGACTTAATAAAAGAACAAAAGAAGGTTGATGGTAAATATTATTATGAAGCTGCGCCATCATATGGCGTCAAAGGGTTTTATTCTGCTTCAATATGGGCTTTTATAAGTTTTTTAAAAGAAAAATACAGAATGAAAATATTCTCTGATTTTAAAATTTATTTAAATCAATTTAATTTTACAGAAGGAACAATTGGCACTTATGTTAATAGCGTTGAGCATTATGTGCCTCTAGAATGGAAAAAGTTATATAAAGAAGATTTTTCTAATTTTAAATACACTATAGCTAACTTAAAAAAAATTAAACCAATATTAAATAAAAATTATCAAGGCGTATTTAAAGGAAAAAATAATTTTAATGACTTTTTAAATTTTTTAATTTCAAATTTCAAAGCAGATCTACAAATGAAAATTCATAAAAAAAATCCAACCATTAATCAAATCCTTTATGGTCCTCCAGGAACAGGAAAGACCTATGCGACAAAGGAGAAAGCGGTTTCTATTATAGATTCAGATTTTATTAAAAATATAGACGCGAACCTATCTAAAACAAAAAAGCGAAAATTAATTTCGGATAAATATGAGGAATTATATAATATTGGGCAAATAGTTTTTACAACCTTTCATCAATCTATGAGTTATGAAGATTTTGTAGAAGGGATTAAGCCAAAAACAATTAATAATAAAGTAATTTATGATATTGAAGATGGTGTTTTTAAGCAGATTAGCGATATAGCTATGGATAATTGGGAAGCTTCTAAAAACGTATTAGATAAAGAAATTGCTTTTGATGATGCATTTAAGCAATTAAAGGAAGATTGGGAAGAGAATGACTCAATACAATTTCCAATGAAAACCGAAGGAAATGCGTTTACCATAATTGGTTTTACCAATAAATCTATTCAGTTTAAAAAAGCAAGTGGAGGAACTGGACATACATTAAGTATTAATACTTTAAGAGAGGGTTTTTATAATGAGAGAAAAATTAGATCCACAGGAGTAGGTATTTATTATCCATCAATTTTAGAACGCTTAAAAAATTATAAATCTAAACAAACTGATTCAATATCTTTAAAACCATATGTTTTAATTATTGATGAGATAAATAGAGGAAATGTGTCTGCTATTTTTGGAGAGCTAATTACATTATTAGAACCTGACAAACGTATTGGAGAAAGTGAAGCATTACATATTAAACTTCCTTATTCCAAATTAGATTTTGGTGTACCTTCTAATCTTCATATTATTGGCACAATGAATACTGCTGATAGAAGTGTAGAGGCTTTAGATACAGCATTAAGAAGACGTTTTGAATTTAAAGAAATGATGCCAGATTACAGAGTCATTGATAATGAATATGTTGAAGGTGTAGAATTAAATGAATTATTACAAACAATTAATGAGCGTATAGAAATATTAATTGATAGAGATCACACAATAGGGCATTCTTATTTTGTTGGTGTGGATACAGAACAAAAGCTAGCTAATGCATTTAACAACAAAATAGTGCCTTTGCTACAAGAATATTTTTATGGTGATTATGGTAAAATCGGTTTAGTTTTGGGTAAAGGATTTGTTGAAAAAATTAAAAATGACAAAATAGATTTTGCAGCTTTTGATTATGAAAATGCTAACGATTTTAAAACACCAAGTTTTAAACTAAAGCAAGTAGACGCAAGTAATATTATAGATGCTATTGCTATATTATACAATATGCCTGAATCGGTTATATAATTGAAAAGACAAAATAACATATTTGTTTTTGAGCATCAACGTTTATATGTTGGTCAACAAGGTTTTAAACAAACCCATTTAGATGCGCTTTTAAAGTTAAATGAGTATCATGATGGTAAGTACTTTGAGCCTATCGCAAAAGGCATTAAGTTTAATCAATACGTTGGTGTTATTCAAGTCGATGGTTTAACGATTGAAATTAATCCCAAAGCAGATAAAGATGACGACGATAATAAATGGAAAGATGTTTTGCTTAAAATGCTACAAGCTTGTGGTAAGCTTAAAGCAGAATCTTCTGGTGCAGCACATGTAAAAAGGAAACATCTTAATTTACTAGAGGTTTATTTTGAGTTGTATTTACTCGAAGTTGAAAGCTTAGTTAGAAAAGGATTGATAAAACAGTATAGAAAACAAACAAAAAACACTAAAGCACTTAAAGGCAAATTAGAATTTGCTAGACATATTAGAAAAAACATAATCCATAAAGAGCGTTTTTACACAACACATCAAGTATATGATAGTAACCACTTTTTACATCAGGTATTACAAAAAGCGTTAACGATCGTTACTCAATTTACTAATGGTTCAAGATTAAAAGATTTAGCAAATAGAGTGCAGTTAAATTTTCCAGAAGTTGATAATAAAACCATTACAGCAAAACAACTTAATGAAATTAAGTTAAATAGAAAATCTAGTGGTTATAGTAATGCAATAGAATTAGCAAGGTTAATTATTTTAAATTATTCTCCTGACATTTCAAGTGGTAAAGAAAAAATGTTGTCTTTACTGTTTGATATGAATGAATTATGGGAAACTTATATATTAAAACAATTACTAAAGGCATGTGACGGAACTGATATTGTGGTTTCAGGACAGGAATCTAAATCCTTCTGGGGAAGTAATAGTTTAAGACCAGATATAGTATTAAGACAAGGAGGAAAGACCCTTATAATCGATACCAAATGGAAACGTCCTAATAGAAGTTCGGCTTCTGTTTCTGATTTAAGACAGATGTATACCTATTGTCGTTTTTGGGATGCCGAAAAAGCGATGTTGTTATACCCTGGAAACCTAGCCGAAAATAAATTTAAATCTTATCTAACAGATGATTATTCAAAGCATTTAAGTGACGTAACTTTAGAAATTGACCATCAATGTAAAATGGGCTTTGTTTCTGTCTTGAATGATATTGGTGAGTTAGATAATAATATTGGTTCTAAAATATTAGATCTTATTAAAAACTAGTTTGTTGGAAAACTTGGAAAGATAAAAACGGTAAAACGTTAGATGAGTTGATGAGTTAGTAAGTGAGTTTTAAATACCAAATATAGATCGTATTTTATAAACGATTCCTTTTTTTTCCTTGTCTCCAATGAAAAGTGTTTCTTCACAATCCAATAACTCAATTTTTTTGTTATTTCTATTATCAATTTTAGATAGATTAACAATAGTGCTTTGATTAATTTTTTCAAAACCATAAGGTTCTAATTTTTTCGAAAGGTCGTTAATGCTAATTCTAACATTAGTAACAACGACATCATCTTGAGCTCCAAAAAAATGGACACAGTTTTTATTAGACTGATATTTTTTTATGTTTCGTGATGTGGAAATGTAGTATGTTTTATCAGGATAAAAACCAATATCCTGATTGACACCAATTGCGAGTGTTAATCTCTCTCCTTTTTTAAATGTTTTTTTACTGCTTACTTTTCCAATCACCTTATTTTTAAGGATGACCTCAAATTCTTCAACCTCAAAAGGTTTGCTTAAGTATCCAGAAATATCTAAACTATTTATGATTTGTTTCTCATTATTAGTTGTTGAGGTTAAAAATATTATTTTTTTGTTTGTCGCAATTTTTTGAGCTAATTCTATACCATTATAAACAGGCATGTCAAAATCTACAATAAGTAAATCAAAGTCGTCTTCATTTATATTTTGATAAGCCTTTTTAGAGCTGTCATAACTTGCTATATGTTTTAACTCATAATCTTTTGATAGATTATCAATTTTAGTTTTAACACCTTTTAAAGTATTAGGATCATCATCAACCAATATATATCGTATCATTTAGTTTAAGCTTAAGGTTAATTCAGATAAATATTGATTGTTTGGTAATGTTTTATGTTCCAATTTGCTTTTTGGATAATAGGCATTAAGTAACTGCTGTAAAGCATTCAAACCAAAGTTAGAAGATTGTGAAACTTTACTGTCGTAATCTAAGCGTTGTTCTGCGCTATTAACCAAGCAATAACTTAATTGTTTATTATCATTTTCTTTTAAAATAATACTAATAAACGAGTCTACATTATTTAAGGCGCCATGTTTTAAAGCGTTCTCAACAAACGGAAAGAAAAGCGTTGGTTTAATCTTGATAGTACTGTTTTGTTCTGAGTTTAACTTGTTACTAAAATTGATATTGGTATTTGGTTTAAGGTATTTAATAAGATCTAAAAACATATTTATATGTGCCAGTTCTTCTTCAAGGGTAGTGTGTTCTTTATTTAAAGCCGACACATTATAATCTAATAATTTAAAAATATTTTTTAGTGCTTTTATTGGTGTCACTTTACTTTTTTTTGCTCCTCTTTTATAATTTATGCCTAAAAAGGATTTGTAGCTATTGTCCGTTTCCTCAATGTCTTTGTAAATCTGACTAATTACATTTTTTATAAAATGAGCACCAAGTCTTGTATTGTTAGCTTCAACGTTTTTAAAGTTTACAAAACGTTCATAAGCTCTTTTTTGATGATTGTTAGTTTCTTTATGTTGTGCTATCTCTTTTTCTTTTTCACTTAAATAAGAATAGAATTTTTGCTTGTAATCTTCCATTTCTTTTTCTAACTGAAAAATTTCAGTAACCTTTTTATTCAGTTTTCTTTCTAAAGATTCTGTTTTTCTGAGTTGTTGGTCAAATTTCGAGATGTTTAATTGCTGAGCATCTAGTTTTTCTTTTAACAATCTATTGTTTTTTCTAAAAGAACGCTTTTTATAAAGATTGTACCAATTTCTTATTATAACTAAAACTAATACGCAGAGTAATATTAAAAATGCGCTTCTTAGTAATTCTATTTGCTCGGTTAATTCGTATTGATTATAAAGTACTGAATAGCGATTCATTTAGTTATAGTAGGTACGTTGGTTGATATTATTTCCCAAATAAGTAGGTCGATATCCCAAATATAGTTGGTCTGTCACAAATTAGAAAATTTAATTGTAAACATCTAGATCTTTACAGTATTAATAAGGGTTTAGCAAGGTGCTGAGCTTTAATAATTCTAATTAAAACCGAAAATTATGAGTAATTCAAAACAAAACAATCACAAATCAAATCAAGCAAATTCAAACAAAGGAACATCTGGAAGTAACAAGGTTTATAGTAAAGTGCATGGTAACAGAGGAAAACAGTTAAACCCAAATCAAAATTCTAAGAAGTAAAACTACAACTCTCGCCTTTTCAACAAAGGCGAGATTTAACTAACCATTAAACTAAAACCAATGAAAACCAAAATAACATTAAGCGGATTTGCAGGTACAGGAAAATCTACAGTAGGAAAACTAATTGAAGACCAATTAAAATTTGAATTTAAATCTGTAGGTAATTATGCTAGAGCATTTGCTAAGGAAACGTATGGAATGACAATTAATCAATTTCAAGAACATTGTAATAGTCATCCTGAATTAGACCATTTAATTGATGAAAAATTTAAAATAGAATGTAATAGTAAAGACAATATAGTTATTGATTATAGACTTGGCTTTCATTTTGTTAAAAATGCTTTTAATGTACTATTAAAAGTATCTGACCAAAAGGCATCTGAAAGAATAAGCTTAGGAAATAGAGTTGATGAAGTAACTAGTCCAGTAGCAATTAAGCTAAGAAACGAAGCTATGAAAACACGTTTTTTAGAGCAGTACAATGTTGATTTTACTGATGAGACTAATTATGATTTAATTATTAATACAGATGAATTAACTCCAAAACAAGTGTCACAACAAATAATTAAACATTATCAAGAGTGTAATGCTGTAATAGCAATACCAAGTATTAATTTTCATTTATGGGAACCATGCAACATGCGTTGTAAGTTTTGCTTTGCAACTTTTCAAGATGTTAAACAGACTATTTTACCAAAAGGACATTTGCCAGAAGCAGACGCTATAAAAGTAGTTGAGAATATAGCAGCAGCAGGATTTGAAAAAATAACATTTGCAGGAGGAGAACCTTTATTATGTAAGTGGTTACCAAACTTAATTAAAAAAGCAAAGCAATTAGGTATGACCACTATGATTGTAACTAATGGTAGCAAATTAACAGATGCATTTTTAAAAGCCAATACAGACTACTTGGATTGGATTGCGTTAAGTGTAGATAGTTTAGAGGATGAAAACAATGTTAAAATAGGTAGAGCAATTTCAGGAAAAAGACCATTGAGCAAAGCATTTTATTGTGATTTAGTAGATACAATTAAAAAGTACGGCTATGGCTTAAAAATTAATACTGTAGTTAACAAAGTAAACTATAAAGATAACTTAACGGAATTTATAGAATACGCAAATCCGCAACGTTGGAAAGTGTTACAAGTTTTACCAATAGTTGGGCAAAATGATGCTAAAATTGATGCTTTTAAAATAACAAATGCAGAGTATAATTATTTTTTAACTACACATGAAGATGTAACAACGATTGTACCAGAATCCAATGATGAAATTAAAGGAAGTTATGTTATGGTTGATCCTGCAGGACGCTTTTTTGATAATGCAGAAGGGACTCATAATTATAGTAAACCAATTTTAGAAGTTGGAGTACAAGCTGCTTTAAAAACTATGAATTACGATCTAGATAAATTTTTAAGTAGAGGGGGAGTTTATGATTGGAATAATGATAAGAATCAAGATTTAAGAAAGTATGAGGTTAAATTATGAGACATTATGTAGCAGGTTTTTGTAAATCAGAACATTTTACTTACCGTCAATGGGAAAGAACTATTAATGATAAAGTATTGAGGTTTATTTTAAAAAATGTAGACACAAATAGAAGTAATACGTTACTTATTGTGAGTAGAAAAGCATTGAAAAAGGTAAACATTAAAGTAAACAAAGAGTTGTTTATTAAAATAGATAATAACACTTTAATCACATGCTTTTATTGTGAGCTTCAAAATTATTACGCAAATAACAGAGAACAAAATTATTTAATAATAAGTGAAATTTAAATTATGAAAAAGATTGTATTAATAGATATGGACGGTGTTTTAGTAGAACTAGGAGACGGACCTTTTAGTGAGAATAAAAACAAACAAGGTTTTTTCTTAAATAATAAACCAGTAGAAGGCGCTGTGGATGCTTTTAAAACTTTGAGTGCTAAGTATGATTGTTATATAGTGTCAACACCAGTTTGGAGTAATCCTCATTGTTGGATGGAAAAACGCTTATGGGTTGAAAAATATCTGGGATTGGATGCTTTTAAAAAATTAATATTAACTCATAATAAAGATTTAGTAAAAGGAGATTATATTATTGATGATACTAAAAATTATGGGGTTGATAAATTTGGAGATAAACATATTCATTTTGGTAGTAATGCTTTTTTAACATGGAATAAAGTTTTAGATTTTTTAGTGTAGTAATTAAAAAAAGACCTTAACAATTTTTAGTTTAGACAATGCTATTTTCTTCAAATAGTTTCATGTAATAAACTAAATAAGTTTTTAATTTAATGTTTAGTAAATATTCATATAAACCACATTTTTTGTATCCATATCATAAAATGGAGATTGTCCAAATTGATTTTTTGCTAAATTATTTATAGGTAGATAACGATTAGTGAATAGCGCTTTTAAATCAGCAATATCTTTTTTGGTTGCAGGTTTATTTTCAGAAGATGTAAGTAAGGCTTTTAGACCATCTGCAATTATATTTCCAGCAGCAGCATTTCCAATTCCAGCAGCACTAATAGTTTCAGTTTTTGTTTGTGATGGAGTAGAGGTAGTGGTTATATTTTCATTTTTAAGTTGAGAAGCTGGTAATGTATTAGGTACAGCTTTTCTATAATGGTAAGCTTTAGATCGACAAGTATTACTACAATATTTTTGCACACGTCTGCGAGTAGGTTCAAACTCATTATAGCAATATTTACAGGTGTATAGTTTCATTTATATGTAATTTAGCGTAAAACAAACGTTTGTTTTACGCTAAATTATAAATTATTCCTGAATATTAAAAATTTGATTTAATATAGCTTTTTCCGCTTGTTGCTTTGTAACTAATATTTTTTGTTTTGGTTTTACAGTTTTACTAGTCTTGTAGTCTACTGTTTTTTCTAATAAATTATCAATAAATGCTTTGTTATAGATAGGATGCTCTTTATTTATATCAAGTCCTGAGAATTTTTCGCTTACAGTGTCGTCTATATTTGATGTAATGTTTTTAAAGTTAGTTTTAATTAGCTGTAAGACATTTAATTTATCTTCAGGCATTAATTCTGGATTAGGGTAAAATTGTTTAATAAAATCTTCAAAATGTTTTCTGTAAGTGTTGAACTGAATATTAAAAATACCTCTGACTTTATTGTCTAAATTCTTAATTTGATTTGAGTTGTTTTTTATCCAATTAGTAACAGAAAGACAACATTCTGCTTGTACATAATATTGATCTAATAGGTAGGAGAATTCAAAATCTTTTAACTGGCTTTTTAAATGTAATAGATCAAAAAGGATTTTACCTAAATTAGTCATTTGGTTGATGTACTTTGTACCATCATTATCAAAGTCATATTCAAAAATATTCATAGGTTCACCCACGATTAGCAATTTTTGATCAAAGGTGTTTTTCAACATTTCTTTAGTGCTTTCGTCTAAAGTTTCTAATTCAAAGAAAATATTAGGCACAAAAAACACTAGGTTATTCCATGTTTTAAATGACAACTCAGTGTATGTATTATGTAAATCTAATTTACTCATTTGTTTTTTAGCATATCAGAATAATCAGTAGGTAGTTCCGCATCAATATCACGTAAATATTTTTCTAAAGCCGACATACTTAAATGACCTGTAATTAACATTAATTTACTTTTTGCTTCAAAAGGAGAAGACTCCTTTACTAAAGCTCTATACAATTTAGTGATATAGGTATGCCTAAAACTATAAAGTCCATAATCTATACCCAAATCAAATTTTTGCTTGACATTTTTTTTAAATCGTTTAGAATAAAAATCACGTCTGTTATTTAGTTTGGCATCCCAATGACCTCCAATTTGGTCTCCTGCAAACAACAAATCATCAGGATTAAATTGTGTAAGATCTGGTAGCTCTTTCCAAAGTAACTCAGGAATGATTTTAGTTTTTAGGGGACTGTTTTTTGCTTTAAACTGTATTGTTTTATTAGCAATGTTTATATCCTTTATTTGCAGTCGACAAACTTCTATTGGACGTAAAAAATTATAGGATATAAATTTTATAAATAGCAATAAGACTTGATCATTGTCCTCTAAGTGTTTGAAAATAGCCTCTTGAGTTTCTTGAGTATAAGTTTTATTTCTATTAGGAGTTGTCTTTAATGTTGGAATTTTTTTGACAAAATTTGACTTAATTAATTCATTATCCTCTAAAACTTGAATAATACTACTTAATTCTGTTCTATAATTATTTCTATTTCTTGCGCTTGTATTTTCTAAAACGCTATTTAAAAACTCAAAAGTGATCTTTTTTGTTAATTCATCAATGTTTTTTATGGATGGATGAGTCGTATTTATCCATTTCATAAAAACATCAATACGGTTTTTATATCCTCTAAAAGTTGTCACACTTACGACCTGTTTTTTATAATTAAGTGCAAAGTCAAAAGCCTCACGAATTTCCATTTTAGGCTCTTCAACTTTTTCCTCTATTTTTATTGGAGTAGTCTCTATGACTTCTTCAATTGCTTTTATTTCAGTCTTAACTGGGTTTAAAGTTATAACAGGTTTTTCTATTTTCTTATTTAAACTAGAGTGCAATTGGCTATTATCTGCAAAAGGCGAATACCCTTGTTGTAAAAATTTAAGCAGTGTTTTTCTGTATTGAGTTAAAACCTGCATACGATCTTCTTTACTTCGATACTTATTTGCATCACCATAAAAGGGAGTGATACGTTTTAATTTACCTGTTTTTGGATTTCTATAAGAGAAATAAACGTACCAACGCTTCGATAAATCACCGTTAGCGTCGTAAATTTTAGGTGTTGAAAATTTCTTTTTTGTGTTCAAATCGTATGCATTATCGTATTCACTTTCGTACGCAAATGTAATAATCTGTTTAAAATTAAGCATAAAAAAAACGGTTTAGAAGACTAAACCGCTTATTTACAATCGTTTTACATTTGTAGCGAGAAGGGGGCACGATCCCCTGACCTCTGGGTTATGAATCCAACGCTCTAACCAACTGAGCTACCTCGCCATAATTTTGAGAGTGCAAATATATAAACATTATTCTTGTTGGCAAACATTATTTTAAATAAAAATTTTTATTTGAAATATTTTCTAAACTTATTAATTAATGTATATATTGGACAAAATAAAATTTACAAGACTACAATTAAATGGAAGATAAAATAAAGTACGAGATGGAGTTTGTTGTACATGCTTCACCATCATTACTATACCAATATATATCGACACCTTCAGGGTTGTCCGAGTGGTTTGCTGATAACGTAAATTCTAGAGGAGAATTATATAAATTTATTTGGGATGGTTCTGAAGAGCAGGCTAAATTAATTACAAAAAAATCTGGCGAGCGTATTAAGTTTAAATGGTTAGCGGATGAGGATGAACCATATTTTTTCGAAATAAAAATTCAAGTAGACGAAATAACAAAAGATGTATCAATAATTATTACTGATTTTGCCGAAGAAGATGAAGTTGATGAAGCTAAAATGCTTTGGACTAATCAAATTTCTGATTTAAAACAAGTATTAGGTTCTGCCTAAAAATAAATACATTTAAAGTATATTTGTCCCATTGAAAAATGGGACTTTTTTTATGATAAATTTTAACGGTAAAATTCAAGAAAACAATTTAGTAATTTCTAATAATAATCGTGGCTATTCCTATGGAGATGGGCTTTTTGAAACTATAAAAGCGGTACATGGTAAATTATTATTTTTTGAAGACCATTACTTTAGATTAATGGCATCCATGCGTATTATGCGAATGCATATACCAATGGATTTTACAATGGAGTTTATAGAAGAGCAAATTATAAACACCTTAAAGGTTAACCATTTAAATACACAATCTGCACGTGTAAAAATTCAGGTTGATAGAGTGGAAGGTGGGTTATATTTACCTGAAAACAATACGATTAACTTTGTGATAAGTGTAAAAAAAATAGACAGTGATTTTTATCTTTTAAACGAAGAAAATTATGAGGTAGATTTGTTTAAAGATCATTATTTGTCTCCAAGTTTATTGACAACACTTAAGTCAAATAATAAAGCGTTGAATGTAATAGGAAGCATTTATGCAAAAGAAAACAGGTTAGACAACTGTTTATTAATAAATACTAATAAAAGTGTCGTAGAGGCCTTAAATGGAAATTTGTTTTTAGTAAAAGGTAATATCATAAAAACAGCTCCATTATCTGATGGGTGTTTAAAAGGTGTTTTAAGAAAACAATTAATTGATATTATTAAACTTTTACCAGAATACACCATCGAGGAAACATCAATATCTCCTTTTGAGCTTCAAAAAGCAGATGAGTTATTTTTAACAAACGTTATACAAGGTATCCAGCCTATTACTAAATATAGAAAAAAGGTATTTAAAAATGAAACAGCAAAAATGTTGTTACAAAAGCTAAACGTGAAAGTTAGATTAGGCTAATTATAACTTGGGTTTTCAGGTGCATTAGACCAAATGGAGTAGTCACCACCTAACTCGACCATTTTTTCTTTCCAAAGGGTTTCATAACTTTTTTCAATAATATCTTTCTTGTAGGTGTTTTTTGTAACAACCCATGCATTGGATTTAAGTTCAGTTTCCAACTGGTTGCTTTCCCATCCAGAGTAGCCTAAAAAGAATTTGATATCATTTGCTGTGATTTTTTGTTCAGCAATTAAATTAGCGACAATATTAAAATCTCCTCCCCAAAAAATTCCTAAAGAAATCTCTACACTATTAGGGATTAAGTCTGGACGCTTATGTATAAAATATAAATTATCTTGCTCCACAGGGCCACCATTGTAGACTTTAAAAGAAGCATCTAATTCTGGAATTAAATCACTGATAGTATAATTTAAGGGCTTGTTTAAAATAAAACCTATAGCGCCTTCTTTATTATAATCTGTAAGCAGTACTATAGATCTATTAAAAGACATATCTCCTATTATAGAAGGCTCTGCGATTAATAAGTCACCCTTTTCTGGTTTGGTTGTAGTCATTTTAAAAGGATTTGTTTCTTAAATGTAGCATTATTTATTTAATAAACAAAGTATATGATGTATATAAAATAAAAAAAGCCTTCAATATTGAAGGCTTTTTGAAATATTTTAAACAAATACTAGTTAACAGCATTTGCTAAATCAGAACCAGCTTTAAACTTAACTACGTTTTTAGCTTTGATTTTGATAGTTTTTCCAGTTTGTGGGTTTCTTCCGTCTCTTGCAGCTCTTTTAGATACTGACCAAGAACCAAAACCTACTAAAGAAACTCTATTACCTTTTTGTAAAGATCCTTCAATTTCGATTAACGCACACTCTAAAGCTTTCTTTGCAGCTGCTTTAGTAATTCCTGCGTGTTCTGCCATAGCATCGATTAAATCTGTTTTGTTCATAATTTTAATTTTAATTATTAATAAATAGT
>Ga0209345_10000234_pt1 | contig 75870 bp, 74 predicted proteins | sample Cruoilmetagenom7_FD_187294 | JGI IMG/M metagenome (GOLD analysis project Ga0209345, IMG submission 187294) | Oil polluted marine microbial communities from Coal Oil Point, Santa Barbara, California, USA - Sample 7 (SPAdes) (version 2) | ecosystem: Environmental > Aquatic > Marine > Oil seeps ... | reverse complement strand
GTGAAGCTCTCGAAGGCTTTGACTTTGACGGTCTGGGCAATGGTCCTACGCATTATCGTGCGGCTGACCACCAGTGCTTCAAAGACGTGCTGGTTGTGAAGGGTAAAGAAAACCCTGAAAACGAGTTCGATTTGCTGGAAATCGTCGAAGTTACACCGCGTGCGCAGGTCGAATATGCACCTGACCACGAGATGTTTGCTGGCGGCACACTGGGCGAATGTAACCCAGGCGCCTAATCGCAAAGACCACCACTCTCAAACATTCCGGTCGCGCATATCCTGCGCGGCCGGACCATTACATAACGTCGGGCGGGGACGATGGACCAGATATTACTTCAAATTTTGAACGGCTTGGACAAAGGCTCGGCTTACGCGCTGATCGCCCTTGGCCTGACCCTGATTTTCGGCACCCTTGGCGTGGTCAACTTCGCCCACGGTGCCCTGTTTATGATCGGCGCGTTCTGTGCTGTGACTTTGCAAAAAATCCTGAGCATTTCCTCGATCGTGCTTGACCCAACCAAGACCGATTTTTTGGGCAATCCGGCCAAGGTGAGAACCCCCTATGTCGAAACATGGTTCGGCCCCGAAATGGGAGCGTCCATTATTGACTGGTCGGTGCCACTGGCCATCCTGTTCTCGATACCCGTAATGATTGCCGTCGGCTACACGATGGAACGCGGGCTGATCAAACACTTCTACAAACGCCCCCACGCCGACCAGATCCTTGTGACCTTTGGTTTGGCGATTGTATTGCAGGAAATCGTCAAACAGTTTTATGGTGCCAACCCGATCCCCACAGGCGCACCTGAGGCGTTTCGCGGATCCTACGACTTTGGTGTTCTGCTAGGGTTCAAGGCCAACGCCATCATCTACCCCTACTGGCGCATCATCTATTTCGCCTTCTCGCTGGTGATCATCGGGGCAGTGTTCGCATTCCTGCGCTTCACCACCTTTGGCATGGTCGTGCGGGCCGGTATGGCGGATCGTGAAACCGTTGGCTTGCTTGGCATCAACATCGACAAACGCTTTACCATCATGTTCGGTATCGCGGCGGCTGTGGCTGGTGTGGCTGGTGTTATGTACGCGCCTATCAACTCGCCAAACTACCACATGGGTATGGACTTCTTGGTCCTCAGCTTTGTTGTGGTGGTGGTTGGCGGCATGGGCTCGCTCCCCGGTGCGGTGCTGGCGGGCTTCCTCTTGGGCATCCTCGAAAGCTTTGCCTCGATGAACGAGATCAAGCAATTCCTGCCTGGCATCGACCAAATCATCATTTACCTGACAGCCATCGTTATCTTGTTGGTCCGCCCACGCGGATTGATGGGCAAACGCGGCGTGATGGAGGAATAGACCATGCTCGGACTAAACAAACGCGACACCTCGTTCCTTTTGATCGTCATCGCACTGACAGCTTTCACCCCGTTCCTGATGCAACCCTTTGCCGAGGGCACTGCTATGGCGCAGTTCAACGGCGGCTATCCTGACCTGATGCAGCGTGTGGCGATCTTTGGCATCTTTGCCATTGGTTTCAACATCCTGTTCGGCCTGACCGGATACCTTTCGTTCGGTCACGCAGCCTTTCTGGGTGTGGGCAGTTATTCAGCCGTGTGGATGTTCAAACTGCTGTCGATGAACATCATCCCGGGCATCATTCTGGCGGTGATCATGTCGGGCATCTTTGCCTTGCTGATTGGCTGGATCAGCTTACGGCGCTCGGGCATCTATTTCTCGATCCTGACGCTGGCCTTCGCGCAGATGTCTTATAATCTGGCCTATTCAGTGCTAACGCCCCTGACCAACGGCGAGACCGGCCTGCAAATCCGCCCCAATGATCCACGCATTCTGGATGGCGCGAATGCGGCGGAATACACCAACCTGTTTGGCTTGCAAATGAGCAGCTCTTACAAACTGGAGCTGGGCAGCCATCTGTTCACCTTCAACGTCGGTTTTTACGTCTGCGCCCTGATTGCGATCATCGCTTTCTACATCTCTCTGCGGATTTTCCGCTCGCCTTTCGGACTGATGCTGCGGGCGGTGAAATCCAACCAGCAACGCATGTCCTATACGGGCCTGAACCCGCGCCCCTACACGCTGGCGGCCTTCGTGATCTCTGGCATGTATGCCGGATTGGCTGGCGGCTTGCTGGCCTCGATGGACCCCTTGGCGGGGGCCGAGCGGATGCAATGGACCGTTGGCGGCGAGGTGGTGATCATGACCATCCTTGGCGGGGCTGGCACCTTGCTGGGTCCGGTGCTGGGCGCAGGTGCGATCAAATATCTGGAAAACATCTTCTCCAAAATCAACGAAACCGTGTTGCATGGCTGGTTTTCCTTCCTGCCTGACGGGGCCGAGGATTTCGTGGTCGGGGTGCTTTCAGTGTTCACCGGCAAAGGCTGGCACCTGACACTGGGCCTGCTGTTCATGCTGGTCGTGACCTTCTTGCCCGGCGGGCTGGTCGAAGGCGGCAAGCGCATTGGCAGACTGTTCAAGCGCAAACCAAAAGACGACGGCGATGACGCTGAACACCACCCCAAACAAGCCCCGCATGTGGCCGAGTAGGAGAAACGACAATGGGTATCCTTGAAGTCAAGAACATCAACAAACGGTTTGGCGGGCTGCAGGCCTTGGGCGATGTGAACCTGTCGGTGGCTGAAAACACCGTGCATGCGATCATCGGCCCCAACGGGGCAGGCAAATCCACCCTGCTGAACGTGCTGGTCGGCAAGCTGATCCCCGACACGGGCTCCGTCATGTTTGATGGTCAATCTGTGCTGGGACGTAAACCGCACGAGATCAACCAGATGGGCATCTCACGGGTGTTTCAAACGCCCGAGATTTTCGGCGATCTGACCGTGATGGAAAACGTGATGATCCCTTGTTTCGCACGGCGTGATGGTTCCTACCGGATGCACGCCTTTGAAACGGTTGAACAAGAAAGCGGCATCATTGAAGAAGCCGAGCACATACTGAACGACGTCAATATGCTGGAAAAACGCAACATGCACGCCGCATCCCTGTCACGCGGTGATAAACGGCGTCTGGAAATGGCGATGTGTCTGGTGCAACAACCCAAACTGCTGCTGCTGGATGAACCCACCGCCGGCATGGCGCGGGCCGACACCAACAACACCATTGATCTGCTCAAACACATCCGCGACACCCGCGACATCACCATGGCGATCATTGAACACGACATGCATGTGGTGTTCTCCTTGGCTGAACGCATCACCGTTTTGGCCCAAGGCACCCCGCTGGTCGAGGATACCCCCGAAAACATCAAAGGCCACCCCAAGGTAAAAGAAGCCTACCTTGGCGAGCAAGCGCAGGAATAGATCATGAGCCAAAAAGCACAAACCGCCTCGGCCCCCGCCTATTTCTCGGTCTGGGATATCCACGCTTACTATGGCGAAAGCTATATCGTCCAAGGTGTGTCATTTAGCGTCCACGAGGGCGAAATTCTAGCCCTGCTGGGGCGTAACGGGGCAGGCAAAACCTCGACCTTGCGCGCCATAGCGCGGCTGGATGACCCCGTTTTAACCCATGGCGAAGTCTGGCTGGACCACCAATCGTTGCACGAAATGAAGGCCTATCAGGCCGCCCAGGCCGGCGTGTCACTGGTGCCCGAAGATCGGCGCATCATTGCTGGTCTAACGGTCGAGGAAAACCTGCAACTGGCGCAAATCGTTGAACCAAAGGGTTGGTCGCTGGAACGCCTGTACGAATTATTCCCCCGCCTAAAAGAACGCCGCAAGCAAGAAGGCACCACGCTTTCAGGTGGCGAGCAACAGATGCTGGCAATCGCACGCGCGCTGGCCCGCGACATCAAAGTGCTGCTGCTGGATGAACCCTACGAGGGGCTGGCCCCCGTCATCGTGGACGAGATCGAAAAAACCCTGAACCTGATCAAAGAACAGGGCATCACCACCGTGATCGTCGAGCAAAACGCCATCCGCGCACTGGCCCTTGCTGATCGCGCCGTGATCCTGGACACTGGTACAGTCGTATTTGACGGGCTGGCCAGCGAAGTGCTGGAGAATGAGGAGTTGCGCTCCGAGTATCTGGCCATCTAACATTACCAAATACCCAGCTGCGATTGCAGACTGGGCAACTCGCCTGCCCCTGCCATTCGGAGACTGAAATGACCGATAAAACCTACCCCGCCTCACCCGAATTTGTCGCGAACGCCCACGCTGACACCGCAAAATACGAGGAAATGTATACCGCCTCGATGCAGGACCCTGAAAAATTTTGGGGTGAGGAAGGCAAGCGGCTTGACTGGATCAAACCTTATACCAAGGTGAAAAACACCAGTTTTGAGCCCGGCAATATCGACATCAAATGGTTCGAGGACGGCACCCTGAACGTCGCCGTCAACTGCATCGACCGTCACCTGGAAACCCGTGGCAACCAAACCGCCATCATTTTCGAGCCGGACGACCCGAATACCCCCGCCCAGCACATCACCTATAAAGAGCTGCACGACAAAGTGAACCGCATGGCCAACGTGCTGCTGTCCCAAGGCGTGATGCGTGGCGAACGGGTTGTGATCTACTTGCCGATGATCCCCGAAGCGGCCTATGCCATGCTGGCCTGCGCCCGCATTGGTGCGATCCATTCTATTGTTTTTGCTGGTTTTTCCGCCGACGCGCTGGCCAACCGGATCAACGACTGCCAAGCCCGCGTTCTGATCACCGCTGACGAGGCCCCGCGTGGCGGCCGCGTCACAGCCCTGAAATCCAACGCCGATGCAGCCCTGCTGCACTGTTCCGACAGGGTGCGCTGCATGGTGGTCAAACACACCGGTGGTCAAACCACTTGGGTTGCCGACCGCGACGTTGACGTGCTGGCCCTGATGGAGACTGCCAGCCCCGATTGCCCGCCACGTGAAATGAATGCCGAAGACCCGCTGTTCATTCTCTACACCTCTGGATCAACGGGTAAACCAAAGGGCGTGCAGCACTGCTCGGGTGGCTATCTGGCCTATGCGGCAATGACCCACCAATACACCTTTGATTACCATGATGGTGATGTCTTCTGGTGTACGGCTGACGTGGGCTGGGTGACGGGCCACAGCTATATCGTCTACGGCCCGCTGGCCAATGGTGCCACCACCTTGATGTTCGAGGGTGTGCCAACCTTCCCCGACGCATCCCGTTTCTGGCAGGTCTGTGAAAAGCACAAGGTCAACCAGTTCTACACCGCCCCCACCGCGATTCGCGCGCTGATGGCTTACGGCAATGATCCGGTCACATCTTGCGATTTGTCGTCGCTGAAATTGTTGGGCACAGTCGGCGAGCCGATCAACCCAGAGGCATGGAACTGGTACAATGACATTGTCGGCAAGGGCAAGTTGCCGATCGTTGACACCTGGTGGCAGACCGAAACCGGCGGCCACATGCTGACCCCGCTGCCCGGCGCGACCCCCACCAAACCGGGATCCGCGACACTGCCGTTCTTTGGCGTCAAACCTGTATTGCTGGATCCGACCTCCGGCGACATCATCCCCGATGTTGAAGGCGAAGGCGTCTTGGCCATTGCCGACAGTTGGCCCGGCCAAATGCGCACCATTTACGGTGACCATGAGCGGTTCGAAAAAACCTACTTTTCGGACTACAAAGGCTACTTCTTCTCCGGCGACGGCTGTCGGCGCGATGCGGACGGTTATTACTGGATCACGGGGCGCGTTGACGATGTAATCAACGTCTCCGGCCACCGCATGGGCACGGCGGAAGTGGAGTCCGCCCTTGTCGCCCACGCAAATGTGGCCGAAGCGGCTGTGGTTGGCTATCCGCACGACATCAAAGGTCAAGGCATCTATGCTTACGTTACCTTGATGAACGGGGTTACCCCCACCGAAGAGTTGCGCAAAGAGCTGGAAAAATGGGTACGTACCGAAATCGGTCCAATCGCCAAACCCGACCTGATCCAATGGGCACCAGGTCTGCCCAAAACCCGTTCAGGCAAAATCATGCGCCGCATTTTGCGCAAGATTGCCGAAAATGATTACGGTGCCTTAGGCGACACCTCGACATTGGCAGACCCAAGCGTGGTGGACGAGCTGATCGAGAGCCGGATGAACAAAATCTGATCGCGCGCAAACATTTTATACCAAGGCCAGCCGATACAGGCTGGCCTTTTTCGTTTGCACCCGCAACTTGCGACGCATCAAGGCAGCCAAACCCCAAACGCAGTATAATAGCAGGTGCAAGACGCGGCGCATTTGACGCCCGTTCAACAAAGGAGAACGTGATGTATAAGAAAATTATTGCTCTCGCTTGTGCCAGTGCTTTGAGCCTATCCGCATGCCAAATGACCACCGATGAGCAGGTCATGGTCGGGGGATTGGTCGGGGCTGGTGCCGGTCTGATCACCGCAAATGCGCTGAATGCCAACAGCAATTGGACGATCATTGCCGTCCTTGCTGGGGCCGCCGCTGGCACCATGGTTGCACGCAACAATGCGGAAAACCAATGCGCCTATTCAAATGGCGACGGGACATATCGCACCGGACCCTGCCCCTAAAACAGAGCCCAATATACCAGTTTGCCCGCCGTGGATGTTTCGCGGCGGGGTTTACATCAACTGAAAGGCCCAGCGGATCACCGCCTCAACACCGAACAAAACCGCGCCTGCCGGTGCCGCGATCAAAATTCCCAGCGTCACGAAACCACGTAAATCAGGTCTGGCCGAGGGCGCAAAAACCCCCATAACGGTTTGATTTCTAGTCTCTTTCATTCAACGCCTCCGATAGATTTCCTGCCCCACCCCTACGTGGGGTGAGATATGAGTCAGCAACACTGCAAATTGATTCAAATTTTTCATGCCGCCATTAACGTCGATTTAGGTTTTCAATGCGTTAACGGGGAGATGGAAATTTTTTGGGATCAATGCGGCCAAGCCGGGTGGGAGTATTTGTGCAACCGCGCCCGCGCCCCGATGCAACAGCGCTGGGATTACGGCGCAACCCACAACGCCCTTGGCGGTCAAGTGATCCGCGCTGTGATCCGTCAAGACGGTGAACCCGTCGCCCTGTGCCAATCGGTTTGCCGCAAATTCGCGGGTCTCGTGAACGTCTCGCTTGCCACCCGTGGCCCGTTGTGGCTGGTGCCCTGTGATCATGCAGGGGCTTTGCGCCTGATCCGGCGCTCCTCCCCCATGCCGCAGCCGCGCGCGCAACTGTTCACCGCAACCGATCACACCCCGCGCCTGATTCCGTTGATGACAGCAACCACCAACGCCCAACTGGCTCTACCCGTTGATCAAGGCGCGTTGCATGGCAAATGGCGCAACAGCCTCAAAAAGGCGCAAAACAGCGGCTTGCGAGTCCGTCACATCGCCTGCCCAACCGATGCGCTGATGGCGCTGCTGGACGTCGATCAAAAACAACAAGGCGCGAAAGCCTACCGCGCCCTGCCCGCCGATTTCACCTTGAAATGGCATCAGAGAAACCCCGATGATCTGCGCCTGATCACCGTCAGCATCTCGGGCTGCACCGTGGCCAGTGCACTGTTCATCCGGCATGGCAACACCGCAACCTATCACATCGCCCACACCACGGCGGCGGGGCGTAAACTGTCGGCGGGGCGTTTGGCGCTTTGGCAAGCGTTTACGGATTTTGCGGCCCAGGGCCTACGCCAGATCGACCTTGGTCAGATCGACACGGTAAACGCCAGGGGCCTTGCCCGTTTCAAACTGGGCACGGGGGCTGCTGCACAGGTAAACGGCGCAACCGTGTTGGCAATATAGAAACGGCGAGACCCTTTAGACCCCGCCGCATTTTTCGTTTTATGTGGTCAAACCTACTTTAAGGCAATATCCGTCACCACAGAAGTCCAAGCGCCTTCAGGCACCTTGGAAATCACAGGGTCAGACCCGCCAGCCATCAAAGTCGCAACCGTACGCTCATAGTCGGCGGCATCAAGCGCCCCATTTGAGCCCGCCGTCAGCTTGGCAACTTCGCCCATCATGCGAACCTGATGCTTCTCGGTCTGCGCACCAGTCTCGTCGGCTTCCAGAACGATCATCGCAGCCTTGGTCGGGTTCTCTTCCGCCCATTTCCAACCCTTCATGGAGGCGCGTACGAAACGTGCCAACTTGTCCACCTCAGCCGGATCAGCCAGCTTGTCCTCAAGAACATAAAGACCATCCTCAAGCGTCGCCACGCCCTGCTCTTCATATTTGAACGTCACAAGGTCCTCGGCACCAATACCGGCGTCAATGATCTGCCAATATTCGTTATAGGTCATGGTCGACACACAAGCGGCCTGACCTTGCAGGATCGGATCAACGTTAAAGCCCTGTTTCAGAACAGTAACGCCATCACCACCCTCGGTACCCAGACCCAGCTTGCCCATCCATGACAGGAACGGATATTCGTTGCCGTAGAACCAAACACCCAGCGTCTTGCCCGCAAAATCAGCCGGCGACGTGATGCCGGTATCCGCGCGACAGGTCAGCATCATGCCGGATGATTTGAACGGCTGGGCAATATTGACCAGCGGCAAACCACCTTCGCGCGCAGCCAGTGCCGACGGCATCCAGTCGATCACCACATCAGCACCGCCACCGGCGATCACCTGTGCGGGGGCCACGTCAGGGCCACCCGCGTTGATGGTCACGTTCAGATCTTCGTCACCGTAATACCCGTTCTCCAGCGCCACATAGTAGCCCGCGAACTGGGCCTGCGTGACCCATTTCAACTGTAGCGTCAGATCGTCTGCGGCTTGTGCCAAACCGGCGGCAAATGTCATCGCCCCGATCACTGTTGTTGCAAGTAGTTTCTTCATCTTGGTATTCTCCCTAGTTGTTTTCGTTTTATTTAGCGTCGTTTCTCAGCCTCGTTGTGAAGGATGCCAGAACGTGACCCCCTTCTCTATTAATGCGATGACCCCATAGAACGCTGAACCTGCCAGCGCTGCAACCGCAATTTCGGCCCAGACCATATCCAGCCCCAATCGGCCCACCTCGACCGATATCCGAAAGCCCATGCCCAGCGTGGGTGATCCGAAAAATTCGGCCACAATCGCGCCAATCAGGGCCAGCGTGGTGGCGATTTTCAAACCGTTAAAAATCGCAGGCATGGCGGCGGGCAGGCGCAATTTGAACAGCGTGTTCCAATAGCCCCCCGCATAGGTGCGCATCAGGTCGCGCTGCATAGAGTCGGTCGCAGCCAGCCCCTGCACGGTGTTCACCAGCATCGGGAAAAACACCATCACCACCACCACGGCGGCCTTTGAGTGCCAGTCAAACCCAAACCACATCACCAGAATGGGCGCGGTGCCGATGATCGGCAGGGCCGCAATGAAATTGCCCACCGGCAACAGACCCCGTTGCAAAAACGGCGAGCGATCAATCAGGATTGCCGTGATCACCGCCGCGCCACAGCCCATCAGGTATCCGGTTAACGCACCTTTGACGAAGGTCTGTATCAAATCGCTCCACAGAATCGGCAAAGACGTCGCAATCCGTGCCCCGATCATCGAGGGCGGCGGCAAGATCACACTTGGCACTTCTAGGCCACGCACCAACCCCTCCCAAACCACCAGAATGGTGATGCCGAAAATCGCTGGCACCGCCAATTTGACGATGCGCGTTTTACGCCATGGGGAGTTGGCCAAATAGATATTCAGGAAATACCCCGCCAGCCAAAAGAGAAAGACACCAATAAGCCAACCCATTATGACATCCCCATTTTCTTCAGGCTACGGCGCTCAACCCAGCTGATGCTGGCTACCAGTGTCGCCGCCAAGGCGGCTGCCGCAAACAGGGCTGACCATATCTGGATGGTCTGGCCGTAATAGCTGCCGGTCAACATACGTGCACCAAGCCCGCGCAACGGCACCGCCGACAGTTCAGACACAATTGCCCCGACCAAGGCCGCAGCCATGCCGATTTTCAGCGACGTAAACAGATAAGGGGCCGAACTTGGCAGACGCAGTGACCAGAATGTGCGTTGCTTGCTGGCGTTATAGGTTTTGAGCAGATCCAGCTGCATGTGATCCGGCGAGCGCAAGCCTTTGACCATGCCCACCACCACAGGGAAAAATGACAGGTACGCCGCGATCACCGCTTTGGGCAGCACGCCTTTCATAAAAGCGGGTTGATAGCCGAAAATGGCCGTGGCCGTGTCTTTGCCCAGAAAATCGGTTGCCCCGATGGTCGACATCACCACCACGATCATCGGCGCGATGGCGATGATCGGTACAGTTTGGCTGGCAATCGCCCATGGCATCACCCCCATGTCCATGGCGCGATTGTGCACGATGCCGATGGCCAGCAAAATGCCCATCCCGGTGCCAAACACAAACCCCAGCAATGTGGCCGACAGGGTAATCCAGCCGTGGAATACCAATGATTTTTTGGAACTGATCTTTTTCTCAAACACCGAGCGATAAAGTTCCGCCACCACTTGATGCGGGGCGGGCAGCACGGGGCGGTCTTGGGCCCAAGTGTCGGCCACCATTTCGGTGAAGGTTACCTCAACGCCAGCGCGTCCAGCCTGATCATAGGTCCATTTCTTGTTCATCCCGATGGATGCGGCATACCAGATCACCATAATTGCGGCGACAACGGTCAAGATTGGCAACAGATTACGCATGTCCACCCCCAGAACGCGATATGTATAAAACCCATACGTTTTCCATACGGTTTCCATATGCCGATTTTGCCCGATTAATCATCATAAGCATGCCCCGCCCGCAGACCTTCACGCACCCGATGCGCGATGTCCTGAAACTCTTGGCTATCGCGAATATCCAGCGGGCGTTCCCGTGGCAATGTGCTCTCGATCACATCGGAAATACGCCCGGGTCGTGGGCTCATCACCACGATCTTAGTCGACAGATAAACCGCCTCGGGGATCGAATGGGTGACAAAGGCAATCGTCTTATCTGTGCGGTCCCACAGATGCAACAACTGCTCGTTCAGATGGTCGCGCACGATTTCATCCAGCGCCCCAAACGGCTCGTCCATCAGCAGGATGTCAGCGTCAAACGCCAGCGCCCGCGCAATGCTGGCACGCTGCTGCATCCCGCCGGATAATTGCCACGGAAATTTTTGGCCAAAGCCGCGCAGGTCAACCAGATCCAGCACCTTGGTCACATGCTCTTCTTGCTCGGCCTTGGAATAGCCCATGATCTCAAGCGGCAGCTTGATATTGCCCCTGATCGTGCGCCACGGATACAGCCCTGCGGCCTGAAAAACATAGCCATAGGCGCGGTTTTTACGGGCCTCATCCGCCGTCATCCCATTGACGGTCACTGTGCCCGCCGTCGGGGTTTCCAGCGCCGCGATGGTGCGCAGAAATGTGGTCTTGCCACAGCCCGACGGGCCGATGAAACTGACAAAATCCCCCTTATGGATATCCAGATTGACATCCTTTAGCGCATGCACATCCCCGTCGTTGGTCGGAAAGGTCAAGTCAAGATTTTTCGCCTGAATTACAAGTTCTTGCGACACGCTTTTAAACTCCACTGGCCGGAATACCGGTCCGCTCAACTGGACGCGGGGCTGTCAGTTCTTTCCACTGGCTCAACGCCGCATTCACGGTGCCATTGGCATCCCGCGCAACGAATTCGCCGTGACCTTCCTGGGTCTTGATTTCGCCGTCCATCACAGCCACCTGACCACGGGTCAGGGTATAGCGCGGCAGACCTTTGACAGCTTTGCCCTCGAACACATTGTAATCAATGGAAGATTGCTGACTATCGGCGGCAATGGTCTTTTCCTTTTCAGGGTCCCACACCACCAGATCAGCATCCGACCCGACAAGGATTGCACCCTTTTTCGGGTAGCAATTCAATATCTTGGCGATGTTTGTTGAAGTCACAGCCACAAATTCATTCATCGTCAAACGCCCCGTGGCCACCCCGTGGGTCCAGAGCATCGGCATCCGATCCTCAAGACCCCCAGTGCCATTCGGAATTTTGGAAAAGTCGCCAATGCCGGAGCGTTTCTGCTCGGTCGTAAAGGCACAATGGTCCGTCGCCACCACTGAAAGCGAGCCACTTTGCAGCCCCGCCCACAGGCTGTCCTGATGCTGTTTGTTACGGAACGGAGGCGACATCACACGGCGCGCCGCGTGGTCCCAATCCTTGTTAAAATACTCGCTTTCATCCAGCGTCAAATGCTGGATCAGCGGCTCACCCCAAACCCGTTTGCCTTGCATCCGCGCCCGCCGAATCGCCTCGTGGCTTTCCTCGCAGGACGTATGCACCACATACAAAGGTGCCCCCGCCATATCGGCAATCATGATGGCGCGGTTGGTGGCTTCGCCCTCGACTTGAGTGGGCCGCGAATAGGCGTGCCCCTCGGGGCCATTGTTGCCCTCAGCCAACAGTTGGGCAGTCAGCTCCGCCACCACATCGCCGTTCTCGGCATGCACCAATGGGGTCGCGCCCAACTCGGCACAGCGCTTGAAGGACGAATACAGCTCATCGTCATTCACCATCAAGGCACCCTTGTAGGCCAAGAAATGCTTAAACGTATTGATTCCACGTTCTTGCACCACGACCTTCATGTCATCGAACACCTGCTCGCCCCACCATGTCACCGCCATGTGAAACGAATAATCACAATTGGCGCGGGTTGATTTATTGTCCCAACGTTTCAACGCATCCAGCAGGCTTTCGCCCGGATTGGGCAGCGCAAAATCAACCACCATGGTGGTGCCGCCCGCCAAACCCGCGCGGGTGCCAGATTCAAAATCGTCAGAGGAATAAGTGCCCATGAACGGCATTTCCAAATGGGTATGCGGATCAATCCCGCCGGGCATGACGTAACAGCCCGTGGCGTCCAGAACCTCGTCGCCCTTCAGGTTTGGGCCGATCTCGATGATCTTGCCCCCGTCGATTTTGACGTCGGCTTTGTAGGTCAGATCAGCCGTTACAACGGTGCCGTTTTTGATTACTTTGGTCATGTTAGACCTCCCCTATGTGTTTGGCCCGCTACGGGCATATTTGTAAGTCCGTGAGATATCCACGAAGGAATTGATCCATCCCGACTGAAGTAAAGGAAGTAGCCTTTGCATTCAGGGCGCTAAGAGTTTGCGCGGTTATGAGAGGAATTGATCTCAAGGTAGGCTACGACTTTCAGTGCTTGCTTCAACTAAATGTTCGATTTCAACTTGATTTCTAACTGAGCGCCTATCTGCATCGCGGCTTTGCCTATAAGCAAACCAAGCAATCAGTAGACCAAAAAATGTGAACAGCACTCCAACTCGCGTAGCCCACTTTGCTTCCCAACGATCCTGCGCTTCACTCTGTTCTTTTTGATAACCTAAAGCTCGGTCGAGAAGTCTACTTGCTTGGGACTCGCTAAGATTGCCGCAGTTATTATTCTCGCAAAGAGTTTCAAGTATTTGCTGATCCTGAAGCTCCTGAAAGCTAAGCTTTTCAAATCCATTTCGGAGTAGTTTTGCTTCTTCCACAAGCTCTTCCGGAAAACCGCAACATCCACCGTCACCACCACCACCACCACCAAAAGCAAATGCGCCCCCCACAAAGGATAAATAACAGATAAATGCGAGAAGTATTCTCACTCTACAATCTCCGCCGTCTCCACAACGGCGTGCATCAACACATCCGCCCCAGCCGAGGCCCATTCCTTGGAAATCTCCTCGGCCTCGTTATGCGACAACCCGTCAACGCAAGGGCACATCACCATCGCGGTGGGTGCAACGCGGTTGATCCAGCAGGCGTCGTGCCCAGCACCCGAAATGATGTTGCGGTGCGAATAGCCCAGTCGCTCGGCGGCATTGCGCACGGCTGTCACGCAGCCCTCATCGAACGTCACCGGATCAAACCCGCCAACCTTCTCAAATTCAACACCCAGCCCCATTTCGTCGCAAATTGCTTTGGCGCCTGTTGCCAGTCGGGCTTCCATATCCTCGATCACTTCCAGATTGGGCGAGCGGAAATCGACGGTGAACACCACCTTGCCCGGGATCACGTTGCGCGAATTGGGATAAACATCGATATGCCCCGCCGCCCCGACCGCATCGGGTGCGTGGGACAGCGCAATCTGATTGACCAGTTCCAGCACATGCGCCAGCCCCATGCCAGCGTCTTTGCGCATCGGCATCGGGGTCGATCCGGTGTGGCTGTCCTTGCCGGTGATCGTCACTTGGGTCCAGCTAAGGCCCTGACCGTGGGTCACAACGCCAATATCTTTGCCCTCGGCTTCCAAAATTGGGCCTTGCTCGATATGCAGCTCAAAGAACGCATGCATTTTACGCGCGCCGACTTCTTCATCGCCACGCCAGCCAATACGCGCCAACTCATCGCCGAATTTCTTGCCCTCGGCGTCCTCAATGTCGTAGGCCCAATCCTGTGTGTGCATCCCTGCAAACACGCCCGAGGCCAGCATGGCGGGGGCGTAACGGGTGCCTTCTTCGTTGGTCCAGTTGGTCACCACGATCGGGTGTTTGGTTTTGATGCCCAAGTCATTGAGCGTGCGCAGGATTTCCAGCCCGCCAAGCACCCCCAAAACGCCATCATATTTGCCGCCGGTGGGCTGCGTATCAAGGTGGCTGCCGACATAAACCGGCAGCGCGTCAGGGTCCGTCCCCTCGCGGCGCGCAAACATATTGCCCATCTGATCCAGCCCCATGGTGCAGCCCGCAGCCTCGCACCAAGATTGGAACAAATGCCGTCCCTCGCCGTCTTCATCAGTGACGGTCTGGCGGTTGTTACCCCCTGCCACGCCGGGGCCGATCTTGGCCATTTCCATCAGGCTTTCCCACAGGCGTTCGCCATTGATTTTCAGATTTTCACCCGGTGCAGCCATAATGTTTCTCCCTTATTTCAGTTCAACTTCGACGAAAGACATCAGCCCCTCGCCGCCATTAATAACGTTATGTTCCACCCCGACATCGCGCCGATAGGCCGTGCCAGCGGGCACATGCGCATGGCGGGTCTCGCCACCGGGCATTTCCAGCAGCATCTGGCAATCGGTGATCGCGGTGATCACGTAATCCATCGCGTGGGTGTGCCAGCCGGTTTCGGCCCCCGCCACAAAATCAAACCGCGTCACGCGCACCCGCGCGTCATCAATCAGCTGGGTTGCTGTGGCTTGCGCGCGGTTCATTTCAGCCCCTTCAGAACGCCGCCCAGAATGCCAAACAGTTCGTCAATCTGGGCTTTGTTGATCATCAGCGGCGGTGACAGGGCGATAATATCGCCCGTTGTGCGGATCAACAGGCCTTTTTCGTAGCACTGCAAAAACGCATCAAACGCCCGCTTGGTCGGCGAGCCCTCTATCGGTGTCAGCTCAATCGCGCCGATCAGACCCATGTTCCGAATGTCAATCACATGCGGCAGGCCCTTTAACGAATGCAGCGCGTCCTCCCAGTAATCGGCAAGCGAGGCTGCGTTTTCAAACAAGCCGTCCTCGCGGTAGGTTTGCAATGTTGCCAAACCCGCCGCCGAAGCAATCGGATTGCCGGAATAGGTATAGCCATGGAACAGTTCGATCGCCTCTTCTGGCCCTGACATGAACGCGTCATGAATGGTCGAAGTCGCCAGCACGGCCCCCATCGGGATAACGCCGTTGGTCAAGCCTTTGGCGGTGGTGATCAGATCGGGCATCACGCCGAAATGCTCGGACGCAAAGCTGCTACCGAGACGCCCAAAGCCAGTAATCACCTCATCAAAGATCAGCAAAATTCCGTGTTTGGTACAAATGCTGCGCAGTTTTTCCAGATAGCCCTTGGGTGGCATCAAAACACCGGTCGAGCCTGCCATCGGCTCGACAATCACGGCAGCAATGTTATCACCGCCATGCAGCGCCACGATCCGCTCCAGATCATCGGCGAGATATGCGCCGTGTTCGGGCTGGCCGCGCGTATAGGCGTTTTCATCCGGTAAATGCGTGTGCGGCAGGTGGTCAACGCCGGTCAGCAAGGAGCCAAAGTATTTGCGGTTATTAACGATACCGCCGACCGAAATGCCGCCGAAATTGACCCCGTGATAGCCACGTTCACGGCCGATCAAACGGGTGCGGGTGCCTTCACCGCGTACACGGTGATAGGCCAGCGCGATTTTCAGCGCAGTTTCAACGGATTCTGATCCCGAATTGGTGAAAAACACATGTTCGAAAGGGTCCGGTGCCATGTCGCGCAGCGCGGACGCCAATTCAAATGCCTTGGGATGGCCCATTTGAAAGGCCGGCGCATAGTCCAACTCGCCGGCTTGTTTGGCAATCGCTTCGGTGATCAGCGGGCGGTTGTGCCCGGCATTGCAGCACCACAGGCCAGCTGTGCCATCCAGCACATCGCGGCCATCAGAGGTTTTGTAATACATGCCATCTGCCGACACAAACATACGTGGGTTTTTCTTGAATTGGCGGTTCGAAGTGAACGGCATCCAGAATGCGGACAGATCGTTGGGAACCTTCGGAGTATCATAAGCCATGGCAGCATCCTTGTTGGCTGGCGGTGGGCACCTGCATAGTTTGACCAATTGGTCAGGAACAGGCTAACAGAGCCATTGCAACAGTCAAGAAATTCATCACCAGTGTAGAGGGCCTGCGCCCTATAACGAAGAAAAATCCCCAAGGATTGCAATTTTGGTGGCAGTTTATCCCGCGCGGGGTAAACTACGGGTTCAGGTATATGAAATGTCGCCCAAAAGGACAGCGAATGGCAGAGACACAATCGCGCACGCGGATACAGAAAAAGAATCGAATCGCTATTCTGAATGCAGCCCTAGAGGTGTTTTCCCAGTTCGGATTTCGGGGGTCGACTCTGGACCAGATTGCCAAAACTTCGGGTCTCTCCAAGCCCAATCTGCTCTACTATTTCCCCTCCAAAGAAGCGATCCATGTCGAGCTGCTGTCGGGCTTGATGAAAACATGGCTTGATCCGTTGCGCGATTTGGACCCGAATGGTGATCCGAAAGGCGAAATTCTGGCATATGTTCGGCGCAAGCTGGAAATGAGCCGCACTATGCCCCGCGAAAGTCGCCTGTTTGCCAACGAGATTTTACAGGGCGCACCCCGTATGATGGACGCCATTGAGGGCGAGTTGAAAGTGCTCACTGACGAAAAAGTTGCGGTGATCTCGGGCTGGATGGACGCTGGCAAAATAGCCCGTACACACCCCTATCATTTGCTGTTTTCGATTTGGTCCCTGACCCAGCATTACGCCGATTTCGATGTGCAAGTGCGGACCGTTTTAGGAGATGAGGCAGACAGCCCTTATCCCGAAGCACAAGCCTATCTGGAAAACCTGTTTACCAAGTTACTGACTGTTTAGAGTCGCTAAAAAGCGCCTTAAATCCGAACTATAAAGCCGGGGATATTAACCCGCCCTTCATCTATATTGTCTGATATTAATGCGTCGGTGGGGGCACCGATCAGGAGCAAGGATATGCTTATCTTCCCAGGGGCTTTGCCTGTGGCCCCGACACCCGAACAGGCTTTTGCTGTGCAACCCGCACCCTCACCTGTGAAAACAGTCACACCCGTTTCGCAATCTGCAAAGACGCGAAATGAAACCGGCAATCAGGCCGGCAACCCGTCAGGTGGTCAAAACGGTGCTGTACTTGCGCCAATCCCGGACCCAGACAAGCCAATCGGTCCGACACCGGCTTTTGAGGCAAACCTGCTGGAAGCCGAACGCGAGAAAAATCGCGCCGGACCAAGGCTGCCTGATAACGATCAAGCTGAGCAAAACGTTGAAAAGGGGCCTGAACAATATGCCAAGGCACCCGTTCCGGAAACTCATGAAGTTGACATCGCGCTTTAGGGCGCAGCCGATCTGATCAGAACAGTGCTTTCATCCGACACCCCGAGACAGCGTGTGTGTTAGCAAATGTTGTGGATGACCCAGTTTGGTTGGAGTTGCTTTAGCCGGAGCCGGGAGCGCAGCTGCTGTTGCTGGGGTTGTTCGGATGCGTTGTCCAGTTGCCATATTCGGCAGGCACCGTTTCACCTGTACGCAGATCAATTTCACCTGCGGGTACTTTTTTCATGGTGATACAGCTCTCAACCGGACAGACATTGACGCACAGGTTGCAGGCAACACATTCGTCATCCTTGACGGAAAACACCCGATCCTCGGACATTTCAATCGCTTGGTGGCTGGTGTCTTCGCAGGCCGCATAACAGCGCCCGCACTTGATGCAGTCATCCTGATTGATCACCGCTTTGGTGATGAAATTCAGGTTGAGATACTGCCAATCGGTGACATTGGGCACTGCCATGCCAACAAACTGGTCCACAGACGTGTAGCCCTTTTCATCCATCCACTGGCTAAGGCCGGTGATCATTTCCTCAACAATCTTGAAGCCATAGGTCATAACGGCAGTGCAGACTTGCACATTGCCACACCCAAGCGCGATAAACTCGGCCGCATCCCGCCAGGTTGTAACCCCGCCAATACCGGAAATCGGTAGACCAGCGGTTTCAGAGTTGCGGGCAATCTCGGCCACCATATTCAGGGCAATCGGTTTTACGGCAGGGCCGCAGTATCCGCCATGCGTGCCCTTGCCATCAATCATCGGTTCGGGCGACATCGCGTCCAGATCCACAGAGGTGATCGAATTGATGGTATTGATCAGGGATACCGCATCCGCCCCGCCCCGCAACGCAGCCTCGGCGGGTTTTCGGATGTCGGTGATATTTGGCGTCAGCTTCACGATCACCGGCAGTTTGGAATATTGCTTGCACCAGCGGGTGACCATTTCGATGTATTCCGGTACTTGGCCCACCGCCGAGCCCATACCGCGTTCCGCCATCCCGTGCGGGCAGCCAAAATTCAGCTCGATCCCGTCAGCCCCTGTGGCATCCACCACCGGCAAAATTGTCTTCCACGCCTCTTCTTCACAAGGCACCATCAACGACACGATGATGGCGCGATCTGGATAATCCTTTTTGACCCGCGCAATTTCCTCAAGGTTCTGGCGCAGCGGGCGATCCGTGATCAATTCAATGTTGTTCAATCCCAACAAGCGCCGATCCGCGCCAAATATCGCGCCATACCGTGGCCCGTTCACATTCACCACAGGCGGGCCTTCTTCGCCCAGCGTTTTCCAGACCACACCGCCCCATCCGGCCTCAAAGGCGCGGCGGACGTTGTATTCCTTGTCCGTCGGCGGGGCCGAAGCCAGCCAGAACGGGTTAGGTGATTTGATACCAATGAAATTTGAGGTTAGATCAGCCATTTTCTCGCCCTCCCCTATGCCATCAACGTGGCGTGAATATCGATTGCAGCGTCGCGGCCTTCGGCCACCGCTGTAACGGTCAGATCATCGCCACCACTGGCGCAATCCCCACCGGCCCAAACACCTGCTTTTGAGGTGCGGCCAACGTCATCAACCGTAATTTTACCGCGGTCCACGGCAACACCATCCGGCGCGCCCTCAAGCGTTTGACCGATGGCCAAAAACACCTGATCCGCCGCTATGCGAACCATCTCGCCGGTGCCTTTCAGAGGGCCATCCGCCTCGGTGGTGTATTCAAATTCGGCCTCAGACACCGCGCTATCGCCATGCATCGCAACGGGCTGCGCGTTATAAATGATCCGCACCCCTTTGGAGGTCGCCAGCTCTTGCTCATAAACAGAGGCCGCCATCCGTGCCTTGCCGCGCCGATAAACCATCGTCACCGTGTCGGCCCCCAACAGTTTGGACTGAACAGCCGCATCCACAGCCGTCATTCCGCCGCCGATCACCACCACATTACGCCCAACGGGTAATTTTGACAAATCACCCGCCTGGCGTAAATCTTCGATGAATTCTACAGCATCAACAACCCCGTTCAAGTCATCCCCATCCGCAGAAAGTGCATTCACACCACCCATGCCGATGGCCAAAAACACCGCATCATATCCAGCGGCAAGATCACCCAGCGACAGGCCATCGCCCAACCGTTTGCCGTATTGCAGGGTGATACCGCCGATTTGCATCAGCCAATCCACCTCGCGATGTGCGAAATCATCGACCGATTTATAGGCCGCAATACCATATTCATTCAGGCCGCCCGCCTTGGCGCGTCCGTCCATCACCACCACGTCGTGGCCGTGCATCGCCAACCGATGTGCGCAGGCCAGACCCGCTGGCCCCGCCCCTACAACCGCAACCTTTTTGCCCGTCGCTTCAGCCCTTGTAAACGGATGCACACCCGAGGCCATCAATTTGTCGGTCGCAAAACGTTGCAACCGGCCAATCTCGACAGGTTTGCCCTCGGCCACTTCGCGCACACAAACCTCTTCACACAGGGTTTCCGTCGGACAAACACGGGCACACATGCCGCCCAGAATATTCTGCTCGAATATTGTTGCGGCAGCAGATTCGGCCATGCCGGTACTGATTTGACGAATGAACATCGGAATATCAATTTCGGTTGGGCAGGCGGTTTGACACGGCGCATCATAACAAAAATAACACCGGTCCGCAGCGACCGCGGCCTCATGTGCATCCAGTGGCGCATGTAAATCCGCAAAATTGTTTGAATAGGTTTCAGAGGGCAAACGCCCCGAGGTAACCCCTGGTGTCATCTGGCTGTTCGGCATATCTGGCTTCCCTAGCTGGAGTAAAACATACACAAATCCTGCCACACCTTCATTTTTTTATCAAATGGTAAATTTTATTATTTTCAAACGCCGCTTTTCACCCCGATTGACCTCGCGTATAAGCAGACAAAGTCACAGCCCGATTGACGGGGCCAAAGAGATAAAAACGAGGACGCCATGACAAAGAATTCAAGAGACGCCGACGTGGCTTTCATTCAGGCGCTGGCCGCCGTGTTGGATGAAAATGACATGACCGAAATTCAGGTCAAACGTATCTATGCCAATAATGACAGCATGAATGTGCGTGTCAGCCGTCAGACCCAGATGGTTGCTGCCGCCCCTGTCGCCGCCGCCGCTGCACCCGCACCTGTTGCGGCCGCCCCTGTCGAGGCCCCCGCCGCGAGTGATGATCCTGCTGCTCTGCCGGGTGCTGTGACCTCCCCAATGGTCGGCACCGCCTATTTGCAACCTGAGCCTACTGCGCCAGCTTTTGTCAGCGTCGGCGCTCAGGTGAATGAGGGCGACACCATCCTGATCATTGAAGCCATGAAAACAATGAACCACATTCCGGCACCACAATCGGGCACGGTGAAACGCATTCTGGTTGCCGACGGTGACGCCATCGAATTTGGCGCACCTTTGATGATTATCGAATAGGGGCCGAACCATGTTCGACAAAATCCTGATCGCCAATCGTGGCGAAATCGCTCTTCGCGTTGTGCGGGCTTGCCGCGAGATGGGCATCAAATCGGTTGCGGTGCATTCCACCGCTGATGCTGACGCGATGCATGTTCGCATGGCGGATGAGGCCATCTGCATTGGGCCGCCCGCTGGCACCGACAGCTATTTGCGTGTTCCCGCCATCATTGCGGCCTGCGAAGTCACCGGGGCTCAAGCGATCCATCCGGGTTACGGGTTTTTGTCAGAAAACGCTGATTTTGTTCAAATAATCGAAGATCACGGCCTGACATTTATTGGGCCCACTGCGGAACATATCCGCATCATGGGCGATAAAATCACCGCCAAGGACACCATGAAAAAACTGGGCGTCCCTTGTGTTCCTGGCTCCGCTGGCGGCGTGCCCGATGTGGCGACTGCCAAAAAAGTTGGTCTTGAGCTGGGCTATCCGGTGATCGTCAAGGCGACAGCCGGAGGTGGCGGGCGCGGCATGAAGCTGGCCCCGACCGAGGCCGACATGGAAAGCGCCTTTCACACAGCACGCGCCGAAGCTCTGTCCGGATTTGGCAACGACGAAGTTTACATCGAGAAATATCTGACCACACCCAGTCATATTGAGGTGCAGGTGTTTGGCGATGGCAAAGGCAATGCGGTACATTTGGGTGAGCGTGATTGTTCCTTGCAACGCCGCCACCAAAAGGTATTCGAGGAAGCCCCCGGCCCCAACATCACCCCGGAAATGCGTGCCCAGATCGGCAAGACCTGTGCCGATGCGGTTGCCGGTATCAACTATATCGGTGCAGGCACAATCGAGTTTTTATACGAGAACGGCGAGTTCTATTTCATCGAAATGAACACCCGCTTGCAGGTGGAACACCCTGTGACCGAGGCCGTGTTTGGCGTCGATCTGGTGCGCGAGCAAATCCGCGTCGCCGAAGGGCTGCCAATGTCATTCACCCAGGATGATCTGGAAATTAGTGGCCACGCTATCGAGGTGCGCATCAATGCCGAGCGCCTGCCCAATTTCACCCCTTGCCCCGGCACCATCACCCAGTTCCACGCCCCCGGCGGGTTGGGCGTGCGGATGGATTCGGCGCTTTATGACGGGTACAAAATACCGCCCTATTACGACAGCCTGATCGGTAAATTGATCGTGCATGGCCGCGATCGGCCCGAAGCCTTGGCCCGTCTGAGCCGCGCCTTGGGCGAGTTGATCGTCGATGGGGTTGATACGTCTTTGCCGCTATTTCACGCGCTGCTGGCCGAGGACGACATCCTGTCAGGGAACTACAACATCCACTGGCTGGAAAAATGGCTCGAGGAAAATCTGGCTTAGCTGATCGGGATCAATGCACAGGTGCCGCGACGCTTTGCCGATTTTCGGTAATAGTCCCACGTGCCTTTGCGGTCTTCTTCCGGAACGCTGAACCAGTCCAGCCAGACGCAGTCATACCCCAGTGCTTCGGCCATGGCATCCAGCGCCTTAAAGCTGGGATACCCAACGATTGCGGTTTTCTGCCCCTCTATTTGGGAGGCCGCGTTCAAAATATTGCCGGTATTTTCGCGCTGCATCTGTATCATCGGCCAGTTTTTGTCCATGAACTCGCTGTCAACAATGATAACCTTGGGCTTTAGCGCCTGCACCAATGTCAGCAATCTGAAATGGTCCATGATATGGTAGAAAATACCGAAAACCCCAACCACGTCGTAGGTTTCGCCTTTTGCAACTTCACTCTCCAATTCTGTGAACAGATCATTGCAGCGCAGCTCGACACGGGCGCGCAATTCGGGGTTAGGGTAGTCGTCAAACAGATCAATCAGTTCTTGCCGCGCCTCAACGCCAACGACTTCGCGCGCCCCAGCACCAGCAAAGGCATAGGCCCAGCGTCCATCATGCGAGGCGATATCAAAAACACGCGCGCCCTCAATTTCCTCTTTGAATGGCTCGATCAGAAACGAATGGCGTGCATTCATACGCGGCACCGTATCGGCCTTGTCGGCGTATAAATCCATATCGGCTAAAAAATCGAAAAAACCCAATGTCTGACTTTCCTTATTGTGTTTCACAGCAACATTAAAACCGAATACAAGTGTCTGTAAACGGCAAACGGCATTTGCACAGAATATGCAAAATGAAAATGCGCAAAGAATGCTCAGAGTATGACGAAACCATGATCAATCAGCTGACCCCAGACCTTATGCTTCAAGCCTATGCATCGGGCATTTTTCCAATGGCAGAATCTCGGAGTGATCCAGAGCTTTTCTGGATGGATCCGCAGTTCCGTGGCGTATTTGAATTGAAGAATTTCCACATTTCACGCAGTCTCTCGCGCAGAATTCGCCAAGAACCTTTCACTATTCGAACAAATACCGCGTTTATGGATGTGATCCGCGGTTGCGCAGGACGTGAGCAAACATGGATCAACGCGCAATTGCTGGAACTGTACGAAGCACTCCACGAAATGGGTCACGCCCATTCCCAAGAGGTCTGGGAAGGTGACATTCTTGTTGGTGGTGTTTACGGGTTGTCCATTGGCGGTGCGTTCTTTGGCGAAAGTATGTTCTCGCACCGCACGGACGCTTCAAAAATTGCACTGGCCTATTTGGTTGATCGTTTGCGCCAAGGGGGGTTTGCCCTGTTTGATACGCAGTTTATCACGCCTCATTTGGCCTCAATGGGTGCTGTAGAAATCCCGCGTGATGCCTATCATTTGCTGTTGGAACAAGCCCTGCCATTGGAAGCTGATTTTTCGCGTCAGCCAGAGACGCCAAACGCCTATTCGGTTTTGCAGCGCAACACCCAAACGTCATAGCGCGCATGATCCAGCGCATTTAGCGCCGGCGTTGCGGCAATCATCCAGCCAGAAAAGATTGGCGTATCCGTGCCTTGTTCATGAATGACTAACATCGCATAGGCATTGCCCGACGGATTGCCCGCAGGGTAGCGGCATTCCCCCAATGTGATGTTCAAACGGCCATAGCTGCGGCTTTGCCCCGTGGCCAGCTCGATATCAGTCAAACTGCCGTCAACCTTGTCCAATCCGCGTAAAACTGCGGCCGGTGCTGTGGTGACATTTTGTGCGAACGACGGGACTGCGAAAAATGCCAACAACAGGGCCGAAAGAAAGGCCAGCGCCCGTCTCATTCGTCGCCACTCCCTGAAACAAACTTCATTAGCAGCGAAACCAAACTGACAGAGCCTTGAGTGTCCAAAATTTCGTCACCGGTTGCGAAATTTTCAAGCGATCCACCTGGGAAAATTTCGATGAAATTACCCCCGAGCAAGCCTTCTGACGAAATCACAATTGTGCTGTCGTCAGGAATCAGAACGCCTTCCTTGAGCGCTAGAACCGTATCGGCACGGTATGTTTGATCATTCAGTAACATGTTGCGAACTGTGCCGATCTTTACGCCAGCGAGGCGCACGTCGGTGCCGACAGTGATCCCCTCGCCCGAGCGAAAGCTGGCAGTCAGCGGATAATCACTGCTTTTGGATGGGGCAAACCCGGTGGCCTGCGCCGCATAAATTAAAAAACCGACAGCGACGGCTAAAACCACGCCACCAACCATTACTTCTGTGCTTGATTCCGACATCGGTTATTCGGGCTGCCAAGCATCATAATCGCGGCGCTCTTTCGGAGCCGCCTTGGTCATTGAGCCAGCCGGCGCGTAGGCCGCGTTGGAGCCAGTCAAGTTGACTTGATGCGGTTTTTCCCAGGACTTATGATCCAGCGGTGCCTTGGTTGGCGGCTCGTCCCAAGTGAAATGCATCCAGCCATGCCAATCCGGCGGGATCATCGTCGCTTCGGGGATGTCGGCATAGCAAACCCAGCGGCGCTTGCCGTTACGGGTTTCGTAATAGGTATTGCCATTTTCGTCTTCACCGACCTTGACGCCATTGCGCCAAGTGAAAATCCGCGTGCCCAGCGTTTGGCCGTGATACCATGTCAAAAGTCGAAGAATAGAACGCATGTGTGCTCTCCAAAGTGGTCTGATACAGATATGGACCAAGCCAGCGCCAAGGTCCAGTGGTCAGAGCCATTTCAGGCGATTTATGGCAGGCGATCTGCGATATAAGCGGTCACTTCAATCTCGATCTTCATCGCAGGGTCGATCAATCCGCCCTCAAACATCATTGCAGCGGGCGGATTGTCACCAAATGCTTTGCGCAAACTCGGCCAACACGCCTCAAAATCATTGCGGTCTGGCAGCACGTAATTCACACGCACCACATCGGCAAAACTCGCGCCTGCTGTCTTTAGTGCCACTCGAATATGGCCCAGCGCCAATTCGCACTGCTCCACCACGCTTTCGGGGGTCGTCATTGTGGCGTGATCGTTGCCAGTTGTGCCAGCCACAAACACCCAACCGTCGGCAACCACCGCGCGACAATAGCCGATTTTCGGCTCATAGGCTGATCCGGACGGGATGCGTTTGATCGACATGTTGGAACACGGCTCGCTTTAGCTGGCGCTGGCTTCTTCTTTTTTATCGTTTTCAGCATAAATCATCAGCGGGTTAGCATCCGGCCCGACCGCTTCTTCATTGACCACAACTTCGTCGATATTCTCAAGCCCAGGCAAATCGAACATCGTGTCCAGCAAGATGTCCTCCATGATTGAGCGCAAGCCCCGTGCCCCGGTTTTACGCTCGATCGCCCTTTTGGCGATGGCTGTGAGCGCATCTTCGGTAAAGGTCAGCTTGGCCTCTTCCAATTCGAACAACCGCTGGTATTGCTTCACAAGCGCGTTTTTCGGTTTGGTCAGAATAGTGACAAGCGCATCCTCGTCCAGATCGGTCAACGTTGCGATCACAGGCAAACGGCCAACAAATTCGGGGATCAGACCAAATTTCAACAAATCTTCTGGCTCAAGGTCGGTCAGCATTTCGCCAACACCGCGATCCTCATCGTCCTGAACATCGGCCCCAAACCCGATTGCCGAGCCCTTGCCGCGTTGCGAGATGATTTTTTCAAGCCCCGAGAACGCGCCACCACAGATAAACAGAATGTTGGTGGTATCCACTTGCAGGAATTCCTGCTGCGGATGCTTGCGCCCGCCTTGGGGCGGCACCGAGGCAACCGTGCCTTCCATGATTTTCAAAAGCGCCTGTTGCACCCCCTCGCCCGACACATCGCGGGTGATCGACGGGTTGTCAGACTTGCGGGTGATTTTATCAACTTCGTCAATATAAACAATGCCACGCTGCGCACGCTCAACGTTATATTCAGACGCCTGAAGCAATTTTAGAATAATGTTTTCAACATCTTCGCCAACATAGCCTGCTTCGGTCAGAGTGGTCGCATCCGCCATTGTAAACGGCACATCCAAAATCCGTGCCAGCGTTTGCGCCAGCAGGGTCTTACCACAACCCGTTGGGCCAATCAGCATGATGTTGGATTTCGCCAGCTCGATCTCGCCGGATTTGCCACCATGGTTCAGGCGTTTATAGTGGTTGTGTACAGCTACTGACAAAACCCGTTTGGCGTGGAACTGGCCAATGACATAATCATCCAGAACATCGCAAATTTCTTTTGGTGTTGGCACACCTTCGCTGGATTTCAAGCCGGCGGTTTTGGTTTCTTCGCGGATGATGTCCATGCACAACTCGACACATTCATCACAAATAAACACGGTTGGGCCCGCAATCAGCTTGCGCACCTCATGCTGGCTTTTGCCGCAAAAAGAACAGTAAAGCGTGTTCTTGCTGTCACTGGTTGAATTGTCCGCCATTGTGCACCTCTAAGTGGCTCAAAATCTGTTTCGACCGTAAACCGTCCGAATTGCCCCGAACGGTTCCGCATAGACTGCCCCAATCTCCAGTTTAGGGCAGTCAGTTTTTGTCTTCAACGCCAAAATGGCCGACATCTAAATGCCATATCAACTGTCGTCATCATCCTTTGACGGGCGGCTTTCGACGATTTCATCCAGATGCCCCCATGCCAGCGCCTCTTCGGCGGTCATGAAATTATCCCGTTCCAGTGCTTTTTCAACCGCTTTTAAGGATTGCCCTGTGTGTTTGACGTAAATTTTGTTCAGCTGGTCTTTGACCTTTTGGGTCTCGGCAGCATGGATCATAATATCTGTGGCTTGGCCCTGAAACCCGCCAGAAGGCTGGTGCACCATGATACGCGCATTGGGCAGCGCAAACCGCATGCCTTTTTCACCCGCAACGGACAGGACCGACCCCATGCTGGCAGCTTGGCCCACCACAAGGGTCGAAACCTTGGGTTTAATATACTGCATCGTGTCGTAAATCGACAAACCAGACGTCACTACACCACCGGGTGAATTGATATACATCGAGATTTCTTTTTTCGGATTGTCCGCCTCAAGATGTAAAAGTTGGGCCACAACCAGACTGGCCATGCCATCGTGCACTGGCCCTGTCAGAAAAATGATCCGCTCTTTCAAAAGGCGTGAGAAAATATCATACGCCCGTTCGCCGCGTGCGGTTTGTTCAACCACCATCGGAACCAGATCGTTTGTTAAGTAGCCATAAGGATCGTTAATTGGATCGTTCATATTTACCTGCCTGCTGCTGTCGCTATAACTTGCGCGAGTTTCCTTCCCCAAGTCTTAGTTGTGCGCTCGGACCCCTGCAAGGGGGGCAACGCTGTTTTCGCATAAATGGGTTGAACGATCCGTTACCAAAACGGTGTTTGTTGCCAAAAATGTCGACAATTCCCAACCGCGCCGCCCAATTTGGCATTTTTTCGCCCAATGCATCAATCGTTGACTTTGAGGCCAATCCTGCGATGTGTTCACCCCATTAATCACAAACACCAGTAAAACCTGCGGGGATCTACAATTGGGCCATTCGGAATATCTGCTGGACGTGTTGATTTTTCTGACCGCAGCCGTGGTTGTGGTGCCAACTTTTCAGCGCCTGCGCTCCAGCCCGATTCTAGGGTACTTGGCGGCTGGTATCCTTATCGGTCCATACGGACTCGCCCTAATCGGTGACACCAAGGCCGCGCAAACGCTGGCCGAGCTGGGCGTCGTGTTCTTGTTGTTCATGATCGGGCTTGAGCTGTCGGTCTCGCGCCTGCGGGCCTTGGGCAGCAAGGTTTTCGGGCTGGGCAGTCTGCAGGTGTTGATAACCGGTGCCTTGATTGGCACGGCTGCCTATCTACAAGGCCAGACCTTTGAGGCCGCCACCATCATCGGCGGCGGCCTTGCGTTGTCGTCAACCGCCTTTGTGTTGCAACTGCTGGTCGAGCGCGGAGAGCGTGCCACTCGCTTTGGCCTGACCACATTTTCGATCCTGCTGTTGCAAGACATCGCCGTGGTGCCGCTGCTAATCCTGGTTACACTACTGGGGGCCGAAGGGGCGTCATTCGTGCAAGCTTTCGGGCTGGCAGCCCTGAAAGGCGGCGCGGCCTTGGCCGTAGCCATCGGCTTTGGCCGCTTCCTGCTGCGCCCACTATACAGGATGATCGCCAGTATGCGCAGCGTGGAATTGTTCGTTGCCACCACCCTGCTGGTGGTTCTGGGTATGGGCTGGGTCATGACGCTGGCTGGGTTGTCAATGGAAATGGGCGCTTTGTTGGCCGGGTTATTGCTGGCCGAAACAGAATACCGCCACCAGATCGAGGCCGATATCCGCCCGTTTCGTGGCATCCTTCTCGGGTTGTTTTTCATGACCATCGGCATGTCGATCAATATCGGCTTTATTGTAGGTAACTTGGGGATGATCCTGTTGGTTGTTGTGGCACTTATGGGGACCAAAATCCTGATCACCACAGGACTTTGCCGCCTCACAGGCATGCCACTCAGCACATCGACCAGAACAGGGTTTGCCCTGTCCCAAGGCGGTGAATTCGGATTTGTTTTGTTCGGGTCTGCCGTGGTACTCAACCTGATCACAGCAGACCTTGCGCAAATCCTGATGGCGGTGATCACCCTTAGCATGGTGGCCACACCGTTGATGTTTTATGCCGGAAAACATCTCGGCAATCGGTTGCGCACCGATGCGCACACCCCGCAGGATTCCATCGGCACCGATCTGGAAAATGTGAACGACCACGTGTTGATTGCCGGTTTCGGACGTGTCGGCCAAACTGTCGCCAAAGTGCTGTCTGACGCGGGCGTGCCCTATGTGGCGCTGGATCTGGATCAGGCGCGGGTGGCCAAATGCCGCGCCCGCGGCGTGCCGGTTTATTATGGCGACGCAGACCAGATTCACGTGTTGCAATCTGCCGGTGCGGGGCGGGCTAGAATGGCGCTGGTGACACTGGACAAACCCAAAGTCACCCGCCGCGTGGTGGCTTCTTTGCGAGAGCACTACCCCGATCTGCCCATTCTGGTGCGCGCCCGTGATCGCCGTCGCACACTCGAACTGGAGAAGGTTGGCGCCACCGCTGTGGTCTCGGAGGCCGCCGAATCCAGCCTGCAATTGGGCAGTATCGCGCTGAAATCATTGGGTGTGGAAGACGATGACATCCTCTGCGTCATTCAGGAATACCGCGAGGATGATTACGCACGACTGGAAGACATCATTTCGGGGGATTAATTCTGAATATCTGAATGTTTCTGAACGGCAGCAATGCGGGACAAGATTTCCGTTGGGCTATCTATTGGATCAGAGGTTGGGTTTGTAACTTGCCAACTTGAGACCGAAGCCGACAAAAACAATACCAGTCACGCCTTTCAGCCAGCGCTGAAAACTTCCACTGTTCGCTACTTTGGTAAGTTTTGCGAAAATCACGACCATCGTTCCGAACCAAACAGCGGCAATTACCGAGTGTACGAAGACAAGGAGAAATGATGCGGCTGCGGTCGTTTCCCCGATAGTGATAAACTGCGGAAAAGCCGCAAGGTAAAACATGGAAACTTTTGGATTAAGCGCATTCGTCAAGAGACCCTCAATGTAAGCCTTTGCCAGCTTTCTTTTTTGCTTGGCTGGCGCAGTTTTCTGGGTAGTCTCAACTCCTTTGTAGGCTGCATAGAGGGCTTTAATACCTATCCAGCAAAGATATGCAGCTCCTAGGTATTTAACCAAAGTAAAGGCAGTCGCGGATTGAACAAGAATGATGGAAATGCCAAGGATCGATAATGCACCGTGCAAATAAAAGCCTGTCACAAATCCTGCAACATTTGCAAAACCCGCGCTACGCCCTGACGTTGGCACTGTCTTAGCGATGAGCGCACTGTTTGGACCAGGGGACGACACCAACAAGGATGCGACAAAAACAAATGTCAAAATTTCTGACCAAGCCATGCTAACTATCTCCAAAACTTAATTTTCTCGATAATTTGTCAAAGAATCTCTAACTGTGCAATGAATAACTTTATCCTCATACCAGACCTTGACGGCAATCCAAATCACGGTATTCATGCACTCGGCACACCGCAACAAAACGATGTTGCATGCGACAATAACCGCCCTAAAACGCCCCGTCGTAATCGGCTTTGTCAATCGGACAGGCCAGAACCGTGAAGGTGTCGCGCGCCAAACCCGCATCCAGCGCAGCCACCAAACCTTGCGCGCTTTCAACCACTTCGCCGACCCCACCATAGGCCGCCGCGACCGCCACAATATCGGTGCCCTGAAACTGCACCCCGTGGGTTTTCAACTGCATCGCCGTTTGTTTTTTCTGGATCAGAGCCAGCGCGTTATCCACCGGCACCACAATCACCACAGGCGCGTTCATGTCGCGCAGCGTCGCCAGGTCGCCCGTGGTCATGTCAAACCCAGCATCCCCAACCACCGCCACAACGGGCGTGTCGGGGGCCGCACGTTTATAGCCAATCGCCAATGGTACAGCGACTCCCATGGTGCAAAACGCCGAAGATTGCAGCAGCGAATTAGGCCGATTGCAACGCCACATCTGGTTTAACAAAATCCGGTGCGCGCCGCTGTCCACAGTAACCACAGCATCGTCCGGCAAACATTTGTTTAACATGGCATAAATCTGATGCGGACCCCATGCCTCACGGGATGCAAAGACCCTCTGTAATTCGGCCTTGGCAGCGGCCGGTTCCCCCTTCGGCCACACGTCGCCGCGTGGCGTGCCCAGCGCGGCCAGCGCAGCACCAACGTCACCGATGAACTGCACCGCACTTTCATGCATGCCGTGATCATTGGCGGCATGCAGGATTTCAATCGCGTTTTCCCCCGCCCATGGTCGGATCCAACCACTGCGCATTTCAATCGGATCATACCCCGCCAAGATCACACAATCTGACGCCGCCAGCAGCGGCAGGATCGATTGATCCGACAGGGGTGACAGCCCATGCCCGCCCAGCGCCATTTCATGGCTTTCAGGGATAATTCCTTTGGCTTTATAGGTGGTTACAACGGGTATTTGATTCGGTTCTGCCAATTTCAAAATAGCAGGGCCAGCCACATGATGAATTGCACCTAAGCCCAATAAAATAATCGGCTTTTTGGCGTTCAGTAGCATTTTTCGGGCGCGTTCAAGGTCAGCCCCAGCGGGCCACGGTTTTGGAGCCGCAATCTGCGCCATACCCGCAACCTGCGCCACCTCGTCCAAGGCCAGAGAATCTGGCAAATCAATATGCACCGGTCCCATCGGGTCAGTTCTGGCAATCGACAATGCCTGTTGCACAACCTGCGCTGCCGTCCCCGCCTCGACCCGCAAAGTGGCCTTGGTCACAGGCGCAAGCAACGCGGATTGATCAATCACCTGATGGGTGAATTGCGCCGCCATTTCATGGCTGACACAGCCACTGAGAACGATCAAGGGCACCTGTTCCTGATAGGCATTCGCGACAGTATTTATCGCATTGGCAAGGCCCGGCCCAAGCGTGGCAATCAACACCCCGGGCGCGCCGGTCGCATGCCAACTGCCCTCGGCCATATAGCCACCCGCATTCTCATGTTTGACCAGCGTAAATTCCAGCCCCGCCACCCGCAGCGCATCCAGCAGGACCAGAACCTCGCCGCCGGGCATGCCAAAGACGTGTTTGCACCCCGCCGCCGCCAGACCCGTTGCAATCGCTTGGGCGGCGTTCATTTCGAACTCCGCAAATAACCGCCACGCGTTTGCGGCAGTTTCATCCCGAGCGCCTTGCCCGCAATCAAGTTGCGCAGCATTTGCGCGGTGCCGCCGCCAATGGTGAACATTCGCGCGTCCCGCACCATGCGCTCCAGTGGTAGATTGCGTGAATACCCCGCAGCCCCGTGCATTTGCAGCGCGTCATTGGTGACCTTAACAGCCGTTTCCGAGGCAATCAGCTTGGCTTGCGCCGCTTGCAATGGGTCTGGAAACCCATCCCCACTGCAAGCCGCCCGCCAGATCATCATCCGTGCAGCCTCTAATGATACGTTCATATCGGCCACCATCCATTGCAACCCCTGAAATTCAGCAATGGGTCGACCAAACTGTTCGCGCAATTTGATGAAATCACACGCCGCCTCATAGGCCCCGACCGCCACACCCAGCGCCACCGTGCCCGCCCCGACCCGCTGACCATTGTAAGCGTTCATGAGGCCAGCAAAGCCACGTTTTATGCCTTGGGGCGGGATCACGGCCATATCGGCGTTGATTTCCAAATCCTCAAACCTCACCTCGGTTTCCGGAATGCCACGTAAGCCCATCGCAGGTTCACGCGGCCCGATGATCAGCCCGTCGTCTTCGCCTCGCACCGCCAGAAAGCCGCCAATGCCCAGACGTTCGCCGTTTTCCTCGACCTGCGCGAAAATCAGATGTGCTTTGGACACCCCGCCGCCCGTGATCCAATGTTTAACACCGTTCAAAATATAGGTGTCGCCTTTTTTCACCGCCACCGTGGTCATGTCGGTCGCCGCTGACCCCGAGCCAGGTTCAGTAATGCAAATTGCAGGCTTGTCCCCCGCCAGAACCAGCGGCGCGACACGGTCAATCTGCGCCTGTGTACCATAGGCACAAATCGCGCCAATCGCGCCCATATTGCCCTCGACCACAATGCGCCCTGTGACGCCACAGGCCTTGGCCATTTCCTCGACCACCAGAACAGCGTCCAGATAACTGGCCCCCAGACCGCCATGCGCCTTGGGAATGCACATCCCCATGAACCCAGCCTCGGTTAAAGCTGCCACATTACCCCACGGGTATTGCTCGCTGCGGTCCACTTCGGCGGCTCTATCACGGAAGACACCACAGGCCAGCTCGCGCGCAGCCCCTTGAATTTGCGCTTGCTCAGGCGTCAATTGAAACATCATTCCTCCAACCACTCGGCCAAAACTTCATCTGTATGTTCACCAACCGTTGGGGGATGTTGACGATAACTGATGGGGGTTTCGCTAAACTTAATCGGATTGCCGATCAGGTCGACGTGGCCGGAGGCGGCCAGCGGATGAGGCATCGATATCTTCATACCCCGTGCCGCCACTTGCTCTGACGCAAACACCTCGGGCACCGTGTTGATCTCGCCGCCGGGTACGCCCGCCGCCTCCATATCTGAAACCAGCGTCATCTTTTTGATCTGGCGGATGCGGTCCTCAAGCAGCGCGATCAGCGCAACACGATGCTCCAGCCGCGCCGTATTCGTCGTAAACCGCGCATCCTCGGCCAACTCAGGCAAACCGATCAACACAGCAAACCGTGCGAATTGCGCGTCATTGCCCACAGCCACAACTGCATGGCCATCAGCACATTCAAACACCTGATAAGGCACGATATTAGGGTGCTGGTTGCCACGCCGCTGTGGCTCATCCCCTGACAGTAGGTAATTCACCCCTTCATTGGCGATCCACGCGACCTGAGTATCAGCCAGCGCAATGTCGATGTGCTGCCCCTTACCCGTCGCATCGCGGTGCCGTAGCGCTGCCAAAATCGCGTTGCTGGCGTACATGCCGCACATGATGTCGGCAATGCCCACGCCCACCTTGGTCGGCACCCCGTCAGGGTCGCCCGTCAGGCTCATGATGCCACCCGCCGCTTGCGCCAACAGATCATACCCCGCCCGATGCGAGTTCGGCCCTGTTTGGCCAAAGCCACTGATAGAACAGTAAACCGCTTTGGGGTTGCGCGCCGAAATGGCTTCATAATCCAGCCCGTATTTCGTCAGTCCCTTTGGCTTGAAATTCTGGATCACAACATCGGCTTTTTCGGCCAAACGGCGCAAGGTTTCGGCCCCTTCCGGATCAGCCATATTCACGGCAATGCTGCGCTTGTTGCGGTTGGTGCACATGTAATAAGCGCTTTCGCGTGTCGCGTCGCCTGTGTCCGTGGTGACATAGGGCGGACCCCATCCGCGCGTGTCGTCACCAACACCGGGTCGCTCGACCTTGATCACATCCGCCCCCATATCGCCCAACAACTGGGTGGCATAAGGCCCCGCCAAAATGCGCGACATGTCCAGAATGCGAAGCCCTTTCAGTGGGCCGGTGTTGTTTGGTGACATTTGTAAATTCCTTAAACTCGGCTGACTCGCCTTTGGCCAACTCTATGCCTGTGTTTATTTGGGGGGCAATAGAATTCATGGTCAAAACACGCGGCCTAGATACGAGCAGCATGGGCATTGCCGATTTGGGCTGGCTTGCCTACCTTGATATACAAGGTGACCTGAAACGAGGGAATACAATGACAATGCGTCCAATCGTGCCGCCGCAATTTCGCATGGCAGCCGAGAAACTAAAACTGTCTCCGGCCCTCATTTCCGGCGATCACGTCTTTCTAACCGGGGTTACGGGTACGGGTTCAGACGGGCAAATGCCGGAAGACCCCGAGACCCAAATCAGAAACGTCTTTGACAAGATCGGGCTGGTGCTGCGCCACGCAGACCTAACATTTGGCGCAATTGTCGAGATGACGAGTTACCATGTCGGCATAGGCGATCACTTTGATCTGTTCGCGGAAACCCGAGCCGAATACGTGCAGGAACCCTATCCGGCGTGGACCGCCGTTGAGGTCGCGGGATTGCGACGGAAAGGCGCGATCGTCGAAATTCGGGTGGTTGCAAGCATCACCCAAGACGGGTGAAACCGCAATAATTTCGCCCTAAAGGGTTGGCAAAAACGACCCGTTCAATTCCGAAATGAACCGGTGCACTGTGGCAATCGCCGGGGTCACCGTCAGATCTTCGCGCTGCAACAGGTACCACTTGCGCTCAATCGGCAGACCCTCGGGCTCGATTGTCACCAGACGATGCGATTTCAGCTCCTCGGTCACGGTATGCTGAGAGATCATCGCAATGCCAAGTCCCGCGATCACCGCCTGTTTGATGGTCTCGTTGGTACCCATTTCGATGTAGCGATACGTCGCCCCGTCGCCAATCCGGTCCAGATAGCGGACCATCAAAATCCGCGTGCCCGACCCGTCTTCACGGGCAATGAAAGTTTCCGACAGCAAATCCTCGGCGCTGATATCCTTGTTGCCTGCTAGGCGATGGTCAGGTGGCGCGATCATCACATGCGGGTGGCTACCGATCTGCTCCAGTATCACAGCCGGCGTGCGCGGCGGACGGCCCATGATGGCCAGATCAATGGATTGCTGTTGCAAGGCGCGCACGATCATGTCGCGGTTGCCAACCCGCAGCACCACATCAATGTCGGGGTAATGGTTTTGCAACATCGCCACCAACCCGGGCGCAAAATACTTGCCCGTCGACACCACCCCCAGAACCACAACCCCGCTTTGTCCGTCCCGCAGCGCCCGCACCTGTTGCAAACAACCCTCCAGCGCGTTTTGGATGGTGTGCTCCGCCGCCAAAATCGCCCGCCCTTCGGCGGTCAAACGGGCCCCTTGCCCACCGCCCCGTTCAACCAGTCGGCATTGCATATTCTCTTCCAATATTCGCAATTGGGTGTGGATTGCAGGCGGCGTTAGCCCGACCGCCTCGGCGGCTGCAGATAAAGTTCCGTTCTCGGCCACCGCCCGCACGGCCCGTAACTGCTTGAAAGTTATCGCATCCAGCTTGGCCATTTAATTTCCTTAAATCTAAGTTCGATATTATTAAATTCTATAATCATTCAACTTATGGAATGCTAATGGAAATACCGAAACTGCCCAGAATCGGGGGGATTATCATGCAGTCGGATAAAAATATCATCGGAGACGGCCATATTCCAAAGGATTTGTATCCTTTGATCAACGGCCTTTGCACCGTTGGGGCCGACCTTGCCAAAACCATCGCACGTGGGTCTTTGGGCCAAACACTGGGCGGGGCCGTTGGCGAAAACAGCGATGGCGACCAGCAAAAAGCACTCGATGTAATGGCCGACGAGGCCTTTGCCGACGCGCTAAAATCGCTGGGCGTGCGCTGGTACGCCTCAGAAGAACAAGAGGTCGTGGTCGAGCTGGACCCAAGCGGCAAATACGCGCTGGCGATTGACCCTCTGGATGGATCATCAAACATCGATGTGAACGTTTCCATCGGCACGATCTTTTCGATCTTTGAGGCCAAAGACGGGGCCGATGAGAGTTTCCTGCGCCCCGCAAGCGAGCAAATCGCTGCCGGTTACATCATCTTTGGACCGCAAACCGGTCTGATGGTGACCTTCGGCGACGGCACGCATTTCTATATCCTCAGCCCAGACAGTGGCCGGTATGAAATGGCCAATGACAGCGTGACCGTGCCCAAGGAATCCAATGAGTACGCGATTAATGCCTCAAACTATCGCCACTGGAGCAAACCCGTGCGCGCCTATATCGATGATTGCATCGCAGGTGCTGACGGTGTGCATGGGCGCAATTTCAATATGCGCTGGGTGGCCTCATTGGTGGCTGAAACCCACCGCATCCTGACCCGCGGCGGCATATTCCTGTATCCATCTGATGACCGCAATGGATATGGCGCGGGCCGTTTGCGGATGGTCTATGAATGCGCGCCGATGGCATTTCTGGTGGAACAGGCCGAGGGCCACGCCACCAATGAACATGACCGCATTTTGGACCAAACCGCAAAAGAGCTGCACGCCCGCACGCCCTTTGTGTTTGGCACCCCCTACAAGGTGGATCGTTTGGCCTCCTACCACGACCTACCCGACAAAGAAGTCTCTGCCCTTTTTGGCTCTCGTGGCCTGTTTCGTGATTAAGGAAAATATGACATGAGCAAGAAACACCCCATCATTTCCGTCACTGGCTCCTCCGGGGCTGGCACTTCGACCGTAAAAGACACGTTCGAGCAAATTTTCCGCCGTGAAGGTGTGACAGCCGCCACCATCGAGGGCGATGCGTTTCACAAGTTTGATCGCGCCGCGATGAAGGCCGAGCTGGAAAAGCATTACGCCAAAGGCGACCATACCTTTAGCCACTTCAGCTATGAGGCTAACGCCTTGCAGGAATTGGAAGCGGTGTTCAAATCCTACGGCCAAACTGGTACAGGTAAGAAACGCTATTACGTCCATAACGACGAAGAAGGTGCTGCCTTGGGGGCTGCCTCGGGCACCTTCACCGATTGGCAGGACATCGAGGCTGGCACCGATTTGTTGTTCTACGAGGGCCTGCATGGCGCGGTCAAAAACGACAGCATTGATCTGCCCAAATACGCCGACATGAAAATCGGCGTGGTGCCAGTGGTGAATCTTGAGTGGATCCAGAAAATCCACCGCGACAAAAATCAGCGCGGTTACACCACCGAAGCGGTAACCGACACGATTCTGCGCCGCATGCACGCCTATGTGCATTGCATCATGCCACAGTTCACCGAAACCGACATCAATTTCCAGCGGGTGCCGATTGTCGACACCTCGAACCCGATGATTTCGCGCTGGATTCCGACAGCCGACGAAAGCCTAGTGGTGATCCGTTTCAAAAGCCCGCGCGGCATTGATTTCCCCTACCTGCAATCGATGATCGACAGCAGTTTCATGAGTCGCGCCAACTCAATCGTGGTGCCCGGTGGCAAGATGGAGCTGGCGATGCAGCTGATCTTTACGCCGATGGTGGAACGCATGATCTCTGAATCAAAACGCGCTTAAGTAGAGGGTAAAAATATGACAAATGAAACCAACATGGCCAACGCCATTCGCGCCCTCAGCATGGACGCGGTTCAAGCCGCCAATTCCGGCCATCCCGGTGCGCCGATGGGCATGGCCGATGTGGCGACCGTCTTGTTCAACCGCTTCATGAACATCGATCCCAGCGCCGATAAATGGGCCGACCGCGACCGGTTTGTGATGTCGGCGGGCCACGGCTCGATGCTGGTTTATTCGATCAACCATTTGCTGGGCTACAGCGACATGGACATTAACCAGATCAGGAATTTCCGCCAGATGGGCTTTCGCACCGCAGGCCACCCTGAATACGGCCACGCGATGGGCATTGAAACCACCACCGGCCCGCTGGGTCAGGGGATTTCCACCGCTGTCGGCATGGCGCTGGCCGAACGGATGCACAACGCGCGGTTTGGTGATGATCTGGTCGATCACTATACATATGTGATCGCTGGCGACGGCTGCCTGATGGAAGGTATCAGCCACGAAGCTATTGATTTGGCGGGCAATCTGGGCCTTGGTCGTTTGGTGGTGATGTGGGATGACAACGCCATCACCATTGACGGGGCGGTTTCGCTGTCCTCTTCCATGAACCAGCAAATGCGCTTTGAAGCGGCGGGTTGGCACGTCCAATCGGTCGATGGCCACGACAAAGACGCGGTGGCCGCCGCGATTGAAGCCGCAAAGGCTGATCCGCGCCCCTCGATGATCGCTTGCAAGACCATCATCGGTTTTGGCGCCCCAAACAAACAGGGCACCTCCGCCACTCACGGCGCCCCTTTGGGCGAGGACGAAATCGCCTTGACGCGTGAGGCTCTGGACTGGCCTTATGCCGCATTCGAAATCCCCGCCGACGTCTATGAGGACTGGCGTGCGATTGCCATGCGCGGCAAAGAGGCGCGTCTGGCTTGGGACAAACGCTTGGCGGGCTCCCCAAAAGGCGAGGCGTTTACCGCCTCGCTTGGTGCGCCCGACGCCACCGCTCTGGACGCCGCTATCAACGCCTATAAGCACCGCCTGTCACAAGACGCGCCAAAGGTCGCGACCCGCAAGGCCAGCCAAATGGCGCTGGAAGTCATCAATGCGACCCTGCCCAATACGGCGGGTGGTTCGGCGGATTTGACAGGCTCAAACCTGACCAAAACATCGGGCATGAAAGTCGTTAGCAAAGGCCATTATGACGGCAGCTACATCTACTATGGTGTGCGCGAACATGGCATGGCCGCGGCCATGAACGGCATCGCGTTACACGGTGGGTTCCTCGCCTATGGCGGCACATTTTTGGCCTTTGCCGACTATTGTCGCGGCGCGATCCGCCTGTCCGCCCTGATGGGTCTGCCGGTGTCCTACGTGATGACCCACGATAGCATCGGTCTTGGCGAAGATGGTCCAACCCACCAGCCGGTGGAAACCATTGCCAGCCTGCGTGCCATGCCAAACACATGGGTATTTCGCCCCGCCGATGTTGTGGAAACTGCCGAGGCTTGGCAAATCGCCATCACAGCCAAATCCACCCCCTCAATCCATTGCCTGTCACGCCAAGGCCTGCCGTGCTTGCGCAGCAAACACACCGACGCCAACATGGTCGCAAAGGGTGCATATGTGCTGAGTGAAACAGCGGGGGATCGTGATGTGACGTTGATCGCCACTGGCTCCGAGGTCGAAATCGCCATGAACGCGGCGAACGCCTTGGCCAAGGACGGCATCAAGGCCGCTGTGGTCTCCGCCCCCTGTTTCGAGCTGTTCGCCGCGCAAGACGCCGCCTATCGAGCATCCGTTTTGGGGGCCGCCCCACGGGTCGGGGTCGAGGCCGCGATTGAACAAGGCTGGGGCAAGCTGCTAGGCGATAACTCCGCCTTTGTCGGCATGACCGGCTTTGGGGCCTCTGCCCCAATTGACGAGTTGTATGAACATTTCGGCATCACGGCTGAAGCCGTGGCAACCGCCGCCAAAAATCTGCTTTAAGGGAGAAAGATCATGACAGTAAAAGTAGCCATCAACGGCTTTGGCCGCATCGGCCGCAACATCCTGCGCGCCATCATTGAATCCGGTCGCACAGACATCGAAGTCATCGCCATCAACGATCTGGGTCCGGTTGAAACCAATGCGCATCTGCTGCGTTTTGACTCCGTGCATGGCCGTTTTCCCGCCACCGTCACGGTTTCGGGTGACACCATCGACGTGGGCCGTGGCCCTATCAAAGTGACCGCCATCCGCAACCCGCAAGAACTGCCTTGGGGCGATGTGGACATCGCCATGGAATGTACCGGCATCTTTACCGCCAAGGAAAAAGCACAGCTGCTGCTGGACAGTGGTGCTAAACGGGTGCTGATTTCCGCCCCCGGCGCAAATGCTGACCAGACCATCGTTTACGGTGTGAACCATAACGTGCTGACCGCTGCCGATACCATCGTATCGAACGCATCCTGCACCACCAACTGCCTCTCTCCTGTTGCCAAAACTCTGAATGACGCCATCGGTATCAATCACGGTTTCATGACAACGATCCACAGCTACACCGGTGATCAGCCAACGCTCGACACTATGCACGGCGACCTATACCGCGCCCGCGCGGCAGCCCTGTCGATGATCCCGACATCCACAGGGGCCGCCAAGGCCGTTGGTCTGGTGCTGCCCGAATTGAACGGCAAACTGGACGGCGTTGCGATCCGCGTGCCGACCCCGAATGTATCGGTGGTCGATCTGACATTTGAAGCCAGCCGCGACACCACAATCGAAGAGGTCAACGCCGCCATCAAGGCCGCTGCCGATGGTCCGCTCAAGGGTGTGCTGGGCTATACTGAGGTTCCCAATGTCTCGATTGATTTCAACCATGACCCGCATTCGTCGATCTTCCACATGGACCAGACCAAAGTCGTCTCGGGCAACATGGTGCGTATCCTGACATGGTATGATAATGAATGGGGTTTTTCCAACCGCATGGCCGACACAGCCGTCGCAATGGGAGCCTTGATCTAATGGGCATTCCCGCGATCACGGATATGGATGTGAAGGGTAAGCGCCTTGTGGTGCGTGCCGATCTGAACGTGCCGTTTCATGAGGACGGCACGGTTTCGGACGCCACCCGCATCACACGGTTTGCCGATGGTATGCGCCCGCTGCTGGCGGCGGGCGCACGTCTGGTTATCCTGACCCATCTGGGCCGCCCAAAGGGCCAACGCGTTTCGAACCTGTCCACCCAAACGATCCAGTCAACTTTGACCGAGGCCTTGGGTGTGAATGTATCCTTTGTTGACGCCTGCGTTGGCGAGGCGGCGGAAGCGGCGGCAGCAAAGTTGGCCGACGGGCAAGCGCTATTATGCCAAAACGTGCGGTTCGAGCCGGGGGAAGAGGCAAATGATCCCGCCTTGGCCGCAGGCTTTGCCCGTCTTGGCGACATCTATGTCAATGACGCATTTTCCTGCGCCCACCGCGCACATGCGTCAACGGCGGCAATTGCCGATCAGATGATCGCAACGGCTGGCCCGCTGATGCTGGGCGAGGTCGAGGCACTGACCAAAGCGCTTGAGGCCCCAAAACGCCCGTCGGTGGCAATTGTCGGCGGGGCCAAAGTGTCCTCCAAAATCTCGGTGCTGAAAAATCTGGTTGGGAAACTGGATGCAGTGATCATTGGCGGCGGTATGGCCAACACATTCCTGTTCGCCGATGGCGCACCGATGGGCAAATCCCTGTTTGAGGCCGATCAGGTCGACACCGTTGCCGAAATTCGTGCACTGGCTAAAAAATCAGGCTGCAAACTTTTGTTGCCGATAGATGTGGTGGTGGCCCGCGAATTCAAAGCCGGTGCCCGCAAACAGATCGTTGCCAATAACGCCTGCCCCGAGGACGCGATGATTTTGGACGCAGGCCCCGAAGCCCTGCGCGATTTTGAGGCCGAGCTGGCCAGCGCCCAAACCATCCTGTGGAACGGACCACTCGGGGCCTTTGAAATCCCGCCGTTTGATCATTCGACCAAAATGCTGGCCCGCGCCGCAGCTGATATGACCCGCGCAGGTCTGGCCGTCTCGGTGGCCGGCGGCGGCGACACGGTGGCGGCGCTGAATGTGGCAAACGCCGCTGACGACTTCACCTATGTCTCCACCGCTGGTGGGGCCTTTCTGGAATGGCTCGAGGGTAAAGAATTGCCCGGCCTTGCCGCACTTACCCGTGCAAAAGCAGCTTAACTAAAGGACGAAACAACATGGCACTCATCACAATGCGTCAACTGCTGGATCATGCCGCCGAGAACGACTATGGCGTGCCCGCATTCAACATCAACAACATGGAACAGGGCCTTGCCATCATGCGTGCCGCAGATGATTGCGACGCACCTGTAATCATGCAGGCCTCGCGCGGGGCGCGCTCTTATGCGGGCGACATCATGCTGCGCCATATGATCCAAGCGCTGGCCGAAATGTACCCACATATTCCGCTGTGCATGCATCAGGACCACGGCAACAACGAGCAAACATGTTCCTCGGCGATCCGCCACGGTTTTACCTCGGTGATGATGGACGGCTCCTTGCAGGCTGACATGAAAACACCGGCTGATTTTGACTATAACGTCGATATCACCGAGCGCGTATCGCGCATGGCGCATTGGGTTGGTGCCTCGGTCGAGGGCGAGTTGGGCGTGCTGGGGTCCCTGGAAACAGGTGAAGCCGCTGAAGAGGACGGATCAGGCGCGGTTGGCAAGCTGTCAATGGAACAATTGCTGACCGACCCTGATGAAGCCGTTGAGTTTGTCAAGAAAACCAAAGTCGATGCGCTGGCGATCGCCTGCGGCACGTCACACGGGGCTTACAAATTCTCAAGCAAACCCACCGGCGAGACATTGGCCATGAGCCAAATCGCGGCGATCCACGCCAAACTACCGGGCACCCACCTTGTGATGCACGGCTCGTCATCTGTGCCGCAATACCTGCAAGACCTGATCAATACATACGGCGGCGAAATGCCCCAAACTTACGGCGTGCCCGTTGAAGAGATCGAAAAAGGCATCAAAATGGGCGTGCGCAAGGTCAACATCGACACCGACAACCGCATGGCGCTAACAGGCCAGTTCCGCAAGGTTGCGATGGAAAACCCCAAAGAGTTTGACCCGCGCAAATTCATGATCCCGGCGATGGAAGAAATGCAAAAACTGGTCAAAGACCGCTTTGAGCGTTTCGGCACCGCTGGCAATGCAGCCGGTATCAGCGTCATTCCGATGGACGATATGGCCAAGCGTTACGCCGATGGGTCCCTTGACCCGCAAATCGCCTGAACCTAAATGCTAAGGGGGCGGATTTCTTCAAAAACCGTCCCCCTTGCTGCTTGCAACCAAAACAGGAAATGAACCATGTCCTTTGATCGCTCCATCAAAATCGCCCCTTCTATCCTTTCGGCTGACTTTGCCAACTTTGGTCAGGAAATCCGCGCCATTGAGGACCAAGGCTGTGACTGGGTCCATGTCGATGTCATGGACGGCCATTTCGTGCCCAACCTGACCTTTGGCCCCCCCGCCGTGGCCGCGTTCCGCCCGCATGTGAAAACCGTGATGGACGTTCATTTGATGATTGCACCTGTGGATCAATATATCGACGCTTATGCTGCGGCCGGTGCCGATTATATCTCGGCCCATCTTGAGGCCACCACACACCCGCACCGCACCTTGCAAGCCATCCGGGCGGCGGGTGTCAAATCAGGCCTTGCCCTAAATCCGGGCACAGGCATCGGCGACATCGAATATCTGCTGGATATGATTGATATGTTTGTTGTGATGACCGTAAACCCCGGTTTTGGTGGCCAGAAATTCATCCACTCACAAATCGACAAAGTCAAAAAACTGCGCGCAATGATTGGTGATCGCCCGATCCACATCGAAATCGATGGCGGCATCACCCCCGAAACTGCCCCCTTGATGGCGGCGGCGGGTGCCGATGTGCTGGTGGCTGGATCCGCTGTGTTCAAAGGTGGATCGGTTGATAAACCGGAGGTTTACGGCAACAATATCCGTGCCATCCGCGACGCGGCCTCTGCCGCGCAATAAGGATCAGCAAGGTCGGCGCGAACCGACCTTGCTGCTTTAACAAACTGGAGAACGACCATGGCCGCCACCCCCCCCGTCTGCGATTTCAACTGGCCAGCGCCGGATTTCACCCTTCCCGCCACCGACGGCAAGACCTATGCGCTGAACGAGCTAAAGGGCGAAAACGGAACCTTGGTGATGTTCATCTGCAACCACTGCCCCTATGTGATCTCTATCAGGGAAAAGCTGGTGCGCGATGCGTATGACTTGCAAAAACTCGGCATCAGCGTGATTGCGATCAATGCCAATGACGCCGATGAATACCCCGATGACAGCTTTGAAAATATGCAAAAGCAGGATTTCCCGTTCCCTTATCTGCATGACGATAGCCAAGCCGTGGCACGCGCCTACGACGCCGCTTGCACGCCGGATTTTTTCGGCTTCAACGCGGATTTGGACCTGCAATACCGTGGCCGGTTGGATTCCTCTGGCCGTAACGCCGGTGCCGGCGACCTGACTCGCGATTTGTATCTGGCGATGAAACAGATCGCCGAAACAGGCACAGGCCCAGCCGATCAAATCCCCTCAATGGGCTGTTCAATCAAATGGAAAACCGCATGATACCTATCGTTTTTGATCTCGACGGCACATTGATCGACAGTGCGCCCGACTTGCACGCCGCTTGTGTGAAAATGTTGGCGCTTGAAAACCTGCCCGCCCCCAGTCTGGAAACCGTGACCAGCTATATCGGCAACGGGGTGCCAAAGCTGGTTGAACGCGCCATGAAAGCCGCTGACATCCCGATAGATCAACATGGGCGTTTGGTGCGCTCTTTCATGAAATTCTACAATCAAGACCCCGCGACCCTGACCACGCTTTATCCCAACTTGCTGCCGCTGTTGGATACGCTGATCGCCAAGGGGCACAGGTTGGCCGTTTGCACCAATAAGCCCGAAGCCCCTGCCCGTGTGATCCTGGACATGCTGAACATCGAGTTTTATTTCGACGTGGTGGTTGGCGGCGACACGCTGGAGCAAAAGAAACCAGACCCTGCCCCCTTGTTGCACGCGCTGAAACTGCTGGGCGCTGAGCGCTGCCTTTATGTTGGCGACAGCGAAGTCGATGCCGAAACCGCCGATCGCGCCAACCTGCCGATGGCGCTGTTCACCAAGGGCTATCGCAAGGTGCCTGTGGCCAAACTGCCGCATGATTTCGGCTTTGACGATTTCGCAGCCCTCGGCCCCTATATCGAAACCCTCACGAAATGACCCTTAAGGCGTTGATATTCGACGTCGACGGCACCTTGGCCGAGACCGAAGAAGCGCATCGCGCCGCCTTTAACAGCACGTTTGCGGCATGGGGGCTGGACTGGGATTGGTCAGTTGATGATTATCGCCAACTGCTAAAAACCACCGGCGGCAAAGAACGTATGCGAACCCATCAGAAAACCCTACCCACAGGCGCGCGCCGCCTCAGGGATGATGAAATCGCCAAACTGCATGTCGAGAAAACCGCCGCTTATGGCGCAATTTTAGCGGCAGGTCAGTTGAAATTGCGCGAAGGTGTCGCCGATCTGATCACGGCGGCGCGGGCACGCGGCCTAAAACTGGCTGTGGCCACCACAACCAACACCCCGAATGTCGAGGCGCTGTGCCAATGCTGCTGGGGCAAACCAGCCCAAGATGTGTTCGACCATGTGGCTGCGGGCGACATGGTGGAACAGAAAAAACCCGCCCCCGATGTCTATCTACTGGCGCTTGAACAGTTGGGGTTGCCCGCCGAGGCTTGTATCGCCTTTGAAGACAGCCGCAACGGGGTTTTATCGGCGCTTGGCGCACGGCTTCCGGTGCTGGTCACACCATCGGCCTATACGGACCGCGATGATTTCAGCGAGGCCGACTGGGTGATCCCTACACTTGGGGCCGAAAACCTGCCCGAAATGCTGCGTTAACGTCTGGTGCGTAAAATGCGCTGCCAAATCGTGCCGCCTGCATATTTGGGCAACAAGATAAAATAGGCCGCTATCAGCGCAAACAGGACGATCGCGGGCATCCCGTTCAACTGAAATCCGTTTTCAGTCGTATTGCCGGTAAACTTGGCAATTATATAGCCGATACCACCAAAACTAGTGATTACATCAAGTATTCCAGCAAGTATTTTGCGTCCCATACCGACGGGCTTCGCTTCCTCTGACATGATATCCCCTCCAATGCCTTATGCGATATGTATATCGGATGCGGTGCAATGCGACAATGTCGCAGATCAGCACCGCCCGTTCCACCAATGTTGTAAAACTAATCTCTCTTGGCATTCAAAAAGAAAGTCGCTTAAATACGCCAGTATTCTTGAACTCATAGAAAGTCAGATCATGACAGCCCCCCTTACGTTTGACGCACTAAAAAAACAGGTTGCCGATGGCAGCATCGATACGGTTCTGACCGTGATGGTCGATATGCAGGGCCGCTTGATGGGCAAGCGCATGGTGGCGCAATATTTCGTCGACAGCGCTTGGAATGAAACCCATTGCTGCAACTATTTACTGGCGACCGATCTGGAAATGGCCACCCCCGAGGGCTATGCCTCGACCAGCTGGGAATCTGGCTATGGCGACTATGTGATGAAGCCGGACCTTACCACCATCCGCCCGATGCCGTGGCTTGAGGGCACCGCGATGGTGCTTTGTGATGTGCTGGACCATCACGGGAACGACATACCCCACAGCCCCCGCGCCGTGTTGAAGCGTCAGATCGCACGACTTGCCGATATGGGCATGGACGCAATGATGGCGACCGAACTGGAATTCTTCCTGTTCGCCAAAACCTTTGACGAAATTCGCGCCGACGGATTTCAAAATCTGGAACCGATCAGCGCCTATAACGAAGATTACCACATCCTGCAGACCACCAAAGAAGAAGGCATCATGCGCCCGATCCGCAACCATCTACTGGCTGCAGGGGTCCCTGTTGAAGGCTCCAAAGGTGAGGCCGAGGCGGGTCAAGAAGAGCTAAATATCAAATACGGCGCACCCTTGGATTGCGCGGACAACCACTCCATCGCCAAACATGCAATCAAGGAAATCGCTTGGGGTGCGGGCCACGCCGTGACCTTCCTGCCCAAATGGCATGCGGACCGCGTCGGCAGTTCCTCGCATGTGCATCAATCCTTGTGGAAAGACGGCACATCGCTGTTTTATGACGGGGACAAACCACACGGCATGTCCGATCTGATGCGCAGCTACATCGCAGGGATGATCAAATACGCCCCCGACTACACCTATTTCCTTGCCCCCTACATCAACAGCTACAAGCGCTTTCAAAAGGGTACCTTTGCGCCCACCGGCACGGCATGGTCCGTTGACAACCGCACCGCTGGGTTCCGGCTCTGCGGCGAAGGCACAAAAGCCGTTCGGGTGGAATGCCGCATCGGCGGATCGGACATGAACCCCTATCTGGCGATGGCTGCACAATTGGCAGCTGGCTTGGCCGGAATTGAGGAAAAACTCGAACTGGGCGCGCCCTTAACCGGGGACGCCTATGCCGACAAAACCGTCGACAATATCCCCGCCAACCTGCGCGACGCTGGCGACGCCTTGAAGGCGTCAAAAATGTTACGCAAAGCCCTTGGCGATGTGGTGGTAGACCACTACACCCGCGCTGCAACTTGGGAACAAGAAGAGTTCGAGAAAGTTGTCACCGACTATGAAATTGCCCGTGGATTTGAAAGAGCCTGATCATGACCCAAACACTGAAATGTATCTCGCCGATTGATGGATCAATCTTGGCCGAGCGCCCGCTACAATCAATGTCCGAGGCGACCGCCTCTGTCGCCCGCGCCACGGCCGCCCAAAAAGAATGGGCCGCGCGCCCACTGGCCGAGCGCATCAAACTGGTGCGGGACGGCGTCGCCCGCGTGGGCGAAATGAACGACATGATCGTGGCTGAACTGGCCCAGCAAATGGGTCGCCCCGTGCGCTATGGCGGTGAATTCGGCGGCTTTAACGAGCGCGCCAGCCATATGGCCGACATCGCCACCGAAGCGCTGGCCCCGATTGTGGTTGAGGACAGCGGCAGCTTTAAGCGCTATATTGAGCGCGAAGCGCACGGCGTTGTGTTGGTGGTGGCACCATGGAATTACCCCTTTATGACCGCAATCAACACCGTTGCGCCTGCCCTGATCGCAGGCAACACGGTGATGCTGAAACACGCGAGCCAGACCCCGCTTGTCGGCGAGCGCCTGGCCGAGGCGTTCCACGCTGTCGGCATTCCGGCAGACGTCTTTCAGAATGTCTTTTTGGGCCATGACACCACGTCCGATCTGATCGCCGCCAAATCATTCGGATTCGTCAATTTCACAGGCTCCGTCGGCGGCGGCAGGGCGATGGAACAAGCGGCTGCAGGCACCTTTACCGGGGTTGGATTGGAGTTGGGCGGCAAAGACCCAGGATATGTGATGCAAGACGCCGATTTGGACGCGGCGGTCGACACATTGATTGACGGCGCGATGTTCAACGCCGGCCAATGCTGCTGCGGGATCGAGCGGATTTACGTGGTCGAAAGCCTGTTTGATGCGTTCGTCGAAAAGGCCGTGGCGATAGTATCGGGCTACAAGTTGGGCAACCCGATGGACCCCGAAACAACCCTTGGCCCGATGGCGCATTCGCGTTTTGCCGCCGAGGTCCGTGCCCAAACATCCGAGGCGATTGCGGCGGGTGCAACTCCGTTGATTGACCCGGCCCTGTTCCCGGAAGACGACGGTGGTGCCTACCTGATGCCGCAAATTCTTGTGGATGTGGATCACACCATGCGGGTGATGCGCGACGAGAGTTTCGGGCCAGTTGTCGGCATCATGAAGGTCAAAGACGACGCCGAAGCCATCGCGTTGATGAACGACAGCGAGTTCGGTCTAACGGCATCGCTTTGGACCAACGACATTGCGCGTGCCGAGAGGATTGGCCGACAGATCGAGACTGGCACCGTCTTCATGAACCGCGCCGATTATCTGGATCCGGCGCTTTGCTGGACTGGCTGTAAAAACACCGGTCGCGGCGGCGGGTTGTCCGTCATTGGCTACCACAACCTCACACGTCCCAAATCTTACCACCTGAAAAAGGCCTAATATCATGGAATTAGCAAACAACTGGTCCTACCCAACCGCCATGCGCTTTGGCGCGGGCCGCATTGCCGAAATCGCCGACGCCTGTGCAGCGGCAGGTATGGGGCGGCCACTTTTGGTCACCGACAAAGGGTTGGCTTCGCTCGACATCACCACCTACACGCTGGATTTGATGGAAGCCGCGGGCCTTGGCCGCGCGATGTTCTCGGATGTGGATGCAAACCCGACCGAGAAAAACCTGGATGCGGGTATCATCGCATTTCGCTCCGGCGGCCATGATGGCGTGATCGCCTTTGGCGGTGGCTCGGCACTGGATCTGGGCAAAATGATCGCCTTTCAGGCCGGTCAAACCCGGCCGATCTGGGATTTTGAAGACGTCGGTGATTGGTGGACACGTGCCAACCCTGATGTAATCGCGCCGATTATTGCGGTGCCAACCACGGCGGGCACAGGCTCCGAAGTCGGACGGGCATCGGTGATCACCGACAGCGTGACACATGTGAAAAAGATCATTTTTCACCCCAAAGTTTTGCCAACTGTGGTGATTTGCGATCCCGAATTGACTGTGGGCATGCCGCAATTCTTTACGGCCGGCACTGGGCTGGACGCCTTTGCCCACTGTGTCGAGGCCTATTCCAGCCCGCATTACCACCCAATGTCCCAAGGCATCGCGCTGGAGGGCATGCGTTTGGTCAAGGATTATCTGCCCCGCGCCTATGCGGACGGTACCGATATCGAGGCCCGCGCGCATATGATGTCAGCGGCCGCAATGGGGGCAACTGCATTCCAAAAAGGTCTGGGGGCAATCCATGCGCTATCCCACCCGATTGGCGCAGTTTATAACACCCACCACGGCACCACCAACGCGGTCTGTATGCCTGCAGTTTTGCAATTGAATGCCCCAATGATTTCGGACCGGTTCGAAAATGTCGCAGCCTATCTGGGCATTAAAGGCGGATTTTCGGGGTTTTGTGACTTTGTGCAAGACTTCAACGATTCAATGAAAATTCCACACAAGCTGTCGGAAATGGGTGTTGGAACAGACCGTCTGGACGAGCTGACCGAAATGGCGCTCAAAGACCCAAGCACCGGCGGCAACCCCGTTGAAATGACCACCGCAAACACCAAAGCACTGTTTGAGGCGATCATTTAGGACCAGCCCCGAACACATTCAAACACAATACCCAAGGGCGGGACGAAACCCCGCCCTTTTGCTCTTACAACATTTCGAAATCAGGCTTGGGTTTGCGAATGAACGCTGGCACCGAATGAAACGACAGCTTTTCGATCTTTAGCCCCTTATCAGCCACCAGATCATCAATCGCCTCGGTTGCGCCCACCACGGATGTGTAGTCGTCAATCACAATCAACCCGCCTGGAACAACGCGATCATACAACGCCTCAAGCACAAATTTGGTAGGCTCTTTCACGTTCAAATCCAGATGCAGCAACGCAATACGGCAGGCCGGATTATGCATCACAAAATGCGGTAACGTATCGCTGACATTGCCTTCTCGCAGCTCGATATTTTCAAACCCTTTGCGGCTAAGTATCTGTTCGACCTGCTCACAGCTCAACCCCTCGCCTGCCTTGGCCACAAATGCCTCGACATACTCCAGATCAACGTCTAGTTCGACGCCTTTTACCGGAAATTCGCCAAACGTATCAAACCCAACAATCCGACGCGAGTGATTGTTTTCCAACAATTGGCGGAAGCTGGCCCAACGGATCAATGACCCCGCCTTGAACACCCCCATTTCAAACACATCCCCCGGCAAGTTCAGTATCAGCTGGTAAAGTTCATAATGGGCCAGAAACTTGTTAATCCGCGACGGATTGGTGAACCAATAATATCCGTTCTCCCAATCCCAAACACGATCACTGCCCAGTCCTTCAATTTCCATTATTCCATCACTCATACCAAACAACATCCATTCGCATTTACCGCCTATACGTCGCGCAAGGCCGTCCCATTTAGCAATGCAGTAAAACAGTGAATGGTACGTTAAAGACGACAGATATTCAGACAAAAACCTATCGCTTTAGGTAAAATTCTGGCATTCTTTTGTCGCGCGGTACCAGTGCGCAAAACAGGAGATCGACATGCCAATTGGTTCATCACAAATCGTCGAGATTCCGGACATGCAGATAATCTTGTCTGACGGCACTCGGCTGTCCGCACGGGTCTGGATGCCCGATGATGCGGCCCAAAATCCGGTGCCCGCGATCCTTGAGTTTTTGCCTTACCGCAAGCGCGATGGCACCGTCGCGCGGGACGCATTGACACACCCCTATTTTGCCAGCCATGGCTATGCCTGCCTGAGGGTCGATATGCGCGGCAACGGCGACAGCCAAGGCATCATGGAGGATGAATACACCGCTCAGGAATTGGCCGATGCGGTTGAGGTGATCAACTGGATCGCCGCCCAAAACTGGTGCGGCGGCACGGTCGGGATGATGGGGATCAGCTGGGGCGGATTTAACGCCCTGCAAGTGGCGGCGTTGCAGCCAGACCCGTTAAAAGCCATCATCACCCTGTGCTCCACCGCGGACCGGTTTGCCGACGACATCCACTATAAGGGCGGTTGTTTGTTGAATGAAAACCTCGGTTGGGGGGCGACCATGTTCAGCTACTCGTCTCGCGCGCCGGACCGTGCTTTGGTGGGCCCTAAATGGCGCGACATGTGGATGCAGCGCCTTGAAGCCAATCCGTTTTTGGCCAATCTGTGGTTGGGCCACCAACACCGCGATGCCTATTGGAAACACGGCAGCGTTTGTGAGGATTTCTCCGCCATAAAGGCTGCTACTTTGGCAGTTGGCGGTTGGGGCGACAGTTATAAAAACACGGTCCAAACACTGGTTGAAAACCTAAAGGCCCCCGTCAAAGGCATTATCGGGCCGTGGATTCACAAATACCCGCATTTTGCCATGCCCGAACCGCGGATCGGGTTCTTGCAAGAGGCGCTACGCTGGTGGGATAAATGGCTAAAAGGCATAGAAACAGGGGTCGAGGATGACCCCGATCTGCGGCTGTTCTTGATGCAATCCGAAACGCCAAAACCGTGGTACGAGACCCGCGCCGGCCACTGGATCGATCAGGATTTCCGCAACGCCCCCCATAAGGTGTTGCATCTGGGCGCGACAGGATTAACCGATGCCCCCAACCCATTCGAAATTGATATCAATTGCCTTGCCGACACCGGCAGGGACGCGGGCGAATATTGCGCGATCTGGGCCGGACCGGACCTACCTGGCGATCAGCAACGCGACGATGCGCAATCTATCTGCTTTGACAGCGATCTGCTGGCCGGTGACATCGCTATCGTCGGCGCGCCAAACATCACCCTGACCCTGATCAGTGATGCCCCTGTGGCCCAAATTGCCGTGCGCCTGAATGACGTGCATCCGGACGGCAAAGTCAGCCGCATCACCTACGGCGTGTTGAACCTGTGCCACCGTGACAGCGCCGAAACCCCTGCGCCGATGCCGGTTGGGACCCCCGTCACACTGACACTTAGTCTGGATCAAATCGCCTACCAGATTCCGGCGGGCCATCGCCTGCGGGTGTCGATCTCGAACGCCTATTGGCCGCTGATCTGGCCCGCCCCTACTCCAACCAACCTGACCTTGACGGCGGGGCATATCAGCCTGCCGCTGCAAAAGGACGGCGGCAAAGACCCCGACCGGTTTGAGCCCCCCGAGTCCGCTCCCCCGTGGGAATCGAAAGTCTTGCGCCAAGGCTCAAACTTGCGCGAGACCACCACGGACGCCAAAACCGGCCTCACCACCCTGCATATCGTTGATGATTTCGGCGATGTCGAGGATCTGGACCACGGGTTGATCACCGGCACCATTGCCCGCGAATGGTGGGACATACATCCGGATGATCCCCTGTCGGCCCGCGGCCGCACCCATTGGAGCGACCAAATGCTGCGCGGTGACTGGGTTTTACGCACCGAGACCACCACCGAAATGTGGTCAGACGCCACCAGTTTTCATCTAAAGGCCCATATCGAGGCCTATGAGGGTGAGGTGCTTGTCTATGAAGACGATATGCAACACAGTATTCAACGTAATCTGCTCTAGCATCACAACAAAGGGACGAACCCCATGTTACAACGCAAATCCACCCCGCTGATTGAAACCCGCCTGCGTGTCGTCACCTGGAATGTCTGGTGGCAATTCGGGCCGTGGAAAACCCGCGCGCCCGCCATTTTGCAGGCCCTGCGTGATCTGGATGCCGATGTGATTTGCCTACAGGAAATCTGGGGCGAAAACGGCACCAATTTCGCCGAGCAACTGGCGGGTGATCTGGGCTATCACCATGTTTACGCGCCCGGAGCCACCTTGAATGACGTGCGCATGGGCAACGCCATTCTGTCACGCTGGCCGATCGTGAACCATGAAATCATCGCGCTCTATGATCAAAAAAACGCCGAGGAAATGCGGGTGGCGATCCATGCCGAAGTGGACGGGCCGCGTGGCACAATTCCAGTGTTTTGCACCCATCTGAACTGGCAACAACACCATAGCCACATTCGCCAGCGCCAAGTGGCTGATTTGGTGCAATTCGTAGACAAAACCTGCCGTCAAAATCGGTCATGGAAATTCCCACCGGTGATTTGCGGCGATTTCAATTCCGACCCTCATTCCGAAGAAATCCGCATGATGACGGGGCAAACCACCTGTCCAGTGGATGATCTGGTGTTCCATGACGCATGGCATTTCGGGACAGATCGCGGGGTTGGCTATACATGGGATAACATCAACCCGAACGTCTCCCAAACTTACGAGCCGGATCGGCGCATTGACTATGTATTCGTCGGATGGGCACAACCGGATGGGTTTGGTCATGTGGCAGAGTGCCAAATCGTTGGCAACCAAATGGTGGATGACATCTGGCCCAGCGACCACTTTGGCTTACTGGCCGAACTGCGGTATTAGCGTGGCTTAGTTCCCCGCACTCTCCATTTTGCGGTGTTCCAGAACGCCTTCCAGCCAGCCGATTTTCATCTCGGGCACCGAGCTAAGCAGCAGGTCGGTATAGTCGTCAAACGGCGGGGCTAAAACCTGACTTTTCGGCCCATAGCGCACCAAGCGGCCCTGATACATCACCGCAATACTGTCGGCGATGGCCTTAACTGTGGCCAGATCATGGGTGATGAACAGATAGGCGACATCCTCGATTTTTTGTAAACGTAACAACAGCTTAAGGATACCATCCGCCACCAGTGGGTCCAGCGCACTGGTGACCTCGTCGCAGATAATCAGCTTGGGTTTGGCGGCCAGACAGCGCGCAATGCAAACCCGCTGTTTTTGGCCACCCGACAGCTCAGCGGGATAGCGGTCGATAAATTCGACGCCCATCTCAATCTCGTCCAACAGTTCAATCACGCGGGCGCGTTTTTCAGCGCCCTTCAGACCAAAGTAAAACTCCAGCGGACGGCCAATGATGGTGCCGACCGTCTGGCGTGGATTCATCGCGGTATCTGCCATTTGGTAAATCATCTGCAACTGGCGCAAATCGTCCTTGCTGCGATCCGCCAGCCGCTTTGTCAGCGTTTGCCCGTCAAATATGATCTCGCCCTCTGACGGCGGCAACAAGCCGGTGATCACCCGTGCCAATGTCGATTTTCCCGACCCGCTTTCGCCCACCACAGCCAGCGTTTGACCCGCGTGCACCTCAACCGTCACATCGTCCAACACTTTGATATTGTTACTATAGGCAGCCGAGATGTTGCGCACCTCCAGCATCGGGTTTTCCGTCGGCAACTTTTCCTCATGCTCGATCGAGCGCACAGATACAAGCGCCTTAGTATACTCCTCAGCAGGCGTCGTGATAATCGCCTCAGCGGTGTTGCGCTCAATCTTTTGACCGCCGCGAAGCACCAGAATTTCATCTGAAACCTGTGCAACAACGGCCAGATCATGGGTGATATACATCGCCGCAACGCCGGTGTTCTTGATCGCCTTTTTGATCGCCGCCAAAACGTCGATTTGCGTCGTTACATCCAGCGCTGTGGTTGGCTCATCAAAGATAATCAGATCAGGTTCAGGCACCAGCGCCATCACCGTCATGGCCCGCTGCAATTGCCCGCCTGAGACCTGATGCGGGAACCGACGGCCAAAGTTTTCGGGGTCCGGCAGACCCAATTCACCAAACAATCGCACGGCGCGAGCCTCGGCCTCGGCCTTGCCTGCCACCCCGTGTTCTATCGCGGATTCGATGATTTGCTCCATCAGGCGTTTGGCGGGGTTGAATGAGGCCGCCGCAGATTGCGACACATAGGTCACTTCCTTACCGCGCAGCTTGCGCAACCCGCCGATGCCGCCATTTAGAATTTCACGTCCGCCCAGCCAGACTTCGCCGCTCAGCTTGACACTGCCGCGCCCATAGCCCATCGCCGCAAGCCCAATGGTGGACTTGCCAGCCCCAGATTCACCGATCAAGCCCAGCACTTTGCCTTTTTCCAGCGTCAGCGAGATATCCTCGACGATCACCAGATTTTGCGCTGCCTCTCCGGGCGGGTAAATCGTGGCCTCAATCCGCAGATTTTTAATGTCGAGAAAATGATCATCCATGTCTTTAGCCACCGCGCCCACCTTTCAAATCCGAGGTGCGATTCAGCACCCAGTCCGCCACCAGATTGACCGATATCGCCAGCACAGAAATCGCCGCCGCCGGATAAAGGGCCGCGTTGATGCCAAACACAATGCCCTCTTTGTTTTCCTTCACCATGCCGCCCCAATCAGAGGCCGGCGGTTGCACACCAAGGCCAAGGAACGACAGGGTCGACAGGAACAACACCGCGAAAATAAACCGCAAACCCAATTCGGCCACCAGAGGTGACAGGGCGTTTGGCAGAATTTCACGAAAGATCACCCACATCCGGCCTTCGCCGCGCAACTTGGCGGATTCAACGAAATCCATCACGTTGATATCCACCGCCACGGCCCGCGACAGACGGTAAACGCGGGTGGAGTCCAACAGGCCCATCACCAGTATCAACACCGGTAACGTCACCGGCATCACCGACAACACCACCAGCGCGAAAATCAACGTGGGGATCGACATAAGCAGATCTACCAGACGCGACATCACTTGGTCCACCCAACCGCCAATAACAGCGGCGGTAAAGCCCAGAAACGAGCCAAGCGTGAACGACAGGATCGTCGCCAGTGTGGCGATGATAATGGTGGTACGCCCGCCGTAAATCATCCGCGTCAACAGATCACGGCCAATGTTGTCGGTGCCCAGCAAATGCTCAGCACTGCGCGGCTCCCACACGCCGCCCACAACCTCGGCCATGCCGTAAGGGGCGATCCATGGGGCAAACAGCGCCATCAGGAAAAAGCTGGCCGTCATGACGAGGCCAATGAGGGCTGAAATCGGTATTCTCATTTTGGATGCCTCAGCCTTGGGTTGCTGACAATCGCAACAACGTCGGCAATCAAGTTAAGGATGACATAGACTGCCGCAAAGATCAGACCACAAGCCTGCACCACCGGCACATCGCGTTTGGCCACATGATCGACTAGATATTGACCCATGCCGGGGTAAACAAAGATCACTTCGACCACCACAACACCGACCACCAGATAGGCCAGATTGATCATCACCACATTAACGATTGGGGAAATCGCGTTGGGAAACGCATGGCGAAAAATTACGTTAAAGGCGCTCAGCCCCTTTAGTTCAGCCGTTTCAATATAGGCCGACTGCATCACATTCAGGATCGCAGCCCGCGTCATGCGCATCATATGCGCCAACACCACCAGCGTCAGCACCGTCACCGGCAACGCAATGGCGTTTAGTTTCTCCAGCAGGCTCATGCTGTCGTAAACCGTCGCCACAGACGGAAACCAGCGCAATTTAACCGCGAAGAAAAAGATCAGCACATAACCGATGAAAAATTCCGGCAGCGAAATTGAGGCCAGCGTCAACCCCGAAATCAGCTTGTCAGGCCAACGGTTGCGATACCGCACCGCCATCAGGCCCAAAAGGATCGCCAGTGGGACCGCCACAACGGCCGCCCAGAACGCCAAAAACAGGGTATTGCCCAGACGCTTGCCGATCTGTTCGGTAATATCCTGCCCGTTTGAAAGCGCCGTGCCCAGATCGCCCTGCACCACGCCGCCAAGCCAGCTCAGATACCGCACATAGGCCGGGTCATTCAGGCCCAGTTCTTCGCGCAAGTTGGCAAGCGCCGTGGGTGTCGCCGATTGGCCCAGAATGCTTTGGGCCACGTCACCTGGCAGAATTTGGGTTCCGACAAAAATCAATATCGAAACCGCCAGCAATAATAGTAGGCCCAGCGCAATGCGCTGAGCCAGAAGTGTCCAGATTGAATTCATGACCTATCTTACGCCTTGACCCAACATTTGGTCAGGGCTTTGTCATTCATCATGCCGCTGTTTGGATCAGCGAACCAACCACCAACTGAATCCACCGTTGCGTCGATAAAGTCGTTGAACATTGGCAAAATCAAGCCGCCCTCGTCGCGCACCATAACGGCAGCATCACGGTACATGGCTTTGCGTTTGGCTTGATCCAACTCGGCCCGCGCACCGATGATAATTTTGTCAAAATCTTCGCGAATGAACTTGGTGTCATTCCAGTCAGCGGTCGACAAATAGGCGGTCGAATACATTTGGTCCTGCACCGGACGGCCACCCCAATAGGATGTGCTGAACGGCTGCTTGTTCCAGACCTCGGACCAATATCCATCACCTGGCTCGCGCTTGACCTCAATATCAATGCCCGCCGCTTTGGCGCTTTGCTGATACAATTGTGCCGCATCCACAGCCCCCGGAAAGGCAACATCAGATGTGCGCAACAAAACCGAGCCATCATGACCGGATTTCTTAAAGTGGAACGCGGCCTTGTCAGGATCATATGTGCGCTGCTCTATGTCATCGGAAAACAGCGGATAAGACGCATTGATCGGGAAATCATTGCCGACCGAGCCATAGCCTTGCAGGATTTTATCAACCATTTCCTGACGGTTCATCGCATATTTCAGTGCCAGCATCAGATCAACATTGTTAAACGGTGCGGTGTTCACATGCGCGATAAACACATAGTGACCACGGCCCGCGACGTTTTGAACCGTTACACCGGGAATACGTTTCACCAGTTCAACCACTTTTGGTTCAATCCGGTTGACCATCTGCACTTGACCCGATTGCAACGCCGCCAAACGGGCGGTGGGGTCATTGATCACGACCACTTCGACCGTATCGGCATGAGCGCGGTTTTCCGCATCCCAATAATTGGCAAACCGCTCGCCAACATGTCGTACACCAGGTTGATTTTCAACGATTTTATAGGGGCCAGTACCGATACCGGCGTCCACGCCATCCTTGCCACCATTGGGCTGGATCGACAGGTGATAGTCGGCCATCAGGAAGGGAAGGTCGGCGTTGGCCTCGGACAGCGTTATTTCCAAATTCGCACCGTCAATGGCCATGCTTTCTATGCCTTGAACAATGCCCAAAGCACCGGATTTTGAGTTTTCGTCCGAATGGCGCTCGATGGTGGCTTTAACGTCATCAGGCGTCAGGGTTTTGCCGTTGTGAAATTCCACATCCTGACGAATTTTGAAGGTCCAGACCTTGGCATCTGGCGACGCATCAACGCTTTCGGCCAAATTCATCTGCACATTGCCCTCTGGCGAAACTTCAACCAATGTGTCCGACCATGTACGGCCAAAATTCAGTGGCACATCCGAGGCCCAAGTCGCCGGATCCAGACTGTTGGTGCTTTCGCCGCCTTGCAGCCCTGCCTTTAGCGTGCCGCCCTTAACGGGGCTGGCGTGCGCGTCCGCATGCGCCATGATTCCGGTGGCCATAGACGCCGACACACCCAATGCCGCAGCGCGCCCCATAAAGGCACGACGGTCCATTTTACCACTGGCAACTTTCTTGCTGAAATACTCGAGTTCCTTAGACATTATTTATTCTCTCCCTAGGTTTTTTATCCGGCCAATGACCTGATTCTTGCTAATACGTTACTTGGTAAATCCTATTTGTAACAACATGTTTGTCGATTTTTTCCGAGCGTGACCGCTGAGCGGGCCAATCCGTCGCTAGATGTTACACTTGTTTGCTTTGACTGATTCCGTCTACGAAAACCCCCGATTTCATCGAGACATTTGCCCGTATTTCTCGCGGTGACGCGCCAAATTCTTCGCGAAAGGCGCGGGTCATCGCACTCGGGTCCCGATACCCGCAGCGAATAGCAATCTCGACAACTGGTAAGCTGGTCTGCTCAACAAACCTGTGGGCCGCCAACAGACGCATCCGCCGATATACCTTTTGCGGCCCCGCCCCCAACTCGGCCAAAAACAAACGCTCCAGTTTGCGCTGGCTGATCTCCAGTACCCCCGCAATTTCCTCCATGCGCAGCGGCTCTTCAACGTTTTGGCGCATGATCGCCATGGCCGCCGTGACCTGCCCGGCTTTATCTCCTGAACCCGCCGTCTGCGGCTTGCTTTCGGTCTCGCCATGCATGAACAGCGACGCGACCTCCATGCGCAGCGCCTCGCCGTGGGTGTCGCCAATCATCCGCAAAACCAATTCGAACGCCGTCATCGCCCCACCGCAGGACCAACGATCACGGTCCATCACGACCCGCGCTCGTGTCACCGTCACTTCGGGAAACGCCTCTTGGAAACTATCGACTTCATCCCAATGGATCGCCGCCTGATACCCGTCCAGCAACCCCGCCGCTGCCAACAGCCAACTGCCCATATCCAGCCCCGCCAGCACGTCGTAGCGTGATGCTGCCCCGCGCAAGGCCCGCAACACCGCAGGCGTCAAATATTCTTGATGCTCATAACTCGGGATCAAAAACAAAACATCCCCGTTTCCCGATTGCGACAACGCCATTTCCGCTGCCACTGGCAACCCGCTAGAGGACCGTACCGAGGCACCATCGTGGCTCATAAAAGACCACTCATACACGTTACGCCCCAGCAACATATTGGCGGCGCGCAATGGCTCGACCGTATTTGCAAGGCAATGGTTCGAGAACCGATCGAACAGCAAAATGCCGATCCTTTGCGGTTTAACCGATGATTTGTGCCAACTTCGCATGATTTATATACAATGCTGCATGGTTGCAAAAATCAACTCCCTTAATCTTTTAGTTCAAGAAACACTTTTCAAGAGGTCCGCGATGCCCCTGCAAATGAACCAAGACGTATTCATCACCTGTGCCGTAACCGGATCGGGCAGCTCCCAAGACCGCAGCCCGCATGTGCCCCGCTCACCTCAACAGATCGCCGACAGCGCCATCGCCGCCGCCCGTGCAGGTGCCGCCGTGGTACATTGCCATGTGCGCGATCCTGAAACTGGCGTGCCGTCGCGTGATCCCAAGCTCTACCGCGAACTCACCGATCTGATCCGCGCCTCCGAGGTAGACGTGGTGCTGAACCTGACAGCCGGCATGGGCGGCGACATGGTGTTTGGTGGCGCTGAAACCCCGCTGCCACTTGTTGATGGCACCGACATGATCGGAGCCAGCGAGCGCGTCATTCACATTGACGAATGCCGCCCCGAAATCTGCACGCTGGATTGCGGCACGATGAATTTCGCCGAGGCCGATTACGTGATGACCAACACGCCTGGCATGTTGGCCGCGATGGGCCGGATGATGACCAGCTACGGCGTCAAACCCGAAATCGAAGCCTTCGACACCGGTCATTTGTGGCTCGCCAAACAACTGGTGGCTGACGGGGTGCTGGATTCCCCCGCGCTGGTGCAGCTGTGCATGGGGGTTCCATGGGGCGCGCCCGATGATCTAAACACCTTTATGGCGATGGTTAACAATGTGCCCTCCGACTGGAACTGGTCCGCCTTTTCCATTGGTCGCAATGAAATGGCCTATGTCGCGGCGGCTGTTTTGGCTGGTGGCAATGTGCGCGTTGGACTTGAGGACAACCTGTGGCTCTCCAAAGGCGAGCTGGCCACCAACGAGGCCTTGGTCGCCCGCGCCCGCGTCATCATCGAGGCCATGGGGGCCCGCATAATGGGTCCAGCCGAAGTGCGTGAAAAGCTCGGCCTGACCAAACAAGCGCCTCTGGGTTAGGCCATGCATTTTGGGCTAACCAACGAGCAAGACATGATCGTCTCGACTGTGCGCAGTTTTGTCGAGAACGAGATTTACCCACATGAGGACGCAGTCGAGCGCAACGGCGAAGTCCCCGCCGAGATATCTGCCGCAATCAAACAAAAAACCATCGACCTGGGGTTTTACGCCTGTAATTTCCCCGAAAGCGTTGGCGGGGCTGGCCTGTCCCACGTTGAATTCGCGCTGGTTGAACGCGAGCTTGGCCGTGGGTCGATGGCGCTGAATCACTTCTTTGGTCGGCCACAAAATATCCTGATGGCCTGTCAGGGGGACCAGATCGAACGCTATCTGCTGCCCGCCGTGCGTGGTGAGCGCATGGACGCACTGGCGATGACCGAACCCTCCGCCGGATCAGACGTGCGCGGTATGAAATGCGCGGCCGTGCGCGATGGTGGGGACTGGGTGCTGAATGGTACCAAACATTTCATCTCAGGCGCAGAACACGCCGATTTTGTCATCGTTTTTGTTGCCACCGGCGAGGACAACACCCCGCGCGGCCCCAAAAAACGCATCACCACCTTTTTGGTGGATCGCGGCACGCCGGGGTTTACCATCCGCGATGGCTATAGGTCCGTCAGCCACCGCGGCTACAAAAACATGATCCTCGAATTTGACGATTGCCGCCTGCCCGACGCCCAAGTGCTGGGCGAGGTTGATGGCGGCTTTGCGGTAATGAACGAATGGCTCTACGCCACCCGCATCACGGTCGCGACAATGGCGGTGGGGCGCGCGCGCCGCTGTTTTGATCTGGCTCTGAATTTTGCCGCCGAGCGCGAACAATTTGGCCAGCCCATTGGCAAATTCCAAGGCATCAGCTTTCAGATCGCCGATATGATCACCGAAATTGATGCCGCCGACTGGCTGACGCTGGCCGCCGCTTGGCGTCTTGACCAAGGCCTGCCCGCCAACCGTGAAATCGCCAGCGCCAAACTTTATGCCAGCGAAATGCTGGCCCGTGTCACGGACACCAGCTTGCAAATTTTTGGCGGTATGGGATTGATGGACGATTTCCCGATTGAGCGCTTCTGGCGCGACGCACGGGTCGAACGGATTTGGGACGGCACCTCTGAAATCCAGCGCCACATCATCAGCCGCGATCTGCTCCGCCCACTGGGAGCATAAGAGTAGATGCCTGCGGCGCGGATATTTGTGAAAAGAAGAAAGGCGGTGCAGCCCTTCACCCCAACGTGCAGAATGAAGGGCCTTCTCCTTTTACGGCCATCGGCGTCCCCGCCTGTACCGCCTCTCAACATAAAAACAATTTTATTAAAATTTGGTTTCTTCTTTTCACAAATATCCCCGCCGGAGGCATCCGCCCTCACCAAGCCCACCGGAGGCACCCCATGAAGCGCGACCTAACCAGACTTCTGCGCCCCAAATCCATTGCCGTCATCGGCGGTGGTGCCTGGTGCGAAAACGTCATCAAACAAGCGCAAAAATTCGCCTTTGACAGCACAATCTGGCCCGTGCACCCAAACAAAACCAGCATCGCTGACCTGCCCGCATTTGCCAGCATCGAGAACCTGCCCGCCGCCCCCGACGCGGTGTTCATTGGCATCAACAGCCGCGCTACAATTGAAGCCGTCAAAGCGCTCTCAACCTCAGGCGCAGGCGGTGCGGTTTGTTTTGCATCAGGTTTTCAAGAAGCCATTGGCGAGATCGTCGAAGGGGCCGATTTGCAAGCCCAGCTCTTGGCCGCCGCAGGTGATATGCCGATCATCGGTCCCAATTGCTATGGTTTTATCAACGCCCTTGATGGCGCGTTATTGTGGCCAGATCAGCACGGCGTCACCCGGACCGACAGCGGCGTAGCGATCATCACCCAATCCTCAAACATCGCCATCAACATCACCATGCAGCGCCGCGCATTACCACTGGCCTATGTGGTGACGGCAGGCAATCAGGCGCAGATCGGGCTGGCTGGGATCGGTGCCAGCCTGCTGGAGGACCCCCGCGTCACCGCCTTGGGTCTGCACATTGAAGGCGTCGGCGACATCCGCGCGCTTGAAGCTCTGAAACAGCAGGCCGAAAAGCTTGGCAAAACTGTCATCGCGCTCAAGGTCGGCACCTCGGACCAAGCGCGCGTCGCCACTATTTCCCACACAGCATCTTTGGCCGGCAGCGATGCTGGCGCACGCGCCCTGTTGCGTCGCCTTGGCATCCCGCAGGTCGACACATTGCCCGAATTCGTTGAAGCCCTGAAACTGCTGCACATCACCGGTCCGCTGAAAACAAACCGGATCGCCTCGATGTCTTGTTCCGGTGGCGAAGCCAGCCTGATGGCCGATCTTGCCCTGACCTCTGGCGTTACTTTTCCGCCTCTGAACGACACCCAGCAAGAAAACCTGCGCGCCGCTTTGGGGCCAAAGGTTAAACTGGCCAACCCGTTAGATTACCACACTTACATCTGGGCGGACACGCAAGCGATGATCAAAGCCTTTAGTGCGATGATGGATCCCAATCTTGGACTGGGCATTCTAGTGTCAGACTTCCCCCGCGCCGATTTTTGCGACGCTTCCGACTGGGATTGCGTAATCAACGCAATCACTGAAACCAAACAGCGCTGTGCCCAACCCATGGCGATCGCGGCCTCGCTGCCCGAAAACATGCCAGAATCCGTCGCCCAACACTTGAAACAAGCAGGCATCGTCCCCCTGTGCGGTCTGGCCGAAGCGTTGACGGCGGCCCGCGTCGGAGCCGAATGCGGTCGCAGCAATGCAGCCCTTGCACCAATCCTGTTGCCCCGCCCGCCTCGAAATGCGAGCCCCCTCACCGAAGCACAGGCCAAAACCGCGCTTGCCAAACACGGGCTGACCATTCCGCGCGCGCAAACCTCCAACCAAAATGACCTCGCCACAGTCGCCAACACAATTGGCTATCCGCTGGTGCTAAAAGGCCAAGGTCTGGCCCATAAAACCGAAGCCGGTGCGGTGGCGCTCAACCTGACCGACGCCAGCCAAGTGACCATAGCCGCCGCCGCCATGCCCTGCGACAGCTTCTTGCTGGAACAGATGATCACGGGGGCTGTCTGCGAGTTGCTGATTGGCGTGGTGCTGGATCCGGCCCATGGTTATGTGTTGACCATCGGCGCGGGTGGCATCTTGACCGAATTGCTTCAGGACAGCACCTCATTGCTGATCCCTGCCGCCCCGAACCAAATAAAGACCGCCCTCAACAGCTTGAAAAGTGCCAAACTGCTGCATGGCTATCGCGGTGCCCCTGCCGCCAATATCGACGCTATTGTTGACGCGGTGAACGCGGTGCAGGACTATGTGATCCAAAACCACGGCACCATTGCCGAAGTCGAAGTGAACCCGCTCTTGTGCCTGCCTGAGCGCGCAATCGCGGCCGACGCCCTGATCCTGATAGGAGAAATTGATGACTGATACGCCGATCAAAACCCGCATCATTGGTAAAGTTTTGGAAATCACGTTGGACCGCCCCAAAGCCAATGCCATTGATCTGGCCACCAGCCGCATCATGGGCCAAGTGTTCAAAGATTTCCGCGATGACCCTGACTTGCGCGTCGCCATCCTGACGGGGGCCGGCGACAAGTTCTTTTGCCCCGGTTGGGATCTAAAGGCCGCCGCCGGTGGCGACGCGGTTGATGGCGATTACGGCATCGGCGGCTTTGGCGGCTTGCAAGAATTACCGGATATGAACAAGGTGGTGATTGCCGCCGTAAACGGCATCGCTTGCGGTGGTGGGTTGGAACTCGCTCTGTCATGCGACCTGATCCTTGCAGCGGATCACGCCAGTTTTGCGCTGCCCGAAATCCGCTCCGGCACCATCGCGGACGCGGCATCGTTAAAACTGCCCAAACGCATTCCCTATCATGTGGCGATGGACATGTTGCTGACCGGGCGTTGGTTAGACGTTGAGGAAGCACATAAATGGGGCTTTGTGAACCATATCCACCCCGCCGCCACCCTGATGGATCAGGCCCATGCGTTGGCCGCTGATTTGGCCGACGGGCCCCCTTTGGTGCAGGCCGCCATCAAAGAAGTGGTGCGCGAAGCCGAAAACATGAAATTCCAAGACGCGCTTGATAAGATCGCCGGCAGCGAATTCGAGACGGTCAAAACGCTCTATTCATCGGACGATCAACTGGAAGGTGCCCGTGCCTTTGCCGAGAAACGCGATCCCATTTGGAAAGGGAAATAGGACCACTTACTCAGCCGGAATACCCCGTAATTTATTGTTATAAATATGTTTATTCTTTCAGCGTCGTTTCCACTATTCCGGAATAGTAGTTCTATTTTCCAAACGCAAAACCACCCCTTATTCGGCACAGCAGTTATTGCCGAGATCACGGGTCTACGTGCAACCCAAATCCGCTATAGTTTGCGAAACGTCATGTAATGCGGCACACGATCCTCACGCAGCGCCTTTTGCTCATAGCGCGTGGAAATCCAATCACTCCACGGCTTGCGCCAATCCTCTGGCCCCTCGGCCAGCCACTCAAAATCGTTCCGCGCCGTCATCTGCTCCATGGTCTGGCGCACATAATCCGGAATGTCGGTAGCCACACGAAAAATCGCACCTTTTGCCAGTACCCGCGCTAACGGATCCAGATGCTCGGGCGTCACGAACCGTCGACGGTGGTGCCGCGCCTTGGGCCATGGATCAGGATAGAGCAAAAATGCGCGACCAATTGATCCATCCGGCAACACTTCAAACATATCGCGCACATCATTGGGGTAAACGGCCACATTGCTCACCTTTGCTTTGCGGATTTTACCCAGCAACATCGCAACCCCGTTGATATAGGGCTCGCACCCTATAATACCAACATCGGGATTGAGGGCGGCCTGATGCACCATATGTTCGCCGCCACCAAAGCCGATTTCCAGCCACACAGGTTTGCCACCAAACAACGCCGCCAAATCCAGTGGGTCGCGGTCAGGATTTTCATCCCAGCTTACCAATCCTGGCGAAAGGGAAGCTAGATCCTCATTAAGATAGCCCTTTTGGCTGTCACGCAGCCCCTTGCCTTTTAGGCGGCCATAAAAATTGCGGCGCGGGCGGGTTTTCTCGGTCATGTGTCAGTTTTCCAAAAATAAAGGGCGGGCAATCTGCCCACCCTCTTGTTCATAGATAAGGCGTTCGGGATTCCCAGCCTTATACAGCTTTTTTCAAAGCCTCAACCAGATCGGTTTTTTCCCAGCTGAAACCACCATCGGCCTCAGGCGGGCGACCAAAGTGGCCATAGGCCGCCGTGCGTTCATAAATCGGACGGTTCATGCCCAGCTTGGTGCGAATACCTTGCGGGGTCAGGTCAATCACCTGATTAATGGCTTTCTCGATCACAGAGTCATGCACTTCGCCCGTGCCGAATGTATCGCAATAGATCGATAATGGCCGTGCAATCCCGATCGCATAAGACAACTGGATCGAGCAGCGTTTGGCCATGCCCGACGCCACCACATTTTTCGCCAGATAGCGGGCGATATAGGCGGCCGAGCGGTCAACCTTGGTTGGGTCTTTGCCGGAAAAAGCACCACCACCATGCGGCGCGGCCCCGCCGTATGTATCAACGATGATCTTGCGCCCCGTCAGACCTGCGTCGCCATCAGGGCCACCAATCACGAAGGTGCCGGTCGGGTTAACCCACCATTTGGTGGCCTCGGTGACCCACGCGTCGGGCAAAACGTCTTTGATATAAGGCTCCACGATAGCGCGAATGTCATCTGATGTCTGGGTTTCGTCAGAATGCTGGGTCGACAACACGATCGATGTCACCTCAACAGGTTTGCCATCTTCATAGCGCAGCGAAATTTGCGATTTGGCATCTGGGCGTAATGTGGGCTCAGTGCCGTCTTTGCGCACCTCGGCCAGACGGCGCAAAATAGCATGGGAATACTGGATCGGGGCTGGCATCAGCTCTGGTGTTTCGTCAACCGCATAACCAAACATGATGCCCTGATCACCCGCGCCCTCATCCTTGTCAGCACCTGCATCTACACCCTGTGCGATATGCGCGGATTGAGCGTGCAACAGGTTGGTCACCTCAACGGTGTTCCAGTGAAACTGCTCTTGCTCATAACCAATGTCTTTGATGCAATCACGGGCGATCTGATCGACCTTGCCCAAATACTCATCCAGTTTGGATTTATCTGACAGGCCAACTTCGCCGCCAATGACAACGCGGTTGGTGGTGGCGAATGTTTCGCAGGCCACACGCGCTTCGGGTTCCTCGGCCAAAAAGGCATCCAGCACAGCGTCCGAAATACGGTCGCACAGTTTATCGGGATGCCCCTCTGAAACGGATTCAGAGGTGAAGGTGAAATTCTTACGAGTCATGAATAGTGCTCCAGTTAAGTAAGATTGCCGCGTCAGGAAGCCGTTGTGGCAATACGATTCCTCTCCGATACGCCGCTAACCCTATGTGGTCAACTGTTATCCCTGCGTCTTTTTAGCAATAGCGCTGCACCGCTGATCATCAGCAACAGTAGGATCGGCAAATCGCCGCTGCGGGCATAAATGGTTGCGGGTAAGGCTGGCGGCAATTCAACATCCAAAAACCCTGCCTCCCCCAGCGGTAGATGCGCTGTGATCTGCCCACGCCCGTCAATCATCGCCGAAATGCCGGTATTGGCGGCCCGCACCATCGGTAGGCCCTGCTCGATGGCGCGAAACCGGGCTTGGGCCAGATGTTGTTGCGGGCCGGTGTACTGGCCGAACCACGCATCATTGGTGATATGCAGTAACCAGTCGGCACGCGTTGCCACGCCGCCAATCTCATGCGGGAATATCGCCTCATAGCAAATCAGCGGCAGCGCATGACCCAGCCCCGCGATTTCAATCAACCGCAAGCCCGCCCCCGTACCAAATCCGTATCCTTCATTGGCCGCCAGCCCCTTTAGGCTGAGGGCCGAGGCCAGCGCACCTCCGGGCATATATTCACCAAACGGCACCAGATGGCTTTTGTCATAGACGTCCTGAATGCTCCCATCCGCACCCAGCACGGCCAAAGCATTGTAATACTGGCTGTCGTCACGCCGCTGAACACCCAGCACCACAGGCACATCGCCCGCAGCCTTTGAGATCATGTCATAGGCCCCTTGCCCCGTGCCCAACAGATAGGGCACCGAGGTTTCCGGCCAGATCATCACATCGGGTACAGCCGCTTTGGCAGGGGTCGCCGTAAATCCGAGACTACGGTTGAAAAACACAGGGATCATCTCGGGATCCCATTTCAGGTGTTGCGGCGCATTGGGCTGGATCAGGCGCACCATAGGGCGCGGCGGGGTGGCCTCGCCGATGGACGGGTGCCCCTGACTGAGCGCGGCTTGGGCCAAGCCAAACCCGATCATCGCAACGAAAGGTAAGACCACCAATGGCACCAGTATCAGTCGCTTTTGATGGCGCAGCGCCTCCGTCAGCGCCCAAACGCCACCCAAGGTCAGCAGCGTCAATCCGTGCGGGCCAATGCTGGCCGCCAATTGATCCAACCCCGCATCCAGCCAGATGTAGCCCAGCAATCCCCAAGGGAAGCCCGTCAAAACATAGGTGCGGGTCACTTCGGCAATGGTCCAGAAAACCACCAGTGCGACGGTCCTGCCCTGCCACCGTGCCAGGCCAAAGGCGGCCCCCCAAAACAGGGCCATGCCAGCCGCCATGCCGATCAGCGCAAAAGGTGCCATCCAGCCGTGTCGTGCGATGTCCACTAAAAATGGCTCGACAATCCAGCTCAGAACCAGCCCGAAATAGCCAAGCCCAAAGGCCCAGCCGATCCATGCCGCCTGCCGTGGTGTGTGGGCAGCGCGAAACAGGACAAACCCTGCCGCCAGTCCTAACAAGCCTAACCAAACAATGGAAAACGGCGCTTGCGCCAGACCCGTTACCGCCCCGCCCAGAACGCCCGACAGCATTTTGCGCCGCAAAGACCACGCAGCAACGTCAGTCACCCGTAACCTCCGGCAGGCGTACCCGCAGCCGTTTGATCCGACGCAGGTCAGCCTCGACGATCTCGAACTCGGGGCCCTTTGGATGCACCACAACCTCGCCGCGCGCGGGCACGTTCCCCGACAACAAGAACACCAATCCCCCTAGGGTCTCGATATCCTCGTCTTCATGCGCATCCGCCAACTTGCGGCCAATCTCGGCCTCGAATTCATCCAGCGGCGTGCGGGCCAGTGCCAGATAACAACCTGGCCCCTCTTTAACCCAGAATTGATCGTCTTCCAGATCATGTTCATCCTCGATCTCGCCGATCACCTGCTCGACCAGATCCTCCAGCGTGACCAAACCGTCAACACCGCCGTATTCGTCAATCACCAGCGCCATGTGGATACGCTCGGTCTGCATCTTTTGCAGCAAGACCCCAATGGGCATGGACGGCGGCGCAAACAACAACGGGCGCACCAGTTTTTTCAGGTTAAACCGCCCGCCGTTGCTGCTGAACCCGTGTTTCAGCGCGAAATCTTTCAAGTGGACCAGCCCGATGGGCGTATCCAGCGTGTCGGTATAAACCGGTATCCGCGTCAGACCGCTTTTGCGAAACAAGTCGACCAGATCATCTTTCTTAATGTCGTCGGGTACTGCAATAATCTCGGCTTTTGGAACGGCAACATCTTCCAGGGACATCCGGCGCAAATTCAGCATACCACGCACATCGCCAGCGGGGGCCGCCGTATAAGGCGCATCCGTTGTGGTCTCTTCATCGGTGTCTGTGGGGCTTAGTGCACCAATAATGCGACCCCAAAAGCCGCGCTGTGCACTTATCTCTCCATCCCGCGCGCTTTGCGCCGCGTCACTGGAACCGTCTGTCGTGTCGCCCATTATCCCTTTCCAAATTTGCCAAGCGTTTTACGCTTACCCTCTATATGGGTCCGATATACCCAATTTGCCAAGCACTTCACCCTCTAATGTCTCCATTATAGCGGCATCTTGATCAGATATGTGATCATAACCCAACAAATGTAACACCCCATGGATTAATAAATGTGTCACATGCTCGGCCACGGGCTTGTTTGCACGCAACGCTTCGGTGGCACAAGTGTCAAAGGAAATGGCAATGTCCCCCAGCTCCTCGGGCATCCCCTCTGGATCATAGCTGGGTTTTTTCGGATGTCGCCCCGAACGCGCCCGGTCTAAGCTCGGCCATGACAACACGTTTGTCGGCACAGGTTTGCCGCGAAACTCCGCGTTCAAATCGGCAATGTGCGCGTCATCACAAGCCAACAGACTGACTTCGAAAAACTGTGGATCGATATCCAGATGACGCAGAGTCGCCGCAACGGCACGCTCAGCCAAAGCGTCTATGTCCAGCACCTCCCAGCGCTGATCTTCAACGTTCACCGCAGCAAAATCAGCCTTCATCGGCGTCATACGCCTCGATGATTTTGGCAACCAGCGGATGGCGCACCACGTCCTTGGCGGTGAAATAGTTGAAGGCGATTTTATCAATGTCCTTCAACAGGCGTTCCGCATCGCGCAAACCACTGGTCACCCCGCGCTGCAAATCAATCTGGGTGCGATCGCCAGTGATCACCATCCGGCTGCCCTTGCCCAGACGGGTCAGGAACATCTTCATCTGCATGCTGGTGGCGTTTTGCGCTTCGTCCAGCACCACAAAGGCATTGGCCAACGTGCGCCCGCGCATAAACGCCAAAGGGGCAATCTCGATTTTTTTATCCTCGATCAGTTTGCTCACCTGTTTGGCCGGCAAAAAGTCGTTCAGCGCATCGTAAAGCGGCTGCATAAACGGATCGACCTTGTCCTTCATATCGCCAGGCAAAAAACCCAGCCGCTCGCCCGCTTCAACAGCAGGGCGTGACAGGATAATTTTATCAACCTTGCCCTCGATCAGCATATTGACCCCGACCGCCACCGCCAAATAGGTCTTGCCGGTGCCCGCAGGCCCAATGCCAAAGCCAAGTTCGTTTTCAAACAGTGATTTCACATACGCCTTTTGCGCCTCGGTGCGCGGTTCAACCATCTTCTTGCGGGTCTTGATCTCGACACGGCCGCCCTTGAACATCTCAAGTTGATCAATGCTCTCGGGGGTATCGGCATCGCCAAACAGGGTCTCGTCACCGCCCATAACGATTTCAGTGTCGATGTCGCCCAGCTCAACCTCGCGGCCTGCCTCTAAACGCAGATAGAGCGCACGTAAAACGCGGGCGGCCTCGGCACAATCATCGGCATCGCCGCTTAGTGACAACTGGTTGCCACGGCGCGATATCTGGATGCTGAATTTATCCTCGATATGGGCCAGATTGCGATCAAACGCACCGCATAAATCAATCAACAAACGGTTGTCCGGAAATTCCAGCGGCTCCTCGAACGGGGCAACTGGTGGGGTCAAAGCGCCTATGGCCAATCAATTCTCCTGTTTTGCAGTATGGTTTGATCGTGCCAAATCATTTTGGAACATTCAAGCGACGATCACCGCCAACGGGCGAAAAACCGATGCACAGTTGCCAAAAAGGGAAAAGGCCACCAGCAATGCCAGCGGCCTTCATCCGAATTAAAAATCTTGGTCTTCTAGATCGGGTCTGATCCACGTTTGAAGTCCCCAACAACCGTACCTGGGGCTGCTCTTCCTGAGCAAACCGGTTTACCATATTTGTCCAGACGGTTCATCCAGTAGCCTTCAACTCCGTCATCGATCAACCACGTATCACAACCGTCCGGATTTACCAGAATGCCGGCTTGCATTTGGCTAATAGGCTTGCTGTCAAAGCCGCGATCCATCGTTTTATCCACTTTATGTCCGTAGCCACATGCCGACAGTGACCCAACAGCCATAACAAGCGCTATGCTTTTGATAATTTTCATCTTCATCCCCTAATTACTTGAAACACAAAATTTCGACACGACGGTTTTTTGCCATGCCGGCGGCGCTTGCGTTTGAGGCAGCGGGCTTTCTTTCGCCATACCCACGCACATCGATAATCCGCGCACCAATTGAGTTTCCTATAGCCGCGACTGATTTGGCCCGATTGTAGGACAAACGCATATTGTATTCATCCGAAGCTCGACTGTCTGTGTGGCCAACAATCGTATATGCAAATGCGTTTGCTGACTGGAAAAAAGACCGCAATCTGTTTTTCCCAGCTGCGCTGACGCGATAGCTGTCAGTTGCAAACAACTGATCCGTATTCATCACGCCACAAACATTCACATCATGACAAACAGGAAGCCCCTCCCGCGTAAGACGGTTCGTACCATAACCCTCTACGCCATCATCCATAACCCAGTGCTCACACCCGTCAGGATCAAGCCAAACGCCAGGGTGATATTTTTCCCCGCTTGATGTTACCGATTGAGCCGATGCAACATTGCCCGACACTGCCAATGCCAATATCGCGGCAGAGACACCCGTCAGTGATGTGCGTATCACTTTCGAAATAATTTTGCCCACAGTTTTTCCCCTAACAATTAATTTGTTCGTCCCGAGATGTACAGTTAACAGCCAATACCACTCACCCCATGGTATGGGCATTACTCTACGGCACACTATCAAGCATTTTTCTGTTAGGGAACAATTATTCTTGCGGTTTGTTTGCATATCCGAAACAGTCTGACACCACGGGATGGATTAGCCCCGAAACCCGGCATTTCCGCCGCATTTTGGTCGGGGTTTTCAGAAAATTTTTCAAGATATGTTATGTATGAATCAGTTCTCCACCCAGCGAATTGGTCTCGCTCCGGATGATTCCGACCGTACAAATGTCGCCGATATTCAGCTTGGAACCGTCTTTGGGTTCAGATACGTGAACCGCATGTAAATGCTGGCTTTTGCCAATCATCTGGCCCTTCAGACGGCCCGTTTTCTCGATCAGAACCTTAACCTCTTGGCCCACCATCGACTCTTGTAACGCGCGTTGTTGTTTCGTCACCAAAGCCTGCAATTCCTGCAAACGTGCATCCGCAACATCTGCGGCCACAAAGGCCCGTTCAGCGGCTGGCGTACCGGGGCGGGCAGAGTACTTGAACGAATAGGCCTGCCCATAATTGACCTCCCGGATCAGGTCCATCGTCGCCTGAAAATCCGCGTCCTCTTCGCCGGGGAACCCGACAATAAAATCGCCCGAAATCAGAATGTCTGGGCGGGCTTCGCGGAACCGCTCGATCAGACGGATGTACTGTTCGGCTGTGTGTTGCCGGTTCATACCCCTGAGCACTTTGTCGCTGCCCGACTGCACTGGTAAATGCAGATAGGGCATCAGCTTTTCGCAGTTGCCATGCGCCTCGATCAGATCATCCGTCATGTCATTGGGATGGCTGGTTGTGAACCGGATCCGCTCAAGCCCATCAATATCATTCAGCGCCCAGATCAACTGGGTCAGCCCCCAATCCTCATTTTGATAGGCATTCACATTCTGGCCTAACAGATTGATCTCGCGCACGCCGCGTTCGACCAACGCCTGCGCCTCGCGTAAAATCCGTTCGGGTGGGCGCGATACCTCGGCACCCCGCGTATAGGGCACCACACAAAACGCACAAAACTTGTCGCAGCCTTCTTGCACCGTCAAAAATGCACTTGGGGCTCGCTTGGGCAGATCGCGCTCCGGCAAATGATCAAACTTGTCCTCTTCGGGGAAATCCGTATCCAGTGCCTTTTGCCCGGCATCAACTTGCTTCATCATCTCGGGCAGGCGGTGATAGGTCTGCGGCCCGACCACCAAATCGACCATCGGCTGACGATGCATGATCTCGGCCCCTTCGGCCTGCGCCACACATCCGGCAACCCCGATCTTTAGATCAGGGTTCGCATTTTTAAGCGGGCGGTAGCGGCCCAACTCCGAGTAAATCTTTTCGGCGGCCTTTTCGCGGATATGGCAGGTGTTCAGCAAAATCATATCGGCCTCTTCGGGGGTATCAACGGGGTCATACCCCGATGTGCCTAGCGCCTCGGCCATCCGTTCGCTGTCATAGACATTCATCTGACAGCCATAGGTTTTGATAAAGAGCTTTTTCTTGTTCGACATAACAGCCACCATTTTCGCGCATTTTCGCCGCACACCTACACAAAGGAACGATAGCTTGCAATGAACCGCAAATTAACCGATTTTGGGGCAGGCTACAAAAACCGACAAAGACAGTGAATACGGGCAGGGTAATGCGATACACAGATTTGGCAGATTTCATCAAAACCGGCAGTGATGCGCTGGCGATTGGCCCCATTGCGATGATCCTGATCGAGGATTTGATCGAGGTTGACACCTGCATCCGCCACCACCAGCAACTCGGCTTCAAATCCGTGCTGGTGTTTGCGCCGGATGAGCTGAAACTGCCCCAAAAGCTGGAAAACCTGATCCACCGCATTCCTTATGACATGGCAACTGAAAACGCGATGGAAGTCGCGGTGAACACTATCATCGAGACCGCGCCCGATATCTGGATTTACTACTGCTATAACGCCGAATATCTGTTTTACCCCTTCAACGAGACCCGCAGCGTCGGCGAAATGATCGCCTTTAGCATGGAAGAGCGCCGCAACAGCATCCTGACCTATGTGATTGACCTTTATGCCGGAAATCTGGGGGATTTCCCTAATGCTGTGTCGCTTGAGGACGCGCATCTGGACAAATCAGGCTATTATGCACTGGCCCGCGCGGACGCAGCCAATCACAATCACACAAAAGAACGCCAACTGGATTTCTTTGGCGGGCTGCGCTGGCGGTTCGAGGAACATATCCCCGCCGCCCGTCGCAAAATCGACCGCGTGGCGCTGTTTCGCAGCAAAAAGGGGCTGAGAATACGCGCCGATCACACCTTTAATGATGAAGAATACAATACCTATTCTTGCGAATGGCACCACAACATAACCGCCTCGATCTGTTCGTTCAGAACCGCCAAAGCGCTAAAACGCAACCCCGGCTCGACCTTTGATATCGAAACATTCCGTTGGCACAATTCGACCGAGTTTGAATGGCATTCCCAACAATTGCTGGACTTGGGGCTGATGGAACCGGGGCAGTGGTTTTAGGGGTATCACTGTTCGAGGTGAATTTCATCAGAATGGTATTCTTTCCCACTTGGCCTTAACGACTGGATTGACCTAGCAATAAAGCTCAAAACAAATTTTCTATTACCGCTGCATGACCGGTTTGAGCCCGAAGCGGTCGTTGCTTTTTGGAAAATCCAACCGCAGTTCCCGCCGCCTATTTACCACACTCAACTGAGGGAAAATTTGACGCCCTCCATTAAAACAGCCATTGTAGAAGAAAGAATTTCTCAATTGAACGAAGGGTTTCTTACTATATGCGACTGATTCTCATGCTCGTACTCTTTTTCGCATCATCTGCGTTCGCACAGGAGTTATCCTCGGACTACGTACCCATTGGTAAAATGGAGATGATTGTTGACGGCCAGGCGCAAGTTTTTCACATCGCCACAATCCCAAAGTCAAACAGGTCGTTCGCTGAAATCAAGGTCTTTTTTGGTCAGAAAATGCTGACTATTACGGGTGTGAGCGTGGACAAAGATGGCGGCTACACGCGGCCCATGATCTCTCTCACCATCAGCTTGGCAAAATTTGGCCCCAAGGGCCTATCCTCGGTTGAATATATGGAAGAGGGTCGGGACTCGA